>ERZ773131.2476-NODE-2476-length-11686-cov-4.549136_pt1 | contig 11686 bp, 13 predicted proteins | sample MGYA00511082_ERZ773131 | MGnify/ENA primary metagenome ERZ773131 (study PRJEB29015, sample SAMEA2737813) | human gut metagenome | biome: human gut; feature: human-associated habitat; material: faeces | place: China | collected 2012 ... | reverse complement strand
TCATCGGGCATTATCTGAACATAAAACACTATCAGTAAGTTGGAGTCATTACCTCGGCACCGTTATCTTTAAGGCTGAAACTGATAAGAAACTTATCCATGGCGTGAACAGTTTCATTTTTTGATGAAAGCACCTGATAACCACTTTTATCAATCTGAGTTGCGCAACGAAAGAACTCCCTCAAAGTTAACAGGCTATCATAATTCGAAATCCAATCTTTTTTCTTAAATGCATGATGGATGTTGTTAAAAAAATTGTTTGAATGTGTTTTTGTATACGAAGACTTTACAAATAACTCCACCGCACCAATAAAATTATTGTGTCTGATCCTGGGTAACATATGACAACCTTATTTTATTTGGTTACTTTATGTCGCCATTAAATATCTCACTATAGAAGTAAACTATCAAAAAACGCTCATTATTAAAATGTAACTTATTAGCAATTGAATTTTTGCACTTTAAATACAATCTCTTTTTATTTATAACTTTTTAGGTTGGGAGAAATCAGGATGGCAGAATCAGGAAATACTCTGTTTCTGCCATCTGAATTTAGTAAATAGACACTCTGAACCCCGGATTCAGTAACGACTCGCGCGGAGTGTAATCCAGCGGTTTACCCTGCCAGTCGTGAACATGCGCTCCGGCAGCTGCAGCCACAGCATGTCCAGCGGCGGTGTCCCAAATATTCGTTGGTCCGAAGCGCGGGTACAGCTGCGCCTGTCCTTCCGCCACCAGGCAGAATTTCAGCGAAGAGCCGATGGACGTGGTCTGATGTTCGCCAAGCTGTTGCAGATACTCTTTCAGCTCCGCATCTGCATGGGAACGGCTGATAACCACCAGCGGCGGGCGCGCATCGCGGACCTGAATCTGCTTGCGCACACCGCACTCTTCTTTCCACGCTTTGCCTTCTGCCGCGCTGTACATTACGTTCATTACCGGCGCATACACCACGCCTAAAATCGGTTTGCCATGGTCAATGAGCGCAATGTTAACGGTGAATTCGCCATTACGTTTAATAAACTCTTTAGTACCATCCAGCGGGTCTACCAGCCAGTAACGCTGCCAGTGCTGACGGACTTCCCAACCGGGAGGATCTTCTTCAGAAAGGACCGGAATATCCGGTGTCAGCGTACGTAAACCGTCCATGATAACGGTGTGTGCGGCAATATCCGCTGCCGTTACCGGAGAATTGTCCGCTTTGCTGACGACGTCCATCGGTTTCGTCCCGTCGTAGACCTGCATAATGGCATCGCCTGCATTCCGTGCAAGCTGGCATACTTGATCTAACATTTCTCCACCTCGTCTCTGTGAGCGGTGTTAACTTATTGTTTTACTTATACCCTATCGTTAATGAATGCGCCAACTGTGATAGTGTCATCATTTTCAAAGCGTAAAATTGTGGCATTCTTCACTGTTCTATAAGTAAGACGTTTATTCTCCCTTTTCTTTCGTATTCCCGATGATAAAAGGATGTCCCTGATGATTAAGTTTAGCGCAACGCTCCTGGCCACGCTGATTGCCGCCAGTGTGAATGCAGCGACGGTCGATCTGCGTATCATGGAAACCACTGATCTGCATAGCAACATGATGGATTTCGATTATTACAAAGACACCGCCACGGAAAATTCGGACTGGTACGTACGGCAAGCCTGATTAACGATGCCCGCAATGAAGTTAAAAACAGCGTACTGGTCGATAACGGCGATTTGATTCAGGGGAGTCCGCTGGCCGATTACATGTCGGCGAAAGGATTAAAAGCAGGTGATATTCACCCGGTCTATAAGGCATTAAATACGCTGGACTATACCGTCGGAACGCTTGGCAACCACGAGTTTAACTACGGTCTGGATTACCTGAAAAATGCGCTGGCAGGAGCGAAATTCCCTTATGTAAATGCCAACGTCATTGACGCCAGAACCAAACAGCCAATGTTTACACCGTATTTAATTAAAGACACCGAAGTGGTCGATAAAGACGGAAAAAAACAGACGCTGAAGATTGGCTATATTGGCGTCGTGCCGCCGCAAATCATGGGCTGGGATAAAGCTAATTTATCCGGAAAAGTGACGGTGAATGATATTACCGAAACCGTGCGCAAATACGTGCCTGAAATGCGCGAGAAAGGTGCCGATGTCGTTGTCGTTCTGGCGCATTCCGGGCTGTCTGCCGATCCGTATAAAGTAATGGCGGAAAACTCAGTTTATTACCTCAGTGAAATTCCGGGCGTTAACGCCATTATGTTTGGCCATGCTCACGCCGTTTTCCCGGGTAAAGATTTTGCTGATATCGAAGGGGCTGATATCGCCAAAGGCACGCTGAATGGTGTTCCGGCGGTAATGCCAGGCATGTGGGGCGATCATCTTGGGGTGGTCGACTTACAACTCAGTAATGACAGCGGTAAATGGCAGGTGACGCAGGCGAAAGCGGAAGCACGGCCGATTTACGACATCGCCAATAAAAAATCCCTCGCGGCGGAAGACAGCAAGCTGGTAGAAACACTCAAAGCCGATCACGATGCTACACGCCAGTTCGTCAGCAAGCCAATCGGTAAATCCGCCGACAATATGTATAGCTATCTGGCGCTGGTGCAGGACGATCCGACCGTGCAAGTAGTGAACAACGCGCAAAAAGCGTATGTCGAACATTACATTCAGGGCGATCCGGATCTGGCAAAACTGCCGGTGCTTTCAGCTGCCGCACCGTTTAAAGTTGGTGGTCGCAAAAATGACCCGGCAAGCTATGTGGAGGTGGAAAAAGGCCAGTTGACCTTCCGTAATGCCGCCGATCTTTATCTCTATCCCAATACGCTGATTGTGGTGAAAGCCAGCGGTAAAGAGGTGAAAGAGTGGCTGGAGTGCTCCGCCGGACAGTTTAACCAGATTGCTCCCAACAGCACGAAACCACAGTCACTCATCAACTGGGACGGTTTCCGCACCTATAACTTTGATGTTATTGATGGTGTGAATTATCAGATTGATGTTACCCAGCCCGCCCGTTATGACGGCGAGTGCCAGATGATTAATGCCAATGCGGAAAGGATTAAGAACCTGACCTTTAATGGCAAGCCGATTGATCCGAACGCTATGTTCCTCGTTGCCACCAATAACTATCGCGCTTACGGCGGCAAATTTGCCGGTACGGGCGACAGCCATATCGCTTTTGCTTCACCGGATGAGAACCGCTCGGTGCTGGCAGCGTGGATTGCTGATGAGTCGAAACGTGCGGGGGAAATTCACCCGGCGGCAGATAACAACTGGCGTTTAGCACCGATTGCTGGCGATAAGAAACTGGATATCCGTTTCGAAACCTCTCCGTCAGATAAAGCCGCAGCGTTTATTAAAGAGAAAGGGCAATATCCGATGAATAAAGTCGCGACCGATGATATCGGGTTTGCGATTTATCAGGTGGATTTGAGTAAGTAAAACACTTCTTTTTCGGCCTATAAATCATCAACCGCATCCGGCATTTATTGGCGGATGCGATGCTGGCGCATCTTATCCGCCCTACAAGCCATGAACCGTCGACCGGATAAGCGCAGCGCAGCCGGCAGTTATGCCGCACGTTCATCCCGCACCGCCAACACCTCGGGCAAATTCAACTCAATCCAGTCCGCCAGTGCAGCAACCTTTTCACTCACCTGCTCGCCCAGTGGCGTGAGGCTGTATTCAACATGCGGTGGCACCACCGGATACGCGATACGGTTAAGAAAACCATCCTGTTCTAACGCCTGTAACGACTGCGCAAGCATCTTTTCGCTCACCCCGCCGATTTTGCGCCGCAGGTCGCTAAAGCGATGAGTACCTTCGCGTAGCGCCACCAGAATCAACACCCCCCAACGGCTGGTGACGTGTTTCAACACCTCGCGCGACGGGCACTGTTCCGCAAAGAGATTACCCTCTTTCAGTTGTTGCGACAGGCTAACCTGACTCATTCCATACTTACCTTTTTGTGCGTACTTACTAAAAGTAAGTTTAGGTGTTAGCGTATTAAAACACAAGACAAAACGATGGAGACTTCCCATGATCGCTATTACTGGTGCCACTGGCCAACTTGGTCACTATGTTATTGAGTCCCTGGTGAAAACCGTTCCTGCCAGCCAAATAGTGGCTATCGCACGTAACCCGGCAAAAGCCCAGGCCCTGGCAGCACAAGGCATTACCGTGCGTCAGGCTGACTACGGCGATGAAGCCGCACTGACATCTGCACTTCAGGGAGTGGAAAAACTACTGCTGATCTCTTCCAGCGAAGTGGGTCAACGTGCCCCGCAGCATCGTAATGTTATTAATGCCGCAAAGACGGCTGGCGTGAAATTTATCGCTTATACCAGTCTGCTTCACGCGGATAAATCTCCGCTCGGCCTCGCCGATGAGCACATCGAGACGGAGAAAATGCTGGCTGATTCTGGCATCGTTTACACCCTGCTGCGCAACGGCTGGTACAGCGAAAACTACCTCGCCAGCGCACCGGCAGCACTGGAGCACGGCGTATTTATCGGTGCCGCGGGCGATGGCAAAATTGCCTCAGCAACGCGGGCAGATTATGCGGCAGCTGCGGCACGCGTGATTAGCGAAGCCGGTCACGAAGGCAAGGTTTACGAACTGGTGGGCGATAGTGCCTGGACGTTGACACAGTTAGCGGCAGAGCTGACCAAACAGAGCGGCAAACAGGTTACCTATCAAAATCTGAGCGAAGCCGATTTCGCCGCGGCACTGAAAAGCGTCGGACTGCCCGACGGACTGGCGGATATGCTGGCGGATTCTGACGTTGGCGCATCGAAAGGCGGTCTATTTGATGACAGCAAAACGCTTAGCAAATTGATTGGCCGCCCAACGACAACGTTAGCCGAAAGCGTAAGCCATCTTTTTAATGTTAATAAATAGTTAATTAAAGTGGCATCCTCCCGCATCCTCTCTGATAATGACGGGATGCCGGGAGCAATCATGTCTGCTTCCTGAACTTTCTTCTGACAGATCAATGGATGCCAGTAATGATTAGCGGCGTGCTGTACGCCCTGTTAGCAGGGTTGATGTGGGGGCTTATTTTTGTCGGGCCGTTGATCGTGCCGGAATACCCGGCGATGCTGCAGTCGATGGGGCGTTATCTGGCGTTAGGGTTAATTGCGCTGCCCATTGCCTGGCTGGGACGCGTGCGTCTGCGTCAGTTGGCGCGTCGGGACTGGCTTACCGCCTTGATGCTCACTATGATGGGCAACCTCATCTATTACTTCTGCCTTGCCAGTGCCATTCAACGTACTGGCGCGCCTGTTTCCACGATGATTATCGGCACCCTGCCGGTGGTCATTCCTGTCTTTGCCAATCTGCTTTATAGCCAGCGCGACGGCAAACTCGCGTGGGGAAAACTCGCCCCAGCACTGATTTGTATTGGCATCGGCCTGGCGTGTGTGAATATTGCTGAGTTAAACCACGGACTCCCCGATTTTGACTGGGCACGTTATACCTCTGGCATCGTGCTGGCGTTAGTTTCCGTTGTCTGCTGGGCGTGGTATGCCCTGCGCAACGCCCGCTGGCTGCGGGAAAATCCCGACAAACATCCGATGATGTGGGCAACAGCGCAGGCGCTGGTCACACTGCCGGTTTCACTTATCGGCTATCTCGTCGCTTGTTACTGGCTGAATACGCAAACGCCGGACTTCTCCCTACCCTTTGGCCCCCGTCCGCTGGTGTTTATTAGTCTGATGGTTGCGATAGCCGTGCTTTGCTCATGGGTTGGCGCACTCTGCTGGAACGTCGCCAGCCAGCTATTACCGACAGTGATTCTCGGGCCGCTGATTGTTTTCGAAACGCTGGCAGGTTTGCTGTACACCTTTTTACTCCGCCAGCAAATGCCGCCGCTAATGACGCTGAGCGGTATCGCGCTGTTAGTGATTGGCGTGGTCATCGCGGTCAGAGCAAAACCAGAAAAACCTTTAACTGAATCTGTCTCAGAAAGTTGACACGCTGGCAGTGAGTTAAATAAGCCTCTGCTACGTAAGGGTTATAGCTTTTGCCTTAAAGATGCATTTAAAATACATCTTATCTTATTAAGAATGAGGTATCAGCTATGGCTTATCGCGACCAACCTTTAGGTGAACTGGCGCTCTCTATTCCTCGCGCTTCAGCTCTGTTTCGTAAATATGATATGGATTACTGCTGTGGCGGTAAGCAGACGCTGGCGCGCGCGGCGGCACGTAAAGAACTGGATGTTGAGGTCATTGAAGCTGAACTGGCAAAGCTCGCTGAACAACCGATTGAGAAAGACTGGCGTAGCGCCCCGCTGGCAGAAATCATCGACCATATCATCGTGCGCTACCACGATCGTCACCGCGAGCAACTGCCGGAGCTGATTCTGCAAGCGACTAAAGTCGAGCGCGTTCACGCCGACAAACCGAGCGTGCCAAAAGGGCTGACAAAATACCTGACCATGCTGCATGAAGAGCTTTCCAGCCACATGATGAAAGAAGAGCAGATCCTCTTCCCGATGATCAAACAAGGCATGGGCAGCCAGGCAATGGGGCCAATCAGCGTAATGGAAAGCGAGCACGATGAAGCGGGCGAACTGCTGGAAGTGATTAAACACACCACCAATAACGTCACACCGCCGCCAGAAGCCTGCACCACCTGGAAAGCGATGTATAACGGCATTAATGAACTGATTGATGACCTGATGGATCACATCAGTCTGGAAAACAATGTACTGTTCCCACGCGCGCTGGCGGGTGAGTGATCTAAAAGCTGGATGGCATTGCGCCATCCAGCATGATAATGCGGTTATTTCCGCAGTTCAGCAGCCCGCTTCTTACCAATAAACAGCCAGCCCAACCCCAGCGCGATAAACCACAGCGGGGTAACCAGCAGCGCCTGGCGAGTGTCATCTTCCAGTGTCAGCAACACGACCACGAACACAAAGAACGCCATACATACCCAGCACATCAGCTTGCCGAGCGGCATCTTGTAGATCGACTTCTCATGCAGATGAGGACGCTGTTTGCGGTAAACCAGGTACGAGCAAAGGATAATCGTCCAGACGAACATAAACAGAATCGCGGAAACGGTTGTAATCATCGTGAACGCGCCAATCACACTAGGATTCACATACAACATCACCACGCCGCCGAGCAGACAGATACACGAGAACGTCAGCCCTTTCGCGGGTACTGCGCGCTTAGAAAGTTTAGCGAACGCTTTCGGTGCCACACCTTCCTGCGCCAGACCAAACAGCATACGGCTGGTAGAGAAGACGCCGCTGTTAGCGGAAGACGCCGCAGAGGTCAGCACCACAAAGTTGATCACGCTTGCGGCAGCAGGCAGCCCTACCAACACGAACAGTTCAACAAACGGGCTTTTCTCCGGGACTACCGAACTCCACGGCGTCACGGACATAATCACAATCAGCGCGAAGACGTAGAACATAATGATACGGATCGGAATGGAGTTAATCGCGCGTGGCAGTGATTTCTCTGGATCTTTGGTTTCCGCAGCTGTTGTACCTACCAGCTCAATCCCCACGAAAGCGAAAACCGCTATCTGGAATCCGGCAAAGAAGCCACTTAAACCTTTCGGGAACCAGCCGCCGTCATTCCACAAATGCGCGAATGACGCTTCCACACCAGTCGGTGACTGAAAGTGCATCGCCACCATGACCAGGCCGACGACAATCAGCGACACAATGGCGACGATTTTGATCATCGCAAACCAGAACTCCATCTCACCGAACATTTTCACGGTGGCGAGATTGAGCGTCAGCAGCAGCACTATCACCGCCAGCGAGGCGACCCAGTCGGAGAGATCGGGGAACCAGAACTGAGCATAAGCCGTGATCGCCACCACGTCTGCCATACCGGTTACAACCCAGCAGAACCAGTAAGTCCAGCCGGTGAAATATCCTGCCCACGGCCCGAGTAAATCGGAAGCGAAGTCACTAAAAGATTTGTATTCCAGATTCGAAAGCAGCAATTCCCCCATTGCCCGCATCACGAAAAAGAGCATAAAACCGATGATCATATAAACGAAAATGATCGACGGCCCGGCAAGGCTAATCGTTTTGCCAGACCCCATAAACAACCCCGTACCAATGGCACCGCCAATGGCAATAAGCTGAATATGTCGGTTTGTGAGATTGCGCCGTAGCGACTGTTCAGCCGGAGCCTGATCATCGGCAACGACTTTTACCTGATCTACCATGTTTTTTTCTTCCTGTACCTGTCTGTGTTGTTCAGGCTCTACGGCCTTTAGTCAGTCTATGATACGACGAATCTGTATCGGGACTCATCGATATTAGGTAACAATACGCGGGATGAATACTAAGATTTAGATCTAATGTTAATTTTATGTTTAAAGTGAGTGTCATATCACGGTGATAATGCGAAACAGCTCACAAAAATACACACTTACGCGGTCTTTGCAACACAAAATAGCGCCGTTTGGCAAACTGAAGGGTTTATTGCTGAATGCCTGCTCCCCTCTGGTTCGAGGGGAACAGAATGCGCTGCTTAGAGGATTTCCAGCAGTTCGACTTCAAACACCAGGGTGCTGAACGGAGGGATGGATGCGCCTGCGCCGCGCTCGCCATATGCCAGTTCCTGCGGGATAGTCAGTTCCCATTTAGAACCTACCGGCATCAGAGTCAGTGCTTCAATCCAGCCAGGGATCACGCCATTAACCGGGAATTCAGCGGATTCACCACGAGCAACGGAGCTGTCAAACACGGTGCCGTCGATCAGTTTACCGGTGTAATGAACACGAACGCGGTCGGTACGTGCCGGAATTGCGCCTTCACCCTGGTTGATCACGCGGAATTGCAGGCCAGATTCGGTGCTATTCACACCTTCTTTTTTGGCGTTTTCTTCCAGGTATTTCACACCTTCTGCAGCCATCGCCTGGAAACGCTGACGACGAACGGCATCGGCGCGTTCGTGGATTTCACGCAGCGCGCGATGCACCACATCAACCGGAACAGCCGGATGTTTGCCTTCCAGCGCATCGGCAATACCTGCAACCAGTGCTTCTGGCAGCAGCCCTTCCAGGCCAGATTCACTCAGTTGTTGCCCTACCTGCAAACCAATGCCGTAGCTTGCTTGCGCTTCGATGGTGTCAAAAGTTGGGGTGGTCATCGTATTTCCTTTCTTAGGGTATAAAGTAGCGGGCAGCATATCAGCCACACTTCTTTGGGTAAAACTTTGTCGCAGGAATGATGACAAATCCCGGGGAAAAAGAAACAATAGCAATATCCCGTATGAATATAATAAAGGCGGGTTTACCACGGACATCATAGCGTTAGCTTATTCATAGGCTATGATTGAGGAACAAGACGCGGAGCAGGAGGAAACCATGCCCGGGCGCTTTGAACTAAAACCAACCCTGGAGAAAGTCTGGCACGCGCCGGACAATTTTCGCTTCATGGACCCGCTGCCGCCGATGCATCGTCGGGGGATCATTATTGCCGCCATTGTATTGGTGGTCGGATTTCTGCTTCCATCTGATGATACGCCCAACGCGCCGGTGGTGACGCGTGAAGCGCAGTTAGATATTCAGTCGCAATCACAACCGCCGACAGAAGAACAGCTGCGGGCGCAATTAGTCACCCCACAAAATGATCCTGATCAGGTGGCTCCGGTCGCTCCAGAACCTATACAGGAAGGCCAGCCAGAAGAACAGCCGCAAACTACCCAAACGCAACCATTCCAGCCAGATAGCGGAATTGATAATCAATGGCGCTCTTACCGTGTCGAACCCGGTAAAACGATGGCGCAGCTGTTCCGCGACCACGGACTGCCCGCTACCGATGTCTATGCAATGGCGCAGGTAGAAGGCGCGGGTAAGCCGCTGAGTAATTTGCAAAACGGGCAGATGGTGAAAATCCGCCAGAACGCCAGCGGCGTGGTGACGGGCTTAACCATTGATACGGGGAATAATCAACAGGTCCTGTTCACCCGCCAGCCGGATGGCAGTTTTATTCGTGCGCGGTAGATGAAGGGTCAACCAAAAGCCAGCTAAGGATTGTCTCTTTGATGACCTTACGTCTGGCTTCCAGTGCCTGGGGTGAAACCATACTGATGTGATAAACCAGGCCAAGCGTATGCTGGTTGATCAAATAATATCCGCCAAGCGCAGCAATATTAATATTCACCTGCAATGGGTCGATATCTGGCTTAAAAATATTGTGTTTCTTCCCTTCATCCAATAAGGATTCCATTAACTGCAAGTGCGCATGGTTAATTTCTAAGAGACGCTGTGATTTTGCATAATGCACACCTTTGCTTTGATTTTCACTATGCACAATTTTTAAAAACCAGGGATTAGCAATATAATAATCCCATGTAAAATAAATAATTTTCTCAATGGCTTTTTGTGGCTGGTTAACCTGCTGATTAACGAATACACCGATACCGACAGCGTAGAATAATTACATACCGCACAACAAGAATGTACGGTGTAAGGCGTGGAAGTCATTTTCTCCCCGGGTGCATCGTTATATCCATAATGAGCGATTTTTGATATTAATATCTTTCACCATCCGCTATTTTCACCACTTCAGAAAACAAACTTATTTTTATTAATATCAATTATTTTTCTTTGAACATTCAACTGCGATATTTGTAAAAATATTAAACAGGCAACAATAAAATGACATTACCAACAACTATTTATTCATTCCCCGCATATTTACCTCGTTTTTCGTCCACCGACAAACCAGCAAAACTAAAATTTCATCAATACGCACGCGCTACATTACTGTCAAATCGTGGAAGAGATCATAATTGCGATGGCAGACGTACTGTTGAGATCCACAAACTAGATCTCTCAGACTGGCAAGCATTCAATAAGTTAGCAAAGAAGTGTAATGCTTACGATGGAGTAACGATGAATGGTGATAATTCTTTTGGATGGAACCATGAAGCTACATTAGATAATATTCACGCCCAGAAATACAATAAAGCTTACGCGGGTGCGAGGTTAACCGCAGAACTGAAATATTTATTGCAAGATGTCGAATCCTTCGAACCCAACAGTAAATACACAATACACGAAGTGGTTTTGGGACCTGGTTATGGTACTCCAGACTATACCGGCCAAACGATAGGATACGTTGTAACCCTTCCTGCCCAAATGCCTAATTGCTGGTCATCTGAACTACCAACAATCGATCTTTATATCGACCAACTTCGCACTGTTACAGGCGTTTCTAATGCCCTCGGATTCATCATTGCTGCATTGCTAAACGCGTATTCTGATTTACCCCATGATTTGAAAATTGGTCTGCGTTCCTTATCAAGCTCAGCCGCAATCTACTCGGGTTTGGGTTTCGAGCGAGTGCCGCAGGAGCGAGACATCAGTTGCGCTCGTATGTATCTAACGCCAGCAAACCATCCTGACTTATGGACACAAGAGAATGGTGAATGGATCTACTTGCGAAACTAATACCTGACGAAAAATAGAAAGCAAAACGCCGACCAATGGCCGGCGTTTTTACGTCTCGTTGAATAACGAATTATTCAGCTACTACGTTTACGATCACTTTCGCGAATACTTCGCTGTGAACCTGGAAGCTCACTTCGTGTTCGCCAGTGGTACGCAGAACGCCGTTCGGCAGACGAACTTCGCTCTTAGCCACTTCAACGCCAGCTGCAGTTACAGCGTCAGCGATGTCGCGAGTACCGATGGAACCGAACAGTTTACCTTCGTCGC
>ERZ773131.2473-NODE-2473-length-11696-cov-2.500129_pt1 | contig 11696 bp, 10 predicted proteins | sample MGYA00511082_ERZ773131 | MGnify/ENA primary metagenome ERZ773131 (study PRJEB29015, sample SAMEA2737813) | human gut metagenome | biome: human gut; feature: human-associated habitat; material: faeces | place: China | collected 2012 ... | reverse complement strand
CCTTTTGAGTATATATTGCCACTTCTAATACGGCCAAAAGAGGTGGAAAAATGTTTAAAATATTAGTAGTAGAAGATGACAAAAATTTAAGAAAATTAATAACTACATATTTACGAAAAAACGAATATATCACATATGAAGCCACAAATGGGGAAGAAGCATTAGAGGTTATAGATACAAATTACATAGATTTAATAATTAGTGATATTATGATGGAAAAAATGGATGGCTATGAACTTACAAAGTCTTTAAGAGAAGCAAATTATACTATTCCAATTCTATTGGTTACAGCAAAGTCTACAATAGAAGATAAAAGAGAAGGATTTTTGCTAGGAGCAGATGACTATATGGTAAAGCCAATAGATATGGAAGAATTGCTACTTAGAGTTAAAGTATTACTAAAAAGAGCAAATGCTGCAAATGAAAAGAAACTTATAATAGGAAACTTAGTATTAGACTACAAACAAATGTCGGTAACATATAAAGGAAAAAATTATCAACTAACACAAAAGGAATTCTTGCTATTATACAAATTTTTAAGTACTCCAGACACCATTTTTACAAGGCAAGAACTAATAGAAGAAATATGGGGATTAGATAATGAATCAGATTTTAGAACAGTTGATGTCCACATAAAAAGAATAAGAGAAAAATTGAGTGATATAAAAGAGTTTGAGATTTTGACAATTAGAGGAATAGGCTATAAAGCAATAATAACAAAAAATAACTTATAAAGGAATTAAAAATGTTTACAAATTTTCTTACAACAATATTTGGAAAAAAGGAATCAATACAAAGAAGGATTATAAAAACAGCAATATTATATATTTTAATTGTTATTGCAATTGCTGCTTTTCTTTTTTATGTATTTGTACAAAGATCTATCAATATAAAACTTATTGAAATCAATGAACAACAAGGACAATCAATAAAAGATTTACTTAATATTTCTAGCAGGAGCATTAGGGTATCTATAGTTAGTATATTGTTAATAACCATAGCTTTAATGCAAAACATATCAAGAAAAATAGTAAATCCAATAAAAAAAATAACTGATGCAACAAAAAAAGTAGCTTCAGGAGATTTTACTATAGAACTAGAAACAAAAAGAGATGACGAAATAGGAGAACTAACACACAATTTCAACAAAATGGTAAAAGAATTAAATAGTATTGAATGTTTGCAAAAAGATTTTATTAATAATGTATCACATGAAATAAAAACACCAATTAGTTCTATACAAGGATTTGCAAAACTTTTGGAAGCTGATGATTTAAGCAAGGAAGAAAGAAAAGAATATGCAGAAATTATAAAAGAAGAATCAGATAGACTTCTATATTTATCTACAAACATCCTAAAACTTGCAAAACTGGAAAACCAAGAAAGAATAATGAATAAAACAAAATTTAATATAGCAGAGCAGATAAGAAGAACAATAAGTGTATTAGAACCAAAATGGAAAGAAAAAAATATTAAGTTTAATGTAAGCTTAAAAGAACAGGAATTTTTGGGCGAAAAGGACTTAATGTATCAAGTTTGGATGAATATAATAGAAAACAGTATAAAGTTCTCCAAACAAGATGGGCAAATAGATGTAAAAATGAAAACAAATCAAGACAGCATTATTGTAGAAATAAAAGATTATGGAATTGGAATGGAAGAAGAAGAGGCTAAAAAGATATTTGATAGATTTTATCAAGTAGATAAATCACATACCAAACCAGGAGCAGGTCTAGGAATGACAATTGCTAAAAGAATTGTTGAACTATCAGACGGAAAAATAGAAGTAAAAAGTAAATTGAACGAAAGCACAACATTTATAGTAACATTACCGAGTAAATTGGAATTTGTGTGAATGAATTTATTTTTGGGTCTGTAGGGGTCGCCGCCCTCGACGACCCGCAATTAAATTGTTGCAAAATATGTATATTGCAAGGCCTACAATGCCTTCGGGTCGCCGAAGGTGGCGACTCCTACAACGTTTGCAACAAATTCGTTTTAGGGCGTATGCAATACGCCCCTACAAATCTCACCTCACACATCAATTAAACAAAATCCAATCTATATAAACAAATCTAATAATAAAGGGGAAAGAAGATGAAAAAAGAAAAAAAAATATTAAAAATTGCAGGAATAAGTATATGGAGAATTTTAACATATTTTATTATATATAGCATAGTAGGATATATTATAGAAACTTTATTTGGACTTTTTACAAAAGGCATGCTAGAAAGCAGAAAAGGATTTTTATATGGACCTTTTTGCCCAATCTATGGAGTTGGGGCGGTAGCAATGATATTAGGACTTCAATGCTTTAAGAAAAATAATTATACATTATTCTTTGGAGGATTTTTAGTAGGTTCTATTGTTGAATATATTATAAGTTATTTAGGAGAAGTAATTTTTAAAGTAAATTGGTGGGATTATTCAAATAATTTTCTTAATATAAATGGAAGAATATGTTTTACATTTTCTTTATTTTGGGGACTACTTGCCTTATATCTAATAAGGCATTTTAATCCTATAATAGATAAGTTAATAGATAAAACAAAAGAAAAAGTTCCAATGAAATATTTAAAAACATTAGTGGTTGTGGGAACAGTATTCTTAGCAATAGATGGACTCTTAACTGCTTTTGCATTAAAATTATTCTTTGAAAGAACTGTATACTCATATAATTTAGATGTAATAAATAAAAATAAATATATAAATAGCTATGAAAGAGTGCTTGAAATGGAAAACACAGCAGAACTTGCCAATAAAGTATTTTCAGATAAAAAGATGCTAAGAACTTTTCCAAATCTAAAACTTAAAGCACAAGATGGAGAGCTTATTTATATGTCTTCAATTTATACAGACATACAACCATATTATTACAAATTTAATTTTTAAAAGAAAAGAAGGGAAAATATGATACATATTGGATTAGACGTAGGTTCAACAACAGTAAAAGTAGTTGTAATGGACGAAAATTTAAATACAATTAACACAAGCTATCAAAGGCATTTTTCAGATACCAGAAAGACAGTATGTGAATGCTTAGAAAAATTAGCAAATGAATATAAAGATGAAGAAATGACGATTGCATTAACTGGTTCACGGAGCTTTATCTGTTTCGGAACTTCTAGGAATGACATTTATTCAAGAGGTAGTATCTTGCAAAAGATCGATAGAGAAATATATACCAAGAACAGATGTAGCGATTGAATTAGGTGGAGAAGATGCAAAAATAATTTATTTTGATAAGTCAATAGAACAACGTATGAATGGAACATGTGCAGGTGGTACAGGAGCATTTCTAGATCAAATGGCAAGTCTTCTAAACACAGATACAATGGGATTAAATGAGCTTGCTAAAAATTATAAAACAATATATCCAATTGCTTCAAGATGCGGAGTGTTTGCAAAAACTGATATTCAACCACTTTTAAATGAGGGAGCAGCAAAAGAAGATATAGCAGCATCTATTTTCCAAGCAGTTGTAAATCAAACAATAAGTGGACTAGCATGTGGTAGACCAATCAAAGGAAATGTTGCATTTTTGGGTGGACCATTAAATTATTTGTCTGAACTTAGAAAAAGATTTATAGAAACTTTGAATTTAACAGAAAAAGAAATAATATTCCCAGAAGATGCACATTTGCTAGTTGCAAAGGGAGCAGCAATAGAATCAGCAAATCACAAACCAATAAGTGCACAAAAATTAAAAGCAAAAATAGAATTATTAAAAAACTATAAAGATGAAACAAAGAACCATTTACCACCATTATTTACAATAGAACAAGAGTACAAAGATTTTAGAAAAAGACATGGACAAGATAAAATAAAAAGAAAAGACTTAAAACTACATAAAGAAAATTGTTATTTAGGTATAGATGCAGGTTCAACAACAAGCAAATTAGTTTTAATAGATGAAGAAGGAAATCTTCTATATTCTGCATATAAAAATAATGAAGGAAAACCATTAGAGAGCGTTATAAATATGCTAAAAAAACTGTATACTAAAATTCCTGAAGAGGCAAAAATTGTATATGGCGGTGTAACTGGATATGGAGAAAAACTAATTCAGACAGCACTAAATGTTGATGTAGGAGAAATAGAAACAATAGCACATTATACTGCAGCAAAAAACTTTATGCCAGAAGTTAATAGTATAGTAGACATTGGCGGACAAGATATGAAGTACATAAAAATAAAAAATCATGCAGTAGATAATATTATGCTTAATGAAGCATGTTCATCTGGATGTGGCTCTTTTATAGAAACATTTGCAAAAAGTTTAAACTTGAGCTTAGATGAATTTGTAAGAGAAGCTATCATGTCTAGAAAACCAGTAGATTTAGGTTCAAGATGTACAGTATTTATGAATTCAAAAATAAAACAAGCACAAAAGGAAGGTTACAGTGTAGGTGATATATCTGCAGGACTTTCATATTCTGTAATAAAAAATGCGATACAAAAAGTTATGAAAATAAGAAATGTAGATGATTTAGGAGAAAACATTGTTGTACAAGGTGGAACATTCTATAATGATGCAGTACTTCGTGCTTTTGAATTAATAGTAGGAAAAAATGTAATAAGACCAGATATTGCAGGATTAATGGGAGCTTATGGGGCTGCTTTAATTGCAAAAGAAGCATATAGTAAATTAGAAGAAAAGCCAGCAGAATCTACAATATTAAAATCAAAAGAAATAGATGAACTAAAAACAACAGTAATACATACAAGATGTAAAGGGTGCGAGAACAGATGTCTACTTACATTTAATGAGTTTTCAAATGGAAAAAAATTCATATCAGGCAATAGATGTGAAAGAGGAGCGGGATTAGATAAATCTAGAAAAGAAATTCCTAATTTATATCAATATAAATATAATAGATTATTTGGATATAAACCATTAGAAGAAAAAGATGCTAAAAGAGGAACAATAGGAATACCAAGAGTTCTAAATATGTATGAGGATTATCCATTTTGGTTTACCTTATTTACAAACTTAGGATTTAGAGTAATACTTTCTGAAAAAACAAATAGAAAAACTTATGAAAAAGGTATGGAGAGCATACCATCAGAATCTGTATGTTATCCAGCAAAATTATCACATGGACATGTAATTAGTTTAATACAACAAGGTGTAAAAACAATATTTTATCCATGTATAATGTATTCTAGGAAAGAAGACGAAAAAGCAAATAATAGCTTCAACTGCCCAATAGTAATATCATATTCAGAAACACTAAAAAATAACATAGAAGAATTAAAAGATGTAGAATTTATAAATCCTTTTTTACCACTTGACAAAAAAGGACTTAGCAAAAGATTTATGGAAATAGAGGAATTTAAGAAATATAAGTTTACTAAATCAGAGCTAAATAATGCAATAAAAAAGGCAGAAGAGGAATATCAAAACTTTAGAGAAGATATACATAAAAAAGGTATAGAAACTTTAAAATATATTAATGAACATAATTTAAGAGGAATTGTTTTAGCTGGAAGACCATATCATTTGGATGGCGAAGTTAATCATGGTATAGATAAAATGATTACAAGTCTAGGAATAGCGGTACTTACAGAAGATAGCGTAGCGCCTTTAGGAGAGGTAAAAAGACCGATAAGGGTTGTAGATCAATGGATGTTTCATTCAAGACTATATGCAGCAGCTGATTTTGTTGGGAAACAAAAGAATCTTGAGCTAGTTCAACTAAATTCATTTGGATGTGGAGTGGACGCTATAACAACAGACCAAGCTGAAGAAATTTTAGCAAGTTATAACAAAATGTATACTTTAATAAAAATAGATGAAATAAATAATCTAGGTGCAATAAGAATAAGAATACGTTCTTTACTTGCAAGTATGAATAACAGATGTGAAGATAAAAATGATGATGAAAATGGAAATTACGAAACAGTAAAAAAACAATTCACAAAACAAATGAAAAAAGATTATACAATATTAATTCCACAAATGGCACCAATACATTTTGAATTGTTTGAATCAGTATTAAATTCAGAAGGATACAAAGTAGAAGTTCTAAAAAAATGTACAAATAATACTGTAGAAACAGGATTAAAGTATGTAAATAATGATGCTTGCTACCCATCAATTTTGACAACAGGACAAATGATAGAAGCACTTCAAAGTGGAAAATATGATATAAATAAAACAGCACTTATGATTTCTCAAACAGGTGGTGGATGTAGAGCAACAAACTATATAGGATTTATAAGAAAAGCATTAAAAGATGCAGGATTTTCAAATGTTCCAGTAATATCATTTAATATGGCAGGACTTGAAAAAAATTCAGGATTCAAAATAACTTTAAAATTATTAAGAAAACTAATAAAAGCTACAATTTATGGAGATTTATTACAAACTGTATTACATAAAAACAGAGCTTATGAAGTGAACAAAGGCGAAACTAAAAAAGTATATAACAAATGGATGAAAAAATGTAAAGAATTACTTAAAACTGCAAGTACAAAAGAGTTTAATAAGAGTCTATATGAAATAGTAAATGATTTTGAAAAAATCGAACTAGATACAAGTATAGAAAAACCAAAAGTAGGAATTGTTGGAGAAATATTAATAAAATACCATCCTTATGGAAACAATTTTGCAGAGGAAATTTTAGAAAAAGAAGGTGCAGAAGTATATATGCCAGAATTAATGGGATTTGCCAAATATGCTTTAAAAAACAACCCAATAAAGCATGAGCTATTAAAAACTTCTAAAATGACATCAGATATATTTGAGCTAGGGCTAGACTTGTTAGACAAAATAGAAAAAGATTATGAAAAAGCATTAGCAAGTTCTAAAAAAGGATATATGAAACCATGCAATATAAATAAACTCGCAGAAGAAGTACAAGAAATATTATCTACAGGAAATCAAACCGGAGAAGGTTGGCTTTTAACAGCAGAGATAATTGAATTTATGAATGAAGGAATACAAAACATCATTTGTTTACAACCATTTGCATGCTTACCAAATCATATTGTAGGAAAAGGTGTAATTAAAACTATTAGAGCTAAATTCCCAGAAGCAAATATAACTCCAGTAGATTATGATCCAGGTGCAAGTGAAACAAACCAAACTAATAGAATAAAATTGCTTATGACAGTCGCAAAAGATAATTTAAAAGCAAACAAAAAGAGAAATAAAATATTAAAAGAAGAAAATAATTTAAAAGATTTAACAAAAATGATAGTATAATTTAAAACTTGACGACAAAATGATGAGAATATATAATACATAAAAAAGATATAAATAAAGGGGGATAATATGCTAAGAACAATAGAATTATATTTCTTACTATTCTTTACATATTCAGTATTGGGCTGGATAATGGAGGTAACAAAGACTTTAATTGATAAGAAAAAATTTGTAAACAGAGGATTTTTAATAGGACCATATTGCCCAATATATGGTTATGGAGTAATATTACTTACAATATTACTAAAAAAATATCAATCAGATATTCCAGCAACATTTATATTTTCAATATTAATATGTGGTACATTGGAGTATTTTACAAGTTATTTTATGGAAAAAATATTTCATGCAAGATGGCGGGATTATAGCAAAAGAAAATTCAATATAAATGGCAGAATTTGCTTAGAAACTTTATTGCCTTTTGGAATAATGGGATGCCTTATACTTTATATAGTAAATCCTGCATTCCTTAATATATATGAAAAGATGCCCAATATAGCATTACACATTATATGTGGAATACTATTGGCTGTATATATAACAGACAATATAATATCAGGAAAAATAATATCAAACTTAAAAGAAATTTCTGTAAGTGTTAAAGACAATACAGAAGAAATATCAAAAAAAGTGAAGAAAATTATAACACAAAAATCAGGATTACACAGAAGGCTTGTTGAAGCTTTCCCTAATATAAAAGCAAAAGTTAATTTAAAGGATTGGATAACAAAAGGTGAAGAAAAAATAAATGAACTAAAAAACAGAAAATAAAATTATTTCTATACAGGACGCACTACTTGCGTCCTTGTTGTATTAAATAAATATAAATTTTCACCTAGTTAGGTCAAAAAATGTCTACAAATGTCGATATTTTCTAATCTTTAACGTTTTACAAATCTTTACAATTTTATCATTTTAGTGTATATTATATAAAGATTATATGAAAGAAGGGAAAATATGGAAAACTTTGAAGAATTAAGGAAAAAATATAATTGTTTTATTTTTGATGATTATAAAATTATTCAAGAAGATAATGATACAATTGAAATAACATTTTATTTTGAAATATTTGGATTAAAAAAATTTAAACCAATAATAAAAATAAGTAAATTAGATATAGATTTTGACAAAATAAATACAAAAACATTAAAAGCTATAGCATTCAATATGGGAATGATAGAGTTAATTAGCTATTGGAAAGCAGCATGCCCAAAAAGAATACTTATAGAATGCGGTAAATTAACTCAAGAACAAATAGACTGGTTTAAAAAAATATATTATAATGGACTTAGCGAGTTTAGATATATTAATCATATAGAAAAAATACCTATGGATGAATTATTCCAAATAGAATGTAATTGTAGACCTGAATATGCTAATACAAGTAGGTATAATGAGACAAGCATGGAATATAAAGGCTCATTAATTCCAGTGGGCGGAGGAAAAGATTCTTGCGTTACATTAGAATTATTAAAAGAACATAAAAAAGACAATTTATGTTTGGTGATAGGAGATAAAGCTCCACAATTAAAGGCAATAAAAAAAGCAGGATATAAAGATGATCAAATAATACATATAAAAAGAACAATAGATAAAAGATTGTTAGAGTTAAACGAAAAAGGCTTTTTAAATGGACACACACCATTTTCTGCAATGCTTGCTTTTACATCTTACTTTGTTGCATACTTGTCAGGAAAAAAATATATAGCAGTTTCAAATGAGCAAAGTAGCAATGAAAGTAATATAGAAGGAGAAAAAATAAATCACCAATACTCAAAAAGCTTTGAGTTTGAAGAAAAATTTAGATGGTATATAAACAATTATTTAGAGGATCATGTACAATATTTTAGTATGCTAAGACCATTAAATGAATTACAAATAGCTAAATTATTTTCAAACATGAAAAAATATCATAAAATATTTAGAAGCTGTAATATAGGTAGTAAAGAAACTCCTTGGAAATGGTGTTGCAATTGTTCAAAATGCTTATTTGTATTTATAATACTTAGTCCGTATTTATATAAAAAGAAATTAGTAAAAATATTTAAAAAAGATTTATATGAGAATAAAGATTTGCTAAATATTTTTATAGAATTATGCGGTTATGGAGAAGTAAAGCCATTTGAATGCGTAGGAACACCAGAGGAAGTAAATTATGCAATAAGTAGAACCATTAAACAATTAGAAACAGAAGGAAAAGAACTACCATATTTACTAAATTATTATAAAGAGAATTATAAATTGGTAGATACAAATACTGATATAGAAAAAAGATATAATGAAGAAAATAATGTACCAAAAGAATTTGAAAAGTTATTAAAAGATTTGATTTTTAATGATGAAAATGAAAAAATATAAGGAGCAAAAAATGTTAAATCAATTTTCAAGGACAGAAATGCTTATAGGAGAAGAAGGAATAAATAGATTAAACGATTCCAAAGTTGCTATATTTGGTATAGGCGGAGTAGGATCATATGTTGCTGAAGCACTAGCAAGATGTGGAGTAGGAAAATTTATACTAGTAGATAATGATAAAGTAACAATTACAAATATTAATAGGCAGATAATTGCAACAACCAAAACAATAGGCCAGTACAAAGTAGATTTAATGAAACAAAGAATATTAGATATTAATCCAGAAGCAAAAATAGAAATATATAAAACTTTTTATATGCCAGATTGTAATGAAGAAATATTGGATAGTTCAGTGAGTTATGTAGTAGATGCAATAGATACAGTAACAGCTAAAATATTCTTAGTAGAAGAAGCTACAAGGCTAAATATTCCAGTTATATCAAGTATGGGAACGGGAAACAAGCTAGATCCTAGTAAGTTTGAAATAACAGATATATACAAAACAAGTGTATGTCCACTAGCAAAAGTAATGAGAAAAGAATTAAGGCAGAGAAACATAAAGAAACTAAATGTTCTATATTCAAAAGAAGAACCTGTAAAACCAAGAAAAGAGAGTGAAGAAAAAACAGCCAAAAGACAAGTGCCAGGTAGCATAGCTTTTTCACCATCAGTTGCAGGGCTTATGATTGCTAGCAAGGTAGTAAAAGATTTAATAAATATTTAATTAAAAGGTGATAATAGATGCAAAAAGAAAAATTAGAAGAAATAAAAAATATGCCAAAAGTTGTTTTACACTTGCATTTAGATGGTTCCTTAAGACCAGAAACTGTATATAATTGGCTTAAACAAGGAGAAAATAATGTTACATTAGAAGAGGTAAAAGAAAAATTAATGGTAGATAAAGACTGTAGAGATTTAAATCAATATTTGCAAAAATTCGATTTACCATTAAAAGTTTTACAAACAGAAGACCATATTGAACAAGCTACATACGAATTGTTTGAAGATTTAGCAAAACAAAATGTAATATATGCAGAAGTGAGATTTGCTCCAAGTTTACATACACAAGAGGGATTGTCTTATGAAAGAGTAGTAGAATCAGCAATAAAAGGAATGAATAGAGCTAAAAAAGAGTTTAAAATAGAAGGCAATTTGCTATTATGCTGTATGAGAGGAGAAGATAATACATTAAGTAATTTAACTACAGTTGCAACAGCAAAGAAATATTTAAACCATGGAGTATGTGGGTTAGATTTGGCAGGGGCAGAAGCATTATTTCCAACTTCTGAATTTGCAGATATATTTAAAGTAGCTAAAGAACAAAATATACCATTTACTATACATGCTGGGGAAGCAGCAGGCCCAGAAAGTATAAAAAATGCTTTAAAAATGGGAGCAAAAAGAATTGGTCATGGAGTAAGATGTTTAGAAGACCCAAAATTAGTTGAAGAATTAATAGAAAAAGAAATACCATTAGAAATATGTCCAATAAGTAATTTGCAAACAAAAGCAACGGGAGAACATCATCCAATAGAAGAACTTTATAAAAAAGGAATTAAAATATCTATAAATCCAGACAATGATACTGTATCTAATACAAATTGAAGAATATAAATGGGTTTTAGAACATACAAATCTAACAATAGATGATATAGCCAACATGAATAAGAGTGCAGTTAGAGGAGCGTTTATATCACCACAAGAGAAAGCTAGTTTAATAGCTAAACTTAATGAATATAAAAAAGACCATAACAAAGTTTTATAAAAAAAGAATAACCCCCTAAAATATGAATAAAATTAAATAACATATTTTAGGGGGGCTTTTTATGTTTTGGGTAACAAATAAAGATAGATTAGTATCAGTTGGAATAGCATTAAGTACAGTACTTGTATTGTTTTTGTTAGCAGCTACATTTAAAACTCAGAATATAGGAACAAGTATTCAAACATCTGCAAAAACTTCTAAAATGCTACCAATATATAATGTAGATACAGAAGAAAATTACAAACAGGTTTATGACGATCAAAAAGAAACTTTTTGTCGCCGAACGACTGGTACAATAGCTGCAAACCTTTATATAGGCATTGCTTATCAATCTCTTAATCGCTTTACAACATTGTGATAGTTACA
>ERZ773131.2468-NODE-2468-length-11722-cov-3.150681_pt1 | contig 11722 bp, 10 predicted proteins | sample MGYA00511082_ERZ773131 | MGnify/ENA primary metagenome ERZ773131 (study PRJEB29015, sample SAMEA2737813) | human gut metagenome | biome: human gut; feature: human-associated habitat; material: faeces | place: China | collected 2012 ... | reverse complement strand
AGTCTACTGTTATCCGGTCTGTTGTCTGGGCATAAGCCTGGTATCCTCTGCCTGTCAGATATTTTTCACCGGCAGTTACAATGGCATTCAGTTTGTCGTTCAAAGTAGTATACAGTTTGTAGTATTCTCTGGTTGGAGCAAGTTGAAGATCTTTGATGACATGTTTCGGCAAGGGAATTGCGACTGCAATTCCAACCGGATAGTCAGAAGATGGAACTGCGGTCAGATCCCCAATTCCGACCAAAGCAGCACCCTGCGAGATTAGATAATCTCTGAATTCTTTTGTGGGATTCATAAAAATCCCTCCTTTCAGAACATTTCCGTTCATTGACTTATTGTACATTCAATTTTACAATAGAATGCAGAAGAAAGATAGTGGGAAGGGAAACTATTATGGAAAGTAGAATGATGGAATTAATGGAAGCGATTCAGGAAAGTGAAGGACAGGCAGAACGCAGGGTGCTTACTTTGCTGGGCGGCAGATACATTTCTGAAAAGGCACTGGTCATAGATGGAAAAATTGTCTGGGAAAGCAGGAAAAATGGTTATTTTCATGGATATACAGATGAGATAAAGAATATTACAGAAAGTGGAATCACCTATATTGGAAATGAGAAAGTATTCTGCGATACATTGGGACAGGAAAAACAGATTGTGATCTGTGGTGCCGGTCATGTGTCGATTCCGGTGATTAAAATGGCAGTGATGATGGACTGTGAGGTAATTGTACTGGAAGATCGTCCGATGTATGCGGATCATGCAAGAATGGCCGGGGCGTCACAGGTTATCTGTGAACCATTCGAAGAAGCACTGGACAAGATACAGGGAAGTGCGGATACGTATTTTGTGATCCTGACGAGAGGACACCGGTATGACCAGATCTGTCTGGAGAAAATAGCTGCAAAAGAGCATGCCTATATCGGTATGATCGGAAGCCGCAGAAGAACAGCACTGGTAAAACAAAGTCTGGCGGAAAAAGGCGTGGATCAGGAGGTGCTGGATGCAGTGTATACACCGATCGGTCTGGATATCGGAGCGCAGACACCGGCAGAGATCGGAGTGGCAATTATTGCAGAGATTATTGAAGTAAAGAACAGGAAGAAACGGACTTATGGATATTCCAAAGAAATTATGCGTGCGCTGACTGCTCAGGAACCGTATCCGGAAAAGAAGATAATGGCAACGATCATTACCAGACATGGTTCCGCACCACAGGGGCTGGGAACCAAAATGCTGATATACAGAGATGGCCGCTGCGTTGGGACGATCGGCGGTGGATGTATGGAAGCAAGAGTCATCCAGATTGCCAGACTTATGGCAGCAGGAGAGGGAGAACAGGCAAGGATCTGCCATGTAGACATGACCGGAAATGAAGCCGAAGAAGAAGGTATGGTCTGTGGCGGGGAAGTGGATGTATTTCTGGAAATCGTCTAAGCGCGGAAAACAGAATCATCGGAGGCATTAAAAAGATGATAGAAGTAGAGGTAAAAATACCCATTGAAAATATAGAAAAGATAAAGCAAAAATTGCTTGAAACAGGGTTCATATATCAGAAAACCGTTGTGGAGACGGATACTTATTTTACCAGTGATCACTATGATATGCGGAAGAAGGACAAGGCACTGCGCATCCGTAAGACGGAGAATCTGGATACGGGAGAAGTAAAAGCACAGCTTAACTGCAAAGGACCGAAATTAGACCAGGTATCCATGACCAGGAAAGAAACAGAGATTGATATCTATGAGCCGGAAAAGATGGAAGACATTCTTAAAGAACTTGAATTTTATCCAGCGTCTTGCAGAGTGAAGAAGACAAGAGGTTATTATATAAAAGATCATATGACAGCGGCTGCAGATAAGGTAGAGAATCTGGGCAACTTTCTGGAATTGGAGATAATTGTTGCAAAAGAAGAAGAACGAGCAGGTGGATTGGATATGATATATGAACTAATGAGAATGTTGGGATGCGAAAAGACAGAGACAGTAAGGGATTCATATCTGTCAATGTTAGAAAAACGAGGTGTCTAACATCAGAAAGAGCCATAAGGGACAGATAAAGAGCCAAAATTCCCCGTCCCCGTGGTTAGCTGTTGACAAAAATTATCGATAAGCCTATACTAACCTTACGAGTTGAGAAATATTATCAGTAACAGTGGAAATAATACCACTGCCTGTAGATAAATTTGGAAGGAAGTACAGACGATGACATTAAAAGAATTACCGATCGGCAAAAGTGCAACCTTGACAGTTGTAGGTGGAGAAGGTGCATTGAGACAGCATTTTCTGGATATGGGACTTATTCCGGGGGCAGACGTTACCATGGTAAAATACGCACCAATGGGTGATCCGGTGGAACTTCGTATCCATAGTTATGAACTGACACTCAGGCTTGCAGATGCGGAAAAGATAGAGATTACAGATGTCCGTGATGAGATTAAGATTAAGAATCAGATTCCGAAAGAGAAGATTGATCATCCGGGACTTGGAGAAGGTGGAAAATATCATGAAAAAGCAGATGAAAATCCACTGCCGGATGGAACAACACTGACATTTGCACTGGCAGGAAATCAGAATTGCGGAAAGACGACACTGTTCAACCAGCTGACCGGCTCTAATCAGCATGTGGGAAATTTCCCGGGAGTGACAGTTGACCGTAAAGATGGAGTGATCAAGGAACACAGTGATACCCTGGTGACAGATCTGCCGGGAATCTACTCTATGTCGCCGTATTCCAGTGAAGAGATCGTGACCAGGAACTTTGTGTTAAATGAGCATCCAAAGGGAATCATCAATATCGTGGATGCAACCAATATTGAACGGAACCTGTATCTGACCATGCAGCTGATGGAGCTGGATATTCCTATGGTTCTGGCACTGAATATGATGGATGAGGTGAGGGATAACGGCGGATCGATTCTGGTAAATGAGATGGAGCAGGAACTTGGAATACCGGTTATTCCAATCTCGGCTGCGAAGAATGAAGGAATTGGCGAACTGATCGAGCATGCCGTGCATGTGGCAAAATATCAGGAAAGTCCGGGGAGACAGGATTTCTGTGATGCAGATGACCATGGCGGAGCAGTACACAGATGCCTGCACGGGATCATGCATCTGATCGAGGATCATGCAAAGAAGGCAGACATTCCGGTAAGATTTGCGGCATGCAAACTGGCAGAAGGGGATGAACTGATCCTGGAACAGCTCAAGCTGGATGAGAATGAAAAACAGCTTCTGGAGCATATTGTAAAGCAGATGGAACAGGAACGTGGACTTGACCGGTCCGCAGCAATTGCAGATATGCGTTTTACATTTATTGAGAAGATCTGTGATGCTACGGTTGTGAAGCCGAAAGAAAGCAAGGAACATCTGCGAAGTGCGAAGATGGATAAGATCCTGACGGGAAAATATACAGCTATTCCATGCTTTGTTGCAATTATGGCGGCTGTATTCTGGCTGACATTTAATGTGATCGGAGCTGCGTTGTCGAATCTGCTGGATATGGGAATCTCTGCACTTACGAATCTGGTAGATGGTGCGTTGACATCCTGGAATGTCAATTCCGTTATTCATTCGCTGGTAATCGATGGAATCTTTAATGGTGTGGGAAGTGTGTTAAGTTTCCTTCCGGTTATCGTTACCTTATTCTTTTTCCTGTCCATTCTGGAAGACAGCGGATATATGGCAAGAGTTGCATTTGTGATGGATAAATTACTCCGTAAGATCGGACTTTCCGGACGGAGTATCGTACCGATGCTGGTAGGATTCGGATGTACGGTTCCCGGTGTTATGGCGAGCAGGACACTGCCTTCGGAGAGAGACCGTAAGATGACGATCCTTCTGACACCATTTATGAGCTGCTCGGCGAAACTCCCGATTTATGCATTTTTTACGGCAGCATTTTTCCCAAAACAAGGAGCAGTAGTGATGGTAGCGTTATATTTTGGTGGAATACTGATGGGAATTCTGATGGCGCTGCTTTTAAGAGGAACGATGTTCAAAGGTGAGGCCGTACCGTTTGTCATGGAACTTCCGAATTACCGTATGCCGGGAGCAAAGAATGTAGGGCAGCTTCTGTGGGAAAAAGCAAAGGACTTTTTGCAGAGAGCATTTACCGTAATCTTCTTTGCAACAATTATCATCTGGTTCCTGCAGACATTTAACTTACACATGAATGTGGTAGCAGATTCCAAGGACAGTATCCTGGCAGTTGTGGCAGGAATCATTGCACCGGTATTCCTTCCGCTTGGTTTCGGAAACTGGAAGATTTCTACTGCACTGATCACAGGATTTATGGCAAAGGAAAGTGTGGTATCTACGCTTTCGGTACTCTTTGAAAGTACGGCAGAACTGACGGGAGCAATTACGCCGGTGGCAGCAGCAAGCCTTTTGGTCTTCTGTCTGTTGTATACACCATGTGTTGCGGCTATTGCATCGATCAAGAGAGAACTTGGCGCAAAATGGGCGGCATATGTGGTGCTGGGACAATGTATGGTTGCGTGGATCGCAGCATTTATCGTGCATCTGATTGGTACGTTGGTGATGTAAAGAGTCATAAAAAACTCCTGTGGATGGAATTAGATATGTTCCATTCACAGGAGTTTTTTGCTGCATATATTAAATTACATGCTCTGCTTTTGCTATTTGTTCTTTTATCTTATATCTTCCGCTGCGCCGGAGACTTGCGAATAAAGAGCCCGAAATATTGTGCCATATACTGAAGATCGCCCCAGGCAGTGTGGCAAATGGGTTTGCGGCAAAGTTTGCGGTGGCAAGTGTGATAGCAAGACCGCTGTTCTGCATACCGACTTCAATCGCAAGGGCAGTTGCTTTGTCATATTCCACATGGAAGATGCGTCCGGCAAGTAATCCAAGTCCCATACCTGCAAGATTATGTAAGATAACGATACAGAGTACGAGGAATCCGGATGTCATGATCTTTTCCGCATTTACTGCGACGATTCCGCTGATGATCATGACGATGGATACAACAGAGATCAGCGGAAGGATGCCGGATAATTTCTCAATATGTCTGCCGATCAGTCTACGAAGAAGGATACCCAGAAGAACCGGGATCAGTACGACCTTTACAACCGAGATCACCATCCCGGGAAAAGATACCTGAACCCATGCACCGGCAAGTAGATATACCAGAAGCGGCGTCATAACCGGTGCTGCCAGAGTTGAAGTGATTGTTATGCCAACAGAAAGTGCAACATCACCACCTGCGATATAAGTAATCACATTGCTGGCAGTTCCACCAGGGCAGCATCCGACCAGGATGACACCAAGTGCGATATCCGTTGGCAGATGAAGGAGGATCGAGAGTCCCCATGCGATCAGCGGCATAATCGTATATTGTGCGACAAATCCGATAATGATCTCTTTGGGTCTGGTAAATACCACTTTAAAATCTCCGATATGAATCGTCAGTCCCATGCCGAACATGGCAACGCCGAGAAAGATCGAAGTATAGTTTGTAGTCCATGCAAATCCATCACGCCAGAAGAAGGCAATGACAGAAAAGCAGATAATAATCATTCCGATATATTTGGTAAGAACAGAGCTGAGCCGTGATAATGCATTTGTAACATGCTCCATATCTTATACCTCGTAACTGAAATTGTCGATGAGTCGGGTCTTTCCGATATAAACTGCCATAGCAACCAGGACGTCAGCATTTACAGAGTCAACAGGCTGCATGCTGAGTGCATCGACCATGGATACGTAATCGATATGTGCCAGCGGTTCACCGTTTATGATCTCACACATCGGTTCTAATACTTCAGATGCGGCAATACCATTCCGGATCAGTTCCTGACCTTTCTTTACAGCTTTTGAAAGGCAGAGGGCAGCTTTGCGTTCTTCGCAGCTTAAGTATGTATTACGGGAAGATTTGGCAAGTCCGTCTTCTTCACGTACGATCGGGCATCCGACAATCTGGATATCAAAGTTCAGATCCAGAACCATTTTGCGGATGATAGCAAGCTGCTGTGCATCTTTCTGTCCAAAGTAAGCACGGTTTGGTTTTACGATGTTAAATAACTTTGATACAACGGTACACACCCCTTTGAAATGGATCGGACGCGTCTTACCGCACAGCGTATCAGATAAAGTATCGATACTGACAAATGCGTGTGGATCATGATACATTTCCGCCGGTGACGGACAGAAGATCAGATCTGCTCCGATGCTTTCACAAAGTGCACTGTCGCGGTCAAAGTCTCTTGGATAAGCTTCCAGATCTTCATTCGGTCCAAACTGTGTCGGATTGACGAAATCAGATACAACAACGATATCATTTTCCTCGCGGCAGCGACGGATCAGACTGGCATGTCCCTCATGGAGATATCCCATAGTAGGGACAAGACCGATGGTCTTACCTTCTTTCTTCCAGTTATTTACGAGTTCTCTTGTTTTTTCAATTGTGTTAGTTACCTGCATTGGTATTCTCCTTTATTCGTTATAATTCGGAGAGTTCTCTTCTGAATACACTGTGATCTCAGGTGGTTTCATGCAAAAAAATACGTTATGATAATTGAGTATCTTTTTATTCCATGTCTTTTAACAGTCCGTGACGTTCATAATTGGTCACGCGGTTTACCTTGTTCTCCTCATCTACGAATACAACCGCAGGTTTGTGTTCTTTTGCTTCATCCGGCGTATACTGTCCGTAAGCCATGATGATGATCTTATCTCCGGTACTGACACATCTTGCAGCAGCTCCGTTTAAGCAGATCATTCCACTTCCACGCTGTCCGCTGATGGTGTACGTTTCGAAACGGCTTCCGTTGTTTACATCAACGATCTGGACTTTCTCATATTCGAGAATTCCAGCAGCCTCCAGTAATGCTTCATCCACCGTAATGCTTCCTACATAATCAAGTTCTGCCTGAACGACAGTAGCGCGGTGGATCTTTCCTTTTAATAATTCAAGTGTCATCTCATATATCCTTTCCTTTTAAGGAAAAAAATTCAGCCAGAATACATCTGGTCCTGAGTCTTATTTCCTGAAAATATAAGCTCATTTTTGTTGAAAATTATGAGATTCCAGTGCTTCAGTTCTGAGTATGGTTCTGTCAGGGACAGATACCGTCTCCGCTGTTCATTATAAAAAGGCAGAAAAGGTATGTCAATCTATGTATACGAAAAAAAAACAGAACCGGATTTCTGAAATTATAAATCCGGTTCTGTATTATTTCTTATTATCTTTTTTTCTTTTCCTTTGCAAGGAGTGCGGCACCAAGTGCACCTGCATATCTTCCATGTTCGGTAGGAGATACGGTCTGTCCGAGTTTCTGTGAGAGAATCTTCGTGAAGTAGGTGCTGTTACTGAGTCCGCCAGTCAGGATTACTTTATCCGGCAGGTTTTTCTTCATGGCAAGTTGTGCTACCTTGTTGGCAACAGAATCGACAACACCGGCGGCAATATCTTCCCGTTTCTGTCCCTCACCGATATAGTTGATGACCTCAGATTCGGCAAATACCGTACACAGGGAACTGATCGGAAGAACAGTTCCTTTATCTGCCATATCAAACAGTTCCTGCAGGGTAACGCCTAAGCGGTTTGCCATAATCTCCAGAAATTTTCCGGTTCCGGCAGAACACTTATCATTCATCTGGAAGTCCTGTACCATGCCGCCGGACACCAGGATGATCTTGGTATCCTGTCCGCCGACATCGATAATGGCACATTCATCTCCGGCCATCTCCCGGCCGCCTCTTGCATGGCAGGTAATCTCCGTGATAACATGATCTGCAAAATCTACAGCAACACGGCCATATCCGGTTGCGACCACTTTTGAATCGTCCGACAGTACATCTACACTGTCTTCCAGTAGACGATCCTTGATCGTCTGGCAGGTTTCCTTGCTGCTCCATCCGGTTGGCAGTACAAAATGTATATCATGATCTCCTTTTACAACGACTTTGGATGCCGTAGATCCGATATCAATTCCAATATAATCCATAATAAAATTTCCTCGTTTCACATATATTTTTTAACAATATTTATCCCGCTTCGGGTTGATATCCCGTTCAATGGCGGCAATTTTTAATATTTCGATCTGATTCTCGTCGATGCATTTCTGGATCGTATCCAGGTCTTCTTCTCTAACGAGCAGTGAGATGCCGCAGCATTTACTGGCCACGCGCGGTGTAGGAGCGATAGTGGTCTTGATTCCGGCTTCTTTTAATATCCCATACAGACGCATTCCGTTGTCATGGTTGGGAAATAATACATAATGCTGTATCTTTTGCATGATCTGTTACCTCGGTTATGTATCGGACATGAATTGTCTGATATTATTTGTTATCTAACATTTCGATAAATGCACTGATTCTGGTACGAAGTTGTCCTGCATCGCTGTCGGTGTAATCGGTCTCGATTCCAAGGACAGGGATTCCGGATTCTTTCAGTGCTTTCTCTACGAAATAGCCTTCGGTATCATAAAGGTTACAGAACTTGAGGTTCACATCGATGATACCGTCAACTTTGTATTCCTTAGCAAGACGTAAGATGTCATCAATACGGCCTTCATTTGGTGTAAAGCATGCGCAGTTGATCTTCATGTATCTTTCAGCCAGAGCCATATACTGGTCTTCCAGTGTTGTCTTGCTTTCATCGACAAGATTTTCAAAATATCTGGTTCCGGTACACATCTCTTCACAGACGATTGCAGCACCACTGGTCTCTACAATATTATGAAGCTTCCAGTTCGGAATTGCAAGAGGAGTTCCGGTCAGCATGATACGTTTGGTTCCGGCAGGAACAACGCTTACACCGTCTTTTACTCTCTGATCCAGTTCGTCACATAACTTATTCGTCATCTGTGTAAATCTTGCAGGATCATCATAGAATGCAATCTGAGAGATCAGAAGTACATCACATCCGCTGATTGGAAGATTCTCATTCTTACGAAGATTGTAAAGACGCTCCAGAGCTTTTCGTTTATTGTTAATTAATTTAATACTTTCGGCCAGTTTTTCGGCAGTGACTACATTTCCTGTAAATTCTTCTACGACATTTTTAAATGTCTCAATTTCTTCTGCCCATGCCTTGATGTCTTTGGCACGTTTCATTTGAGGAAGGTCCATCACATGTAACGGTACGTCTTTGGCAAGAATCTCCCATGCTTTCTTCTTGCCGTCGCAGGTGGTCTCCCCGATGAACATATCTGCGATACGGAAGAATGGACAGGTGCGGTCAAGACGTGCACCAACAGATGCCTTGATCAGTGGACAGGTATTGGCAGGCAGGACTTTCTCTCCGCCAGGAACCCAGAACTGGGAACCGCCGCATAATCCGGTTGCAATCGCATCTGCCGCAAATACGATCTCGTCCGGTACATATACACAGAATGTGCCGAAGACTTTGCCGCCTTTTTTCTGATGCTCGATCAGTTCTGCAGGGCGGATACCGTGAATATCTGCAACTACCATATTATAATAGTCCATAGAATCCGGACGGTTTTCCTGCGATAAAAATACATCTCCAAATGCCTGTGGAAGTACTGCACAGAGCTGGTCATGCAGTTCTACATCCATTCCGAGTTCTTCCCACATTTTACGATAATCAGCCATTTTAAAATACCTCCTTATAGTGTAATTGATCCAATTGTATCGATAAGTTAAACGTAACACTTTTAGGGGGCCCAGGCAATGCATACCGGAAGAATTGGCTATAGATAATTTACAAGTTCAATAGAATATATCTATAGATTCTATACTGAGAACAGTTCTCGAAATCCAGCGATGCACTGGTCGATTTCTTCGATGGTATTAAAGTGGCTGAAAGCAAAACGTATCGTTCCCTGAGGCATTGTATGCAGGGTCTGATGCGCCATCGGGGCACAGTGGAGTCCGACCCTTGTCATAATTCCATAATCCTGTTCCAGAGCAAATGCAATCTCTGCATTGTCATAGTCCGGGAAATCAAGAGAGACGACAGCAAGCCGGTCCTGAAGGGTCTGCCTTCCCACAATATGTGCCTGTGGAATTTCACGTATTTTTTCAAGAAAATGTCCGGTCAGTGCCATTTTCTTCTGATGGATTGCGGAAATCCCGGTTTCGTCCAGATAAGTGAGGGCAGCGTGAAGTCCGATGATGCCAGGGAGATTTAATGTGCCGCTTTCATACTTGTCCGGGAGATAGTCCGGCATAAGAAGCGAATCCGACTGGCTTCCGGTCCCGCCTGCAATCAGAGGTGTCAGTTCCTGATCCAGAGCTTCTGAGATCAGAAAGCCGCCGATACCCTGCGGGCCAAGCAGTCCCTTATGTCCGGTAAATGCAAGAAAGTCGATGTTATATTTCTGCATATCGATATCGACAGAACCGGCACTCTGTGCAGTGTCCACGGCAAAGAACAGATGACGGCGCCTGCATATCTCACCAATCTCACGGATTGGCAGAATGGTTCCGCATACATTGGAAGCGTGGAGCATGATGACTGCTTTTGTCTCCGGACGGATCAGAGCTTCGATCGATTCCGGATGCGTTGTGCCGTCTGTCTCTGCAGGAATCATCGTATAATGGATATCCTGTGAAGCAAGCTGACAGAGCGGACGCATCACGGCATTATGTTCCAGGCTGCTGACCAGTACGTGATCTCCGGGTCTCAGGAGACCTTTGATCAGATAATTCAGGGAATAAGTGATTCCCGGTGTGAATATGACATGTCTGGAATCCGGTGCATGAAAAAATCTGGCGAGCTGCATGCGGGTCTTAAGTACCTGATTTTCAAGTTCGTAGGCACCTTCGTAATTTCCCCGGTTAATATTGAAGGCACCGGATTCTAAAAGTTTCGTCATGGAAGCAGCGACTCCCGGTGCTTTCGGCCAGGATGTGCTGCCGTTGTCAAAATATATGTTCTGTTCCATAGAAAAACCTCCATGATAAATATGGTATCTGATACGTATATTGTAACAGATTTCCATATTAACGTATACAGGAGATGAAGTCAGGAAAAGGATAGAAAATGCGAATAATATTCATAGACGATATTAATAGAATGGAACGATTTATCAATATTTCCTATTATGTAAATACAGGTACAGGTGGTATGATAGTCTTATGAAAAAAATTATCAAAAAAATTATCAAAAAATAAAAAAAGCACGGAGGAAATTTATTATGGAGTTAATTAAAGAACTGCCGGAGGTATTCGAAGAATTTGCAGAACAGCGTCAGAAATCATTCCTGGCAATGAAGGGGTTAAAAGACCAGGGAGTTCCGGTTGTTGGCGCATATTGTACTTATTTTCCGGCAGAGATCGCAAGAGCAATGGGAGCAGTTACAGTCGGCTTATGCTCTGTATCCGATGAGACAATCCCGGACGCAGAGAAAGACCTGCCAAAGAACTTATGTCCACTGATCAAATCCAGCTATGGATTTGCCAAGACAGACAAATGTCCATTCTTCTACTTCTCAGATGTAGTTGTTGGGGAGACAACCTGTGACGGAAAGAAGAAAATGTACGAGTATATGTCAGATTTCAAAGATGTATTCGTAATGGAACTGCCAAATACACAGAGCGAGATGGCCCTGAAACTCTGGAAGAGTGAACTGATTCGTTTCAAAGAATATCTGGAGAAAAAATTCGACGTAGAGATCACAGATGAAGCTGTATTAGAGGCCGTAAAAGAAGAAAATAAAGTAAGAAAAGCTATGAAAGAGCTGTATCACGTTATGACACTTGACCCTGCACCGATCAAAGGCGGTGACCTGTTC
>ERZ773131.2464-NODE-2464-length-11736-cov-6.071141_pt1 | contig 11736 bp, 10 predicted proteins | sample MGYA00511082_ERZ773131 | MGnify/ENA primary metagenome ERZ773131 (study PRJEB29015, sample SAMEA2737813) | human gut metagenome | biome: human gut; feature: human-associated habitat; material: faeces | place: China | collected 2012 ... | reverse complement strand
GGCGGAAAACACTTCTCAGCCCGCAAACGTACGCGCCTACGGCGCGTGCGCTGCCGCGGGCTGCAATCTTACTCAAAAAAGCGGCCCTTGGGCCGCTTTTTTGAAATAATCATAACCAGCTGCAATCGCTTTCCTTCTTCGGCGTGCGGCTCATCAGAACGCCGATGAGCGGCGCGGCGCTCTTGCCCTCGTAGAGGACCTCGTACACCGCCGTCGAGATCGGCATTTCCACGCCATAGCGCTGCGCGAGCTCGTGCGCGCTGCGCGCGGCATAATAGCCCTCGACGACCGCGCCGACCTCGTCCATGGCCTCCTGCGCGCTCTTGCCCTGACCGATCAGGATGCCCGCGCGATGGTTGCGTGAGTGCATCGACGTACACGTGACGATGAGATCGCCCATGCCGGCAAGACCGGCGAGCGTCTCCTTGCGCCCACCCATGCACTCGGCCAGGCGCGAGATCTCACTCAGCGCGCGGGTAATGAGCAGCGCACGGGTGTTGTCGCCCATGCCGCAGCCGTCGCTGATGCCGCAGCACAGCGCCGCGACGTTCTTGAGCGCGCCCGCAAGCTCCACGCCGACGACGTCGTCGTGCGTGTAGACGCGGAAGACCTCGTTCATGAACGCGCGCTGCACGGCCTCGGCGCTCGCCTGATCGGCGGACGCCGCCACACAGCCCGTCGGCAGACGGCGCGCGACCTCCTCGGCGTGCGAGGGGCCGGAGAGCACTGCGATACGATAGCCCTCGCCGCATTCCTGTGCGATGATCTCGCTCATGCGCAGGTGCGTTCCGCGCTCAATGCCCTTCGTGAGCGAGACGAGCAGCGTGCCTTTTTTCAGGTGCGGCGCAGCCTCATGCGCAACGGAGCGCAGTGCAAACGACGGTGACGCGAAGACGGCCATCTCCGCATTTTGGAGCACCGCTAAGTCGCTCGTGACGGCGATGCGCTCGGGAATGCGCACGCCTTTGAGTAAAGGATTTTCCCTTGTCTTATCCAGCAATTCCGCCTTTTTCGGGTCATGCGACCAGAGCGCGACGGTATGGCCGTTGTCCGATAACAGCATCGCGGCGGCGGTACCCCAGCCGCCCGAGCCAAGCACTACAATGTTCATTCGTCCTCCCCCGGTTTGGGCGCGTTCACATGGAAATGGAACTTGCTCTCCGTACCGCTTAAGAGTCTTTTGATGTTGCTGCGGTGCGCCCACAGCACAAGAAGCGAAATGCACGTGCCGAGCACTGTGCAGGCCGTGTTATGAAACACGAAATACGTGGTAAACGGCAGGCTGACCGCCGCGGCGGCCGAGCCGAGCGACACATAGCGCGTCGTGAGCCACAGCACGACGAACGCGCCCCAGCCGACGAGCGCGATGCGCCAGTCGAGAAGCAGCAGCAGCGTGCCGCTGCACAAAATGCCCTTGCCGCCCTTGAAGCCGTAAAACACCGGAAACATATGGCCGATGACGCAGAACAGTGCGCCGAAATACTTGCCTGCGGCGCCCCAGCCGAGAAGATAGCCCAGGAAATAATTGCCCAGCAGCACCGCGCCGACGGCCTTGAGCATGTCGAACGCGATGACCATGGGCGCGCATCTCGCGCCGTAGTTGCGGTAGAAATTCGTCAGCCCCGCGTTGCCGCTGCCATGGCGGCGCACGTCGTCATGGTAGAAAATGTGCGACGTTGCGATCGCGCCGTTGATGCAGCCCAAAAGATACGACAGCACCGCGACGGCGACCGGTGCGCCATACAGCACTACTGCTGCGAACGTAGTGACCTCATCAGGATAAATTCCCATCAGTCTTCCTTATCCCCCTTCTCGCGAATGGACATGATGACCGGCGTACCCTCGAGCCCAAAGACGTTGCGGATGCAGTTTTCAAGGTAGCGCTGGTAGGAGAAATGGAAGAGCTTGCGCTCGTTGCAGAACACGACAAAGTGCGGCGGGCAGACGCCGACCTGCGTCATGTAATAGATCTTCAGTCTGCGGCCACGGTCCGTCGGCGGCTGCACGCGCGTCTGCGCGTCGGCCAGGATGTTGTTGAGCATGCCGGTCGAAATGCGCATGCAGGACTGGTTGTGCACGTAGTTGATCATCTCAAAAAGGCGCGGTACGCGCTGGCCCGTCGCCGCCGAGATGAAGAGGATCGGCGCATAGGTCATGTAGGAGAGGTCGCGGCGGATGTCGTCGCTCATTTTGTCCATGGTCTTGCCGTCCTTTTCGACAAGATCCCACTTGTTCACGACGATGATGCAGGCCTTGCCTGCCTCGTGCGCGAGACCCGCGACCTTCGTATCCTGCTCGGTCACGCCCTCCTGCGCGTCGATCATGATGAGGCACACGTCCGCACGGTCGATGGCCATCGTGGCGCGCAGCACGCTGTAGCGCTCGATCACGTCGTCGACCTTCGACTTTTTGCGCATGCCGGCGGTGTCGATGAAGACATACTTGCCCTGCTCGTTTTCAAAGTACGAGTCGATAGCGTCGCGCGTCGTGCCCGCGACGTTGCTGACGATCATGCGCTCGGTGCCGAGGATGCGGTTCGTCAGCGACGATTTGCCGACGTTGGGTTTTCCGATGATGGCGACCTTGATGACGTCCTCATCCTCTTCCTCGTCATCCTCGGGCGGGAAATACTGTAAGCACGCGTCGAGCAGGTCGCCCGTGCCGTGGCCGTGCACGGCGGAAACGGCGATGGGATCGCCGAGGCCTAAATTGTAGAACTCATAAAAATCAGGGTCGACCCGTCCGGTCGAGTCCATCTTGTTGACCGCCAGCACGATGGGCTTGCGGGATCGCAGCAGCATATTCGCGACCTCCTGATCGGAAGCCGTCAGGCCGGTCTTCACATCCGTCAGGAAAATGATGACGTCCGCGTGCTGAATGGCGATCTCCGCCTGCTCGCGCATGAACGACAAGATCTGATCGTCCGTGCGCGGTTCGATACCGCCGGTGTCCACCAGACGGAATTTGCGGCCGCACCACTCGCTCTCGCCGTAGATGCGGTCGCGCGTGACGCCCGGCGTATCCTCGACGATGGAGAGCCGCTGGCCGATGAGCTTATTAAACAGCATGGACTTGCCGACGTTCGGCCGTCCAACGATCGCAACCAAAGGTTTCATCTCTCTGCCTCCTTTATTCCAAAGCGGCGCGCGATCGCACCGCTCTTTATCGCAAAGCAAAATATTACAAATACAGTATAACCGAATTTTCGAGGTTACGCAAGGCTAACCTTCTCTTGCGGCATAAGAAAAAGCTGAGTGGAGTTCCACTCAGCTTTTCTTAACGATTTTCGTTCCGAATCAATTATTCGGCTGCGACCTTGGACTCGATGACCTTGACCTGACGGCCGTTGTAGGTACCGCATTCCGGGCACATTCTGTGAGGCTGGTGCAGAGCGCCGCACTTCGGGCACGCGACAAGCGCGGGAGCGGTGAGCTTCCAGTGAGAAGAACGTCTCTTATCACGTCTCTGACGGGATACTTTCCCCTTGGGGACTGCCATGTTGACACCTCCTTAAAGTTAAGCTGAATGAACAGCGAATTTATTGTTCCAAAAGCTTTGCGAGGGCTGCTAACCTGGGGTCGACTTCCTTTTTGCAGCGGCACTTCTCATAGTTGAGGTTGACGCCGCAGCCGGAACACAAGCCCCTGCAATCCTCGCGGCAAAGGGTCTTGCTTGGCATATTGAGGATGAACGTCTCCCGCGCCAGCTCGCTGAGATCAACGGTTCCGTTGTCCAGCAGCAGGATATCGTCGTTGTCGTCTTCCTCCAGCTCCTCAGCGAGCAGACACTCGAACGGGACCTTGTACGGAAGATCAAACGGCGCTCCGCAGCGATCGCACACGGCGGAAAGCGTTGTAGTCAGGTCAAACTGCAACCGCAGCATCCCCGCAATGTTCTCTGCCTGCCCTACCACTGAGACCGGCCGAACCGCAGGACACACGCCGCCGAAGTCCACATCAGAAAAGTCCTCTGTAAAGTCAAAGGGAATTCTGCCTCCGGGGGTGTTAATGATACGTTTTACATCTAAAACCATGCTACACCTCGCAATGACACGAGTGATATTATAGAGGACGTTTTCTCGATTGTCAAATACTTTTTTCACGGTTGCGGCAAAAATTTTGACAGGATTTCTTTACTTTTTTTGCCCGCTATCGTACAATAGCAGAAAATCGCGCGCTGCGCAAGCGGAGGTGCCGCCCATGCGGGAGTTTCACATCGGAAAAAATGACGAAAATCAGCGGCTTGACCGCTTTCTCGGCAAGGCCATCCCTCTGCTCCCCGCGTCGCTCGCGCAGAAGTACATCCGCCTAAAGCGCATCAAGGTCAACGGCGCGCGCGCCCAGCGCGACCAGAAGCTCGTCGCGGGCGATATTTTACAGTGCTACATCAACGATGAGTTTTTCGAGTCGCCGAGCGAGGAAAACGTCTACCTCACGATCACGACGCCGCGGCTCAAGATCGTCTACGAGGACGAGAACATCATGCTGCTCGACAAGCCCGCGGGAATGCTTGCCCACGCCGACGAGCACGAGAAAGTCAATACGCTCGTCAACCACATGCTCGCCTACCTCTATCAAAAGCGCGAGTGGCGGCCACGCGAGGAGAACGCCTTCACCCCCGCCCTCTGCAACCGCATCGACCGCAACACTGGTGGCATTGTCGTTGCGGCGAAAAACGCTGAAGCGCTGCGCATCCTGAACGACAAGATTCGCGACCGCGAGATCGCCAAATACTATTTATGTATCGCCCTCGGCCGCGTCGAGCCGCCGAAGGGCCGCATCGAGTGCTTTCTGCGCAAGGATGAGAAGAGCAACACCGTCCGCGTTTACCACCGCCCCGTGCCGGACGGCCGCAGCGCGATCACCTTATACCAAACGCTCCAGACGCGCGGCGAGCTGTCGCTTCTGGAGGTCGAGCTGCTCACGGGCCGCACGCATCAGATCCGCGCGAGCATGGCCGACCTCGGCCATCCCCTGCTCGGCGACGGCAAGTACGGCGTCGGCAGCGTGAACCGCAAATATGGCGAAATGCATCAGGCGCTCTACTCCTACCGCCTGCGCTTCGACTTTCCCAGCGACGCGGGCATCCTCGAATATCTGCACGGACGCGAGTTTCAGGTGGATGAGGTCCCGTTTCAAAAGAAGTATTTTAGTTAAATCCCACAAGCGGAGAGCTGCAATCGGCTCTTCGCTGTTTTATTTTTCAAAAGTTCAAAATATTGAACTTTTTGTTAAATATACTCTTGCAATTTTGCACGCGCTGTGTATAATAGTCTCGGTTTAGCAAAAACTCACCAAAAGTTTAGTATATCGAACGAGGAGGCGTGTGTATGGACATTGGCAATAAGATCAAGCAGCTGCGAACGCGACAGGGACTGACTCTGGAGGAGCTTGCCAGCCGAAGCGAGCTCACAAAGGGGTTTTTGTCCCAGTTAGAGCGCGACCTCACCTCCCCCTCGATCGACTCGCTCAGCGATATCCTCGAGGCTCTCGGCACCAACCTCTCGGAATTCTTTCAGGAGGATAAAAACGACCAGTTTGTCTTCCGCTCCGATGACTTTTTCGTCGACGAGCGCGAAAGCTGCACCGTCAACTGGATCGTTCCCAACACGCAGAAAAACCAGATGGAGCCCATTTTATTGGAACTTCCCGCCGGCGGCGAATCGTTCGAGATCGAGCCGCACAACGGCGAGGAGTTCGGCTACGTGCTTGACGGCAGCGTCATTTTAGAGTGCGACGGCGAACGCAGCGTCGTGTGCCGCGGCGAAACGTTCTATCTCCACGGCAGAACGTTCCACTACCTCAAAAATGAACGCAAGACCACCGCGCGCATCCTCTGGGTCTGCACGCCCCCGCTTTTTTAACTACTATTCTATAAAATTGTGAGGATATCGGAAATGGCCGAAGAAAAGAAAAAGATCATTCAATTCAAGAACATCGTCAAGAGCTTTGAGGACGGACAGGTCGTTCTCAAGGGCGTCTCTCTTGACATTTACGAAAATGAGTTCGTCACGCTGCTCGGCCCCTCTGGCTGCGGCAAGACGACGCTTTTGCGCATCCTCGGCGGCTTTTTGCAGCCGAGCGAGGGCAAGGTGCTCTTCGACGGTGAGGACATCGTCAGCGTCCCGCCCTACAAGCGCGAGATCAACACCGTCTTCCAGAAGTATGCCCTCTTCCCCCACATGGACGTGTACGACAACATCGCCTTTGGCTTGACGCTCAAAAAGGAGCCGAAGGACGTCATCGAGCAGAAAGTCATGCGTATGCTGCGCCTTGTTAGCCTTGAGGACTATGCCCACCGCAACGTGACCGAGCTCTCCGGCGGCCAGCAGCAGCGCATCGCCATCGCCCGCGCGCTCGTTAACGAGCCAAGCGTGCTGCTGCTCGACGAGCCGCTCGGCGCGCTCGACTTAAAGCTCCGCAAGGAGATGCAGCAGGAGCTCAAATACATCCAGCAGGAGGTCGGCATCACGTTCATCTTCGTCACGCACGATCAGGAAGAGGCGCTGACGATGTCCGACAAGATCGTCGTTATGAATGCGGGTGAAATTCAGCAGATCGGTACGCCGACCGAAATCTACCGCACCCCCGTCAACGAATTCGTCGCCAAGTTCATCGGCGAGACGAACATCATCGACGGCGTCATGCTTGAGGACGACCTTGTCATGTTCGAGGACAAGAAGTACGCCTGCCGTGCCCGCGGCTACAATAAGAACGAAAAGGTCGACGTCGTCATCCGCCCCGAGCACCTCGACATTGTCCCGCGTGCCGAGGGTATGCTCAAGGGCACGGTCAAGTCTCAGCTTTTCAAGGGCATGCACTATGAAACCGTGGTCGAAACGCGCGTCGGTACGTCCATCACCGTGAAGATGCAGGTCTCGCAGGACCGCCCTGTCTACAACGAGGAAAAGGGCGAGAAGATCAGTGCGAACGCCTTCCTTCTGGACGTGGAGGACGTCGAAGAGCTCGACGACGCCAAGGTCGTCGCCCTCGCCTCTGCCGAGGCGTGGGACGCCGAGACCGAGGAGCCCATCTCCATCAAGACCGTCGAATACGACATCAAGCCCGAGACCGGCAACTACACCGTGACCTTTGCCACCGCGAACGATACGTCTATCACCGTCAAGGTGCTCGTCGTAGCGCAGAACCGCGTCGAGAGCAAGGTCTATCAGGAAGAAATTTACGCGATGAACTTCTTCAAAAAGGTCGAGGACATTCAGGAGAGCATTGCGCTCGACACCGACCTTGAGACCTGGGCCAGCGCGTCGGCGTGGTCCCTCGAAGACGGCGAGCAGGTCGAGATCACGGACGTCAAGTACGACTTCGACCCCGAGACCATCACCCCGGGCGTTTACGATGTGACCTTCTCCACCGAGGGCTATGAGTACAAGGTCTCCACCACCCACGCCTTTGAAGAGGGCGAGCAGGTCGGCCTTGTCTTCCGTCCCGAGGACATCCACGTGATGAAGAAGGAGGGCCAGTGGTGAAGCGCTTTCGTTCCATGACTTACCCGTATATCGCGTGGATCATCGCGATCATCGTGGTGCCGATGCTTCTGATCGTGCTCTATGCCTTCACGACCTCCGGCAACTCGGTGCTGACATTCCAGTTCACCTTTGAGAACTTTGCCCGCTTCGTCACGGACAAGGTCTTTATGGATGTGTTGCTGCGCTCGCTCTATATCGCGCTTATCACAACGCTCATCTGCGTTGCGCTCGGCTACCCCATCGCCTACGTCATCGCGCAGCGCGGCGGCCGCAGCAACACGATCTTAATTCTGCTCATCACCATGCCGACCTGGGTCAACATGCTGGTGCGCACCTATGCTTGGATGGGCATTTTGCAGGACGAGGGCATCTTCAACACGATCCTTTCGTGGTTCGGCATCGGCCCCGTGTCGATGATCCACACGAGCTTTGCCGTCATCCTCGGCATGGTCTATAACTTCATTCCCTTTATGATCCTGCAGATCCACACGTCCCTTGCCAAGATGGACAAGAGCCTTTTGGAAGCCGCCAACGACCTCGGTGCAACGCCGGTGCAGGCATTCCTGCGCGTGACGCTGCCGCTCTCGCTTCCCGGCGTGATCTCCGGCATCACGCTCGTGTTTCTGCCCGCGGTGTCGAGCTTCTTCATTCCGAAGCTTCTCGGCGGCGGACAGTACGTCCTCGTCGGCAACATCATTGAAACGCAGTTCCTCACCACTGGCGACTGGAACTTCGGCTCGGCCATCTCGCTCATCATGGCGGTCATCATCATGATCTCGATGTGGCTGACGCGCAAGGCGGACGTTCAGGTCGCCTCGCAGGGAAAGGAGTGAGAAGCGCATGAAAAAGAAAACCTCTGTCGGCTCGAAGATCATCCTGACGCTCACGATGCTCTTCTTCTACCTCCCCATCCTCTATATCATTATCTTTTCGTTCAACGATTCCCGCTCGCTGACGAAGTTCGGCGGCTTCTCGCTCCGCTGGTATGAAAAGATGTTCGCCGATTCGACGATGATGGAGGCTGTGCTCTACACGGTCATCATCGCCGTCATCGCGACGGTCGTCGCGACAGTCGTCGGCACGATCACAGCCATCGGCCTTTCTAAATCCCGCAAGGTTGTGCAGAAGATGGTCGAGCGCATCAACGACCTGCCCGTGATGAACCCCGATATCGTCACGGCCATCTCACTTCTGATGTTTTTCAGCGTCCTCACGGTCAAAAAAGGATTCGGCACGCTGCTCATCGCGCATATCATGTTCTGTATCCCCTACGTGATGCTCTCCGTTACGCCGAAGCTCCGCTCGCTCGACCCTAACCTGATCGACGCAGCGATGGACCTTGGCGCAACGCCGTTCCAGGCGCTCACGAAAGTCATTGTACCGCAGATCAAGCCGGGTATCGTCTCCGGCGCGCTCATTGCGTTCACGATGAGCTTTGACGACTTCGTCATCTCGTACTTCACAACGGGCAACGGCGTCAACAACATTTCGATTTTGGTCTACACGATGTCCAAGCGCGTGAACCCGTCCATCAACGCCCTTTCTACCATTGTGATTCTTCTCATTACGCTGGTGCTCGGCGTCGTGAACATCGTGCCGATCGTGCGCGAAAAGCGCGAAAAGGACGGCAAGTCCTCCCGCGCCGTGAGCCGCAAGGCCATGGCGGCTGTTGCCGCCGTGCTGGCGCTGGCCGTTGTCGGCGGCACCGTGGGCGCGAGACTTTCCCAGCAGCACAAGAGCGCCGCGGCTGTCGAGAAGTACGGCAGCAACGTTTTGAAGCTCTATCTCCCCGGCGAGTACCTCGGCGAGAACGTCATCTCCGACTTTGAAAAGCAGTACGGCGTGCGCGTCATCGTCGAGAACTTCGACTCCAACGAGATGATGTACACCAAGCTCATGGCCGGCGACCGCTACGATGTCATCATTCCGTCCGACTACATGATCGAACGCCTGATGAACGAGGACTTCCTCCAGCCGCTTGACAAGAGCATGATCCCCAACATGGAGAACATGTCTGATGCCGTGCTCGGTATGAGCTACGACCCGGACAACACGTACTCCATCCCCTACTTCTGGGGCAGCGTCGGTCTCGTCTACAACCACGAGAACGTCGACCCTGCCGTCATCGAGAGCGAGGGCTGGGAGGTCCTGCGCAACACCGACTACGCCGGTCACATCTACATCTACGATTCCGAGCGCGACTCGTTCATGATGGCGTTCAAGGCGCTGGGCTACTCGATGAACACCGAGGACCCCAACGAGATCAACGACGCCTATGAGTGGCTCCTGCAGATGAACAACACCATGTCCCCCGTCTACGTGACCGACGAGGTCATCGACGGCATGATGAACGGCTACAAGGACATCGCCGTTGTCTACTCCGGCGACGCGGCCGTGGTGCTTGATGAAAACGAAGACATGAGCTTCTATATGCCCTCCCAGGGCACGAACATCTGGTGCGATGCCATGGTCATTCCCCAAAATGCCGAAAATCCCAAACTCGCCCACGAGTTCATCAACTACATGCTCACCTATGAAGCCGCGTTTGACAACACCGAAACGGTAGGTTATACTTCTCCCAACGCGGAAGTGTTTGAAGAGATGACCTCGTCTGAGGATCTCTACGCGGACAATGCCGCCTACCTTCCCCGCAGCGGCTACGACAAGGACGAGATGTTCCACGACAACCAGGTGCTCATGCGCGAGCTGAGCAAGCTCTGGATCAAGGTCAAAGCTGCCAAATAATATCGTAAAGGAGTTTTTTAAGATGAAAATCGGAGATACTTTTACCGTCAAGAAAGTTGTTACGGAAGACATGACCGCTGCCGCGCTCGGCAGCGGCGGTCTGCCGGTGTTTGGCACGCCGTATCTCGTCGCGATGGTCGAAAACGCCGCCTTCACCTATCTCCAGCAGGAGCTGCCCGAGGGTAAGAGCACCGTCGGCACCAAGGTCGAGGTCTCCCATGTCTCCCCCTCGCCCGTTGGCATGGAGATCACCGTTACCGTCGAGGTCACGGATATTTCCGCAAACGGCAAGATGGTCGACTTCAAGGCCACCGCGACCGACACCGCCGGCCTCATCGGCGAGGGCACGCACCAGCGCGCCGTCATCACCGTGGATCGATTCATGGACAAGTGCCAGGCCAAGCTCGGCTGATTTTGTAAGGAGGAACCCTGATGCATTATTCGGGAGCCGTTTACCGTCCCCCCAGCGAGGCGCGCAGCCTCATCGTGCAGTGCACGCTCGGGTGCAGCCACAACAAATGTGCGTTCTGCACGATGTACAAGGACAAAAAGTTCTCCATCAACCCCATTGAGCAGGTGCTCTCCGACCTCGACGAGGCACGCGCCTACGGGCGCTATATCGAGAAGATCTTTTTAGCCGACGGCGACGCGCTGATCCTGCCGATGGACTATCTTCTGACCGTTCTCGACTATATCCGCGACCACTTCCCTACCTGCAAGCGCGTTGCGGCTTACGCAACGACCAAGGCCATCATGCGCAAGACGGACGACGAGCTGCGTACGCTGCGCGAGCACGGCCTCGGCATCGTGTATATCGGCCTTGAGAGCGGCAACGAGGAGCTTCTCAAAAAGTTCTGCAAGGGCGTTACTGCTGAGGAGATCGTCTTAAACGCCATCCGCTGCAAGCAGGCGGGCATCGCCACCTCCGTCACGGCCATCAACGGCATGGCGGGCGCGAACGGCGACTGGCAGTCCCACGCCATCGACACGGCGAAGGCCGTTTCCCGCATGAAGCCCGACTATATCGCGTTTTTGACGCTTCGCGTCTACTCGGGCACGCCGCTGCACGACTGGATCGCGAGCGGCGAGTTCAAGATGATGGAGCCGCCCGAGCTGATGCGTGAAACACGCCTCTTTTTGGAGCACATCGACTCCGACGGCAGCATCTTCCGCTCGAACCACGCGTCGAACTACCTTCCCCTCGGCGGCACGCTCAACCGCGACCGCGAGGCGCTGATCCACACGATCGACGAAGCGCTCGACGGCAAGGTTAGACTTCGCCGCGCCGTCGAACTGGGACTGTAAGACCTAAAAATAGAACCTGCCGCAAGGTAGGTTTTATTTTTGCGTTTTGCCCTAAAGGGTAAAGGGGTACCCCGTACCGTGCGGGGTGCGAAAAAAGGGGGATATTCTCTCACGTGAGAGAATATCCCCCTTGGACCCCCAAGAGAACGCAAGGGGCCCTGCCCCTTGACCCCGCTATTGCAAGCCAGCAGCTCAAAGAG
>ERZ773131.2460-NODE-2460-length-11747-cov-3.567568_pt1 | contig 11747 bp, 6 predicted proteins | sample MGYA00511082_ERZ773131 | MGnify/ENA primary metagenome ERZ773131 (study PRJEB29015, sample SAMEA2737813) | human gut metagenome | biome: human gut; feature: human-associated habitat; material: faeces | place: China | collected 2012 ... | reverse complement strand
CTTCGGTGGAGAGCAGCGCCTCCATGGTGCCGCGCTCCCATTCGCGGGCGATCACCAGCGAGGTGAGGATCGCGCCAATCACCGTCATAATAATCGTTACCGCGCCCGGAATAATAAAGTGCTGGCTGATGGCGGCGGGGTTAAACCAGTAGCGCGTCTGCACGTCAATCAGCGGTTCAAACTTCTCCCCCCGGTCTTCGGCGCGCTGCATCTGCCAGAGCTGCCAGATCCCCTCCGCATAGCCCTGCACGAAGTTGGCGGTGTTCGGTTCGCTGCCGTCGGTGATCACCTGAATCGGTGCGGTGGCGTTGGCGCGCTCCATCTGTTCCGCAAAATCCACCGGAATAACCACCAGACCGCGAATTTTCCCCGCCTGCATTTTGGCGATCAGTTCCTGACGGTTATCGCTGATGGTGGCGTCGATGTAGGGCGAACCGGTCATGGTGTGGGTGAAATCCAGCGCCGCTTCGCTACGCTGTTCCAGTAAAATCCCGACCCGCAGCTTGCTGGAGTCGAGGTTAATGCCGTAACCAAAAATAAACAGCAGTAGCAGCGGGATCACTACCGCAATCAGCCAGCTACTCGGATCGCGAACGATCTGCCGCGTCTCTTTAACGCACAGCGCCCGTACGCGACGCCAGGACAGGATCGGGTTACTCATTGCTATGCTCCTTATCCCAGTCGTGGATCAACTGAATAAAGGCTTGCTCCATGGTGGGATCGGGTTGCTCGTCGTTGGCCGACTGCGCTTTCAAATCATCCGGCGTGCCGCTGGCAATTAATTTCCCACGGTACACCAGGCCGATGCGGTCGCAATATTCCGCTTCATCCATAAAGTGGGTGGTGACCATCACCGTGACGCCTTTCTCTACCATACTGTTGATATGTAGCCAAAATTCGCGGCGAGTAATCGGATCAACGCCGGAAGTCGGTTCATCGAGAAATAGAATGTCCGGTTCATGCATCAGCGAACAGGCCAGCGCCAGCCGCTGTTTAAAACCTAATGGCAGTTCATCGGTGGCGTGGGAGGCGATACTTTTCAGGCCAAATGCCTCGCTCATGCGGGAGATCTTTTCGTTCTGCGCCCGACCGCGTAAGCCATACACACCAGAGAAAAAGCGTAAATTCTGTTCGACCGTCAGGTTGCCGTAGAGCGAAAATTTTTGCGCCATATAGCCGAGATGCTGGCGCGCTTTACCGGAACTCTCTTTCAGATCCATCCCCAGCACCAGCGCCTGGCCGGAAGTCGGCACCAGCAAACCGCACATCATCTTAAAGGTGGTCGATTTACCCGCGCCGTTTGGCCCCAGCAAACCAAAAATCTCCCCACGTTTAACGGCAAAGTTGACGTGATCGGTGGCGGCAAAATCACCAAATTTCTTGGTCAGTTCTTTCGCTTCGATCACCGTCTCGCCGGGTGTGCCGTCTACCGTATGCAATATTGCACCCAGCGGCGATTCTGAGGTTCCGGCACCACCCAGCAAATCAATAAACGCATCTTCAAAACGCGGCGTAGTTTCGTTGATGTTGATTTCCGGCATCCCGTCGGCATGGCGAATATCGTCTGGTGTGGCCTCTTTTTTGAGGATCAGACGTACCGATTTCCCCTGAATCATGCCGTCGCTGACCTGTGGCAGTTTCAAGGCGCGTTGCAATAGTTTGCGGTTGCCCTCGTGTGGACTGGTCATCAGAAAGCTGCGTCCGGCCATGGTTTGTGTCAGGGCTTTTGGTTCTCCCTGATACAGCAACTCGCCTTCGTTCATCAGCAGCACGTCACGGCACTGCTCGGCTTCGTCGAGATACGAGGTACTCCAGAGGATTAACATCCCTTCGCCTGCCAGCTCATGCACCATCTGCCACAGTTCGCGCCGTGAGATAGGGTCAACGCCGACGCCGGGTTCATCGAGCAGCAACACTTTCGGTTCGCCCACCAGGGTACAGGCCAGGCCGAGTTTTTGTTTCATCCCACCGGAGAGCTTGCCCGCCAGGCGTCCGGTAAACGGCCCAAGAGACGTAAACTCCAGCAGGCGAGCAAAAGTTTGCTTACGTGCCTCGCCGGTGACGCTGCGCAAATCCGCGTACAGATTGAGGTTCTCCATCACCGTGAGATCTTCATACAGACCAAATTTCTGCGGCATATAGCCGAGCACGGCGTGCAGCGCGCCGTCGTTTTTGATTGGATCAAAGCCAATCACCGTGGCATTGCCGCTGTCGGGTTTCAGTAATCCCGCCAGCATCCGCATTAGCGTGGTTTTACCTGCACCATCCGGCCCCACCAGCCCCGTCACATAACCGGCGTGAATGGTACAGTCGAGCGGCGCGACGGCGGGCTTGTCCATGCCCGGAAAGCGTTTTTCCAGGCCGTTCAGCGTGATAACGGCATCATTCATGTCCTGCCTCGTCACCGAATTGTACCGTCACTGGCATTCCCTGGCGTAACGCATCATCGGCGTCGGTCACTACAATACGCAGGCGATAGACGAGGTCGGTACGCAGATCCGGCGTTTCGACGGTTTTCGGGGTAAATTCAGCAGTCGGCGAAACGAAACCAATCTGCCCGTGATACGGCTTGTCCGGGCGACCATCGGTATAAAGAAGCACTTTGCGCCCCGGCTGGGCCTGGTCAAGATTCCGTTCATCAACATAAGCGCGCACCCACACCGGACGCGTTAGTGAAACGGTAAACACCGTGCCACCTTCATTGAGAACCGTGCCTGGCTCCACCGCGCGCGTTAACAGCGTGCCATCAGACGGTGCTATCAACGTTGAGTCCTGTAAATTCAACTCCGCCTGCGCCAGTTGCGCCTGCGCCTGTTCGAGGCTGGCTTTCGCCTGAGCGATGTCCTGTTCACGGTTACCGGAACGGTACTGACGCAATTTATCCTGTGCTGATTTCAGCGTTGCCTGCGCCTGGTCGCGCGAGGAGCGGGCATTTTCCAGGTCATTTGCCGAAATAGTGCGGCTTTTCCACAACCCTTGCTGGCGGTTATAGAAGTTCTGCGCATAGTCATAGGCGGCTTGCGCCTGTTTCACCGCTGCGGCGGCCTGAGCGATTTCTTCATCGCGATACCCGGCAAGCATCAGGTCATACTGCGCCTGTGCCACCGAGACGCCCGCTTTCGCCTGCATCAGGGCAATCTCATACGGTTTATGATCCAGTTCGCCCAGCACCTGGCCCGCTTTGATTGCATCACCTTCGTCCACCGCCAGCGACTCAACGCGCCCCCCAACACGGAAGCTAAGATTCACCGTACGAATATCCACGTTGCCATACAGCGTCAGGCCGTTATCCTGGCGGCTTTGATACCACCAGTAGCCTCCGGCAACCACGGCGGCAAGTACCACTACCGCCAGTCCGATCACGACAGGTTTTTTCATCACTACAAACTCCTTTGCGATAATCCTTGCAAAATCAGGTCGATATGACAGGTCACCGTCTGGTTGATCAGTTCGGTCTTTTCTTCATCGAACGCGGTCCAGCCGGTACGTAACAGAATTGTTTCTTTGCCAAGACGGAACGCCAGAATCTCACCAATCAACGCATGAGTATGGAGGATCATGCGGGTATCGTTGGCGTCGCAGCCGGTCCAGGCGGCAATCAGGCGTGTCAGGTGGCTGTGTAGCGGACTAATCACCTGTTCGTGCACCAGGTGGTAGGCTGCCGTGGGAGAGAGCTGCTCACGGGAGATAAACTTGCTGAGGTTGACGGTGTCATCCTGGGTGAGCAGCTTAATCATGTTCCTGCAGGCGCGAAGGATCAGTTCACGGATGGCAGCCCGATCAGGCTGTGGTTGCGCGAACAAGCGTTCGGCTTCCTCGGCATGCGGACGGAACTGCTCGCCAATAAAATCGGCAATCCACTGGGCGCAGGCGAGGTACAAATCTTCTTTCGAACCGAAGTAGTAGGTGATGGCAGCGATATTCTGCCCGGCCTGGGCGGCTATCTCGCGGGTGGTGGCGTTCATTCCATATTCACCAAACTGCGCCAGTGCGGCAGCAATCAGCTGTTTTTTCGCCTGTTCACCCTTGATTGTCATGGCAGGATTATTCATCGCACAGTCCATTCTTAATCAAATGATTGATTAAGATTATGACTCCATATGGGAGTTGTCCAGTATGACCAGGAATTTTAGCAACGCCAGTCACAGGGATAATTTATGCGCTGCGTCACAAAAACTGCTACACTCCGCTCCCTCATGACATTGTGGTTTTTGTCATTTTCCTTTTCAGTATCTCCCTGAAAACTACACCGGTAACGGTCGGGGCGGTTCGGAGTAGTTATGTCTTTCGATTCTTTGGGTTTAAGCCCTGATATCCTGCGCGCCGTTGCCGAGCAGGGTTACCGTGAACCCACCCCTATTCAGCAGCAGGCGATCCCTGCGGTGCTGGAAGGCCGCGACCTGATGGCTAGCGCCCAGACCGGCACCGGCAAAACAGCGGGCTTTACGCTGCCGCTGTTGCAACACCTGATCACTCGCCAGCCGCACGCCAAAGGGCGTCGTCCGGTACGTGCTCTCATTCTTACCCCGACCCGTGAACTGGCTGCGCAGATTGGCGAAAACGTCCGTGATTACAGCAAATACCTGAACATTCGTTCGCTGGTGGTGTTTGGCGGTGTCAGCATTAACCCACAAATGATGAAGTTGCGCGGTGGCGTTGATGTGCTGGTGGCAACGCCGGGACGTTTGCTGGACCTGGAACATCAGAATGCAGTGAAGCTGGATCAGGTTGAAATCCTCGTCCTCGATGAAGCTGACCGCATGCTCGACATGGGCTTTATCCACGATATCCGTCGTGTGTTGACAAAACTGCCAGCGAAGCGCCAGAACCTGCTGTTCTCCGCGACCTTCTCTGACGATATTAAAGCCCTGGCGGAAAAACTGTTGCACAACCCGCTGGAAATCGAAGTGGCACGCCGCAATACCGCGTCTGATCAGGTGACCCAGCATGTTCACTTTGTTGATAAGAAACGCAAACGCGAATTGCTGTCGCACATGATTGGGAAAGGGAACTGGCAGCAGGTGCTGGTGTTTACCCGTACCAAACACGGCGCTAACCATCTGGCTGAGCAGCTCAATAAAGATGGCATCCGTAGTGCGGCGATCCACGGGAATAAATCGCAAGGTGCGCGTACCCGTGCGCTGGCTGATTTTAAATCGGGTGACATTCGCGTACTGGTGGCGACCGATATCGCTGCGCGCGGTCTGGATATCGAAGAGTTGCCGCACGTCGTCAACTATGAACTGCCAAACGTACCGGAAGATTATGTCCACCGTATCGGGCGTACCGGTCGTGCGGCTGCTACCGGTGAAGCGTTGTCGCTGGTGTGTGTTGATGAACACAAACTGCTGCGTGATATCGAAAAACTGCTGAAAAAAGAGATCCCGCGCATTGCGATTCCGGGTTATGAGCCGGACCCGTCAATCAAAGCCGAACCGATCCAGAACGGTCGCCAGCAACGTGGCGGCGGCGGTCGTGGGCAAGGTGGTGGTCGCGGTCAACAGCAACCACGCCGTGGAGAAGGTGGTGCGAAATCAGCTAGCGCGAAGCCCGCAGAAAAACCATCTCGTCGCCTCGGCGATGCCAAACCGGTAGGCGAACAACAACGTCGCCGCCGTCCGCGTAAACCTGCCGCTGCGCAGTAATTCCATGTAAGGGCAAAAGAGTATCACAGGCTTTTGCCCATTATTCAGGTAACACGGTCAGACATGCATGACATGTCTGATTGTATTGTTTTAATAAATTTGCTTTATGATCTATCTAGTGTATCTAAAATAGCAATGAAATTATTCCTTCTTGCAATTTGAATTATTGTTAATAACATTGGTTGATATTCATAAACAAATTCTGGGAAAGTCTGGAATAAACATGCTATTGCATAAAGTGTTTGTTCATCATCTGGAAAATTATTATGAGATATGTGATTTAGTATTAGCTTGATTCTGTCCCTGATTTTATTATTTTCATTGTCTATAGTGTATCCGACTATCTCCCTAAGCAAAATAAAGTGTGCAGTCGTTTCATTACCGTATATCTTTAGTAGTTCTAATAAACTATCAAATTCTGACGCCTGAATATTTTTGGCACATAACTTTAACACTTTATCGAGTAACTCCAGATGCCCCGGTTCATAAACTGTTTTTTGTAGAATATTAAGTAATGTTGGCAATGATGAATATGCATAAGGAATATCTGTATTCAATAACAATTTCAAAGATTGAGCGGCAATTTTAGGTTGATACAAATGCCGGGATTCAATTCTGCTAATTAAAAAAGCAGTTGTATTCTTTTTAGTTTCATTGTCGGTAATCTCTATCATCTCAAAAAGTCTGCTGAAATATCCTCTCAGGTCGTACTGTGTAACAATAGAAATACAATCAGTGAATAAGTCATTACATTCAGTGATTAAATTTGGATAGTTATCAAAAAGCGTATAACACATCTCCATATAATTATGCAGTTTTAATATTTGCGAAGAGGTTTTAATTGTCGTGTCGTTAATGCTGGTTGTTTTTATCGATTCAATAGCGAAAATCAGTGGGCTGATACATTTCGATAAATCATCATGTTGTAACTTCAACACTAAAACTATATCTTTTATCCATTTTATTTTTAAGTCAATATCTGTTTGTTTTGAGATGATGTTAATCAGTGCGTGTTGGACGCAGCGATGCCTGATTAAACTATGTTGATTTAAATATCCTCTGTGAACGGAGTTATGTGCAATATCCAGTATAGCATCAAAGAGCAAACCATCAGGATTTGAATTTGTGGATGTGAAGATGTTCATTATAAGATAATTTAATATCAATATTTTATTTCCGTCGTTATTTATATGGCGTAGTGGTGCCAATAACTTATTATAGAAATCTTTCTTTTCCGCAGTATTGTATTTGCTATTTGTCTCATTAACATGATTAAGAAATTTAACTAAAAGGATGATTATTTTGTTCTTATAATCGAGTAAATCTGGCTGAACATGATACGTCGAGAGGTATCCTTGAGTATCAAAAATAGAAGATGCATCGGGACTATCAAAAATCATTAAATCTTCCGGACTATTTATATCGAAAAGTTCGATATTTTTTATAAATAATTGTGAAAAAAACAAAATGCTTTCTTTATGAAATACGTCAGAATTATCATATAAAATATTAATTATTGGTAAGGCTATCTGCTCATTCGAGATTTTTTGCGGTTCTAAATGATAAGGGTTGTTTAATACCTTGTTATTATATAAGGTTGATGTTAAATGCTGAATGAACATCTGCTTTTGTTCATGGTTCTTTGTTTTTTTAATAACATCTAAAAGTTTTTTTGCATTATTATCAAACCAGAAAACCATATCTGTAATGGATAAGTTGTCAGGGAAATAGTTGGAATTGCCTGGTGTGTTAGGTTTAAATAATGGCCACTGCTCAAACAAATTACGCATATTAACTCCTTTAATACGTCAAATTGAAATTGATAAAAATAATAAGTAATCATTATATGCAAGCTATAGATAACGAAAGTATTACTATAAAATAATTTAAATTAACTATCAAAAATCGCTCATTTCTGCTTATTGATAGAAAGATTGATCGCCAGTCTGTTTAGAGCGGTGCAGCAGCAAACTTTCATAACCAGGTTGATCCTGAATTTGCTGTACGAAAAGTTAAAAATGAGCGATTTCTGTAAGATTCCCCATTTTGCCAGGCTTATGATTCGCAGATCATTCAAGTGCAAAGGAGCGATGTATGGATTGTTCAAAATGCAATGGTTATGCGACGATGTTATTAAATATGGTGCAGGGTTCTGACCCGGTTAATTTACTGGAATTACATGGTTTCCTTGAACATTTCGCGTATTATGTTTCATTTGGCAAATTTAATGCTGGCCACCAGCGCTATAATGCATTTAAAAAATTCGTCAGTGAGATATCGGAGATCAGCGCAAATGATATCAATATGACGATTAAAACCGGGCAATCCAGACATGAAAATGTTATCTCTATAAATATGAATGATGCAATTCCTCGTGATGTGAAAGGGATCACCGTCAGAATAGATAATATTAATGGAAAGAAAAGCAACTCTAATTTGTCAGATGTTTTTATTCCCTATGTAAATACATTTTCCGACCTCAAAAATAAAATACTCAGGATGAAAATTGAACTGACTGAAGGTAGTGGTTTTTCTAAAAGTCTTTCTGACAGTCAGATTGAGATGCATATTCTGAGGGATATTAATTCGCTAAACGTTGGCGAGAAATTGAATGATGATAATCTTGCATATCATTCTATATTCACTAACGAATTCTCTGTTATTATTCCGCCATCCTATTATGATGCGACTTCTGTAGTAAACGCCAATCATGGTGTGAGAGAAAAACTATTTGAAAGTGATAGTAAAGTTAAAGATATCGTCGATGATATGTCTAATCATGATGTGGAGAGCGAAAAAGATATATTTGTTATCGGAGGAATGATAGAAAAACTGGATTCTCTGGCAAACGAATCTTTCAATGAAAATACTGATAACATACAAACAGTAAAAGATTTGTTAACGCAATTAACTGATGGCATGGAACTCTTCGCGCTGCGAGACATAGTGGCATTCCCATCGTCTATAATAGCAAAATTAATAAAATCTCCACTTAATAGCGATCATGAACTTGTTATGCGCGCACTGGATACGTATCTGTGCTACTTCAGAAATAAAAATCTGAGTAACGATGCGGAAATAATCAACTTTTTCCATGCTCTCTTTTTAAAGAAACCAGAGTTGATGGTTTCTGAAAATTATAGATTTATTCAATTTATTGATTTACTTTTTGAAAACGGAAGTGTTGAAGAGAAAAACTTAGCATTTGACCTTTATCACAATTATCTTGCATTACCTGAAATAAAACAATTCGTTACTGCAGAAATAAAGTTGAATTTCAATGAGCAGCAAGGATTGTTAGATAAAGATAATAAATGTTATATCCTGTTATCATCCGATAACTCTGGGCGAGTAATGCGCTTATCGCACCAGGCGTTAATCTCAATGCTTGAGCCAGAGGTTAAGAAAAAGACTATCTGGAATAATTACTCTATTTATCCATCTTTGCAGGATACCCATGAAGTTGTCAGAGATGATCCAGAAACGATTTGTATGCGTGCATTTCCTTTATTTGCAAAAGGATGGGAATATGCGCAGAAAAATAAGAAACACCAATTGATTCTCAATGCTCTTGGATTTAAAGGGTATGTTCGTGATATATTTATGTCAGCAATAATGCGAAAAACAGATTTTGTGCCCGAAGGCAATAATCAACCGATAGAACTTAATTCATCATTTTCCTCTTTGATGAACGATTCAGACCAATGGCAACAGCATACTCTGAAAGATAAACATTACGCTAGTCTATTAACGATGCTGGATCTCAACGAGGCCAGTGAAAGTGATAAGTCTAAAATATTTTTCTGTCTGTCTGCCATATTTGCAAATATTTCTCACAGTAATGTCTTTAACGGTATTCCTGATGCGTCAAAAACTTTAAAAGGTTATGCATTTGCTTTATTGGCGAAAGCTCATTCTTTAGATGAAAGTATGATAAGCAGTCAAACTTTTAATACATACAAAACGGTATTGCTTGATTTCAATAATCTGTCTAATGAAGAGGCCAACCAGTTGCGTATAAGTTCGTTATATCGTGATATGGTCCGCTACGTACAATATCGTTTTTCTAAAGTTTTATCCGAGTGGACGCCAGACGCATGGCTGTAAAGATCGCAGCAGGATAATGGCCTTGATGGCCCTGGCTCAGGCCAGGGTCGGCAATACCGGTTCCTGCGAAGCGATGACGGCGGCAAGTGTAACCACGAAATGCGGTATCACTTGCTGTTTTCTGCCCTGAAGACTGGCGCTCACTGTGCCGTCGAATTTTCAATCAAATATATTGCGAGAGGGCGTGTTTGCGAGCCGCTTTCCAGAAACAGAAAAACCATTACCCCTGAAAACCGAAAAATGCCACAATATTGGCTGTTTATACAGTATTTCAGGTTTTCTCATGGCATTAACCGCCGCGCTTAAAGCGCAAATTGCTGCCTGGTATAAGGCGCTTCAGGAACAGATCCCCGACTTTATTCCCCGTGCGCCGCAGCGGCAGATGATTGCGGACGTCGCCAAAACGCTGGCCGGAGAAGAAGGGCGGCATCTGGCGATTGAAGCCCCCACCGGCGTTGGGAAAACGCTCTCCTATTTGATTCCCGGCATCGCCATTGCCCGCGAAGAGCAAAAAACGCTGGTGGTGAGTACCGCCAACGTGGCATTGCAGGATCAGATCTACAGCAAAGATTTGCCACTGCTGAAAAAGATCATTCCCGCTCTTAAATTCACTGCCGCTTTTGGGCGTGGGCGCTACGTTTGCCCGCGTAATCTGACGGCGCTTGCCAGCACTGAGCCCACGCAACAGGATCTGCTGGCGTTTCTTGACGACGAACTGACGCCGAACAATCAGGAAGAGCAAAAACGTTGTGCGAAGCTGAAGGGCGATCTCGACACTTATAAATGGGATGGTCTGCGCGATCATACGGATATCGCTATAGATGACGATCTCTGGCGTCGTTTAAGTACCGACAAAGCCAGCTGCCTCAACCGTAACTGTTACTACTATCGTGAATGCCCGTTTTTTGTTGCTCGTCGGGAGATTCAGGAAGCGGAAGTGGTGGTGGCAAACCATGCGCTGGTGATGGCGGCGATGGAAAGCGAAGCCGTACTACCTGACCCGAAAAATCTGCTGCTGGTGCTGGACGAAGGTCATCACCTGCCAGATGTGGCCCGGGATGCGCTGGAGATGAGCGCTGAAATCACCGCGCCCTGGTATCGACTACAGCTGGACTTGTTCACGAAACTGGTCGCTACCTGCATGGAGCAGTTTCGCCCGAAGACCATCCCGCCGCTGGCGATCCCTGAACGTTTGAATGCGCATTGTGAAGAGTTGTATGAGCTTATCGCCTCGTTAAACAACATTCTCAATCTCTACATGCCTGCCGGGCAGGAGGCAGAGCACCGTTTTGCGATGGGCGAACTGCCAGATGAAGTGCTGGAGATCTGCCAGCGGCTGGCAAAACTCACCGAGATGCTGCGTGGCCTGGCGGAGTTATTTCTTAACGATTTAAGTGAGAAAACCGGCAGCCACGATATTGTGCGTCTGCATCGGTTGATTTTACAGATGAACCGCGCGCTGGGGATGTTCGAGGCGCAAAGCAAACTCTGGCGGCTGGCTTCGCTGGCGCAATCTTCCGGTGCACCGGTGACCAAATGGGCGACGCGGGAAGAGCGCGAAGGGCAGCTACACCTCTGGTTTCACTGCGTGGGAATACGTGTCAGCGATCAGCTGGAAAGGCTGCTGTGGCGCAGTATTCCGCACATTATTGTCACTTCCGCAACCTTGCGTTCGCTGAACAGTTTTTCGCGTTTGCAGGAGATGAGCGGGCTTAAAGAAAAAGCGGGTGACCGCTTTGTGGCGCTGGACTCGCCGTTTAACCACTGCGAGCAGGGCAAGCTGGTCATTCCGCGCATGAAGTATGAGCCGCTTATCGACAACGAAGAACAGCACATTGCCGAAATGGCAGCGTATTTCCGCGAGCAGCTGGAGAGTGAAAAACATCCCGGCATGCTGGTCCTGTTTGCCAGTGGAAGGGCGATGCAGCGTTTTCTGGAGCACGTTACCGACCTGCGATTGCTGTTGCTGGTGCAGGGCGATCAGCCCCGCTACCG
>ERZ773131.2458-NODE-2458-length-11748-cov-6.684683_pt1 | contig 11748 bp, 6 predicted proteins | sample MGYA00511082_ERZ773131 | MGnify/ENA primary metagenome ERZ773131 (study PRJEB29015, sample SAMEA2737813) | human gut metagenome | biome: human gut; feature: human-associated habitat; material: faeces | place: China | collected 2012 ... | reverse complement strand
CGCAGCCCGGCAGCGTCTAATATCTCAAGACAGGCGTCGGTGGTGGCGGCGTCCATCAAAGAAGTGCAGACTTCGCGGGGCGCGCCGCAAAGGGCCGCATGGGTGCAGAACAGCTCCGTACGGCAGTCGGCGGTGTGGGAGTGGGTGTTCATGATGCCGCCCGCCAGCTTGACGAGCTTGCCCACATGGCCCACCAAAAGCACCTCCTCGAATCCGGCGGAAGCGGCCATATCCAGCGTGTCACCGATGAAGTTTGAGGTCTTCACCACCGGGAGGACGGCAAATTCCGGGTAAGTCCCGTGGAGGTAGTCCAGCCCGTAGTTGCCGGGCGCAAGGATGAGCCGCCGGGGGCCGGGGGCTGCTTTGGCCCGCAGGGCGGCTTGGTTCATTTCCAACTGGATGGTGTCCAGAATGGCCTGTTGGCTCATGGGCTCCACGATGCCGCTGGTGCCCAGCACAGACAGCCCGCCCTCGACCCCGATGTGGGGGTTGAAGGTACGCTTGGCCACTTCTTCGCCGCCCTTGATGGAGAGGGTCACAGCAAAGCCGCCGGTGTAACAGGCATTTTCGGCCTCTCGTTTCAGCGCCTCGGCGATCATCTGACGGGGGACGTGGTTGATGGCGGCTTCTCCGACCGGCTGGTCGAGGCCGGGTTTTGTCACCCGGCCTACTCCTTTGCCGCCGGAAATGCGGATGTCCGTGGTGTCGGGCAGCAGGGCGACAGAGGCAATCACCGGCAGCCCGGTGGTCACGTCCACATCGTCGCCGCCGTCCTTTTCGATGGCGCATTCGGCCCCGGCGTCCGTTTTGCGGCAGAACAGGGGGGCCACTTCCACCACGATGCCCTTCGGGGTGCGGAGGGCGACGGTCTCCGGGGGGTTCCCGGTCAGCAGCAGCCGGGCTGCCCCCGCCGCCCCCAGCGCCGCGCAGGTGCCGGTGGTGTAGCCGCAGCGCAGCAGCTTCTGCCCGCTGCGGACGTAGTGCTCAAATTTGGGTTTCGGAGGCTCTGGGGGGCCGAACAGGGCTTCGTACTGCTCCCGGCTCAGGTCGTAAAGGGCTCGGATGTTCTCCGGCGCAAAGGCTTCTTTGGCCGTCAGCACGCCGGAAACGCCCTGCGGTGAGACGCAGACCACTGCATCCGCGATCTTCTGGGCCATGTCCAGCTCGTGCAGACTGACGATGACAGCAAGGTGCTGCTGGTGGGCCAGCTTTTGCAGGATGGTCAGCAGCTCAATCTTGCCCTTGATGTCCAGAAACGAGGTGGGCTCGTCCAACAGGAGGATCTCCGGCTGCTGGCAGATGGCGCGGGCCAGCAGGATGCGCTGGCGCTGGCCGTCGCTGATGCAGTTGAAGTCCCGGTCGGCAAGGTGGGAAGCCCCCACCAGCGCAAGGGCGTCCCGCACGGCCTGTTTGTCCGCTTCGGAAAGGATGCCCAGCCGCCCGGTGTAGGGAATGCGGCCCGCCGCCGCAAACTCGAAACAGGTGGTCAGCTCGGTGCGGCGGGTGTGGGGGAGCATCAGGGCCAGCCGCTGTGCGCGGGCAGTGCCGGTGTAGGCGGCAAGGTCTTGGCCGCCCAGCAGCACGGTGCCGCCGAGGGGGGCCAACTGCCCGGCCAACGTTTTGAGCAGCGTGGATTTGCCCGCGCCGTTCGGGCCGATGAGGGTCAGGATCTGCCCGCGCCGGACGCCGAGGGCGATGGCCTCGGCCAGCGGTGCTTTGCCGTAGCCGATGGCTAAATTTTGCGTTTCGCAGAAAAAATCGTTCATCGTGCGCCCTCCTGATTCCGGCGGACGAGCAGCCCGATGACCACCGGAGCGCCGAACACCGCTGTCACCGCGCTGATGGAAAGCTCGGTGGGGGCGAACAGGCTGCGGGCGATGAGGTCACAGAGCAGACAGAACGCCGCGCCGCCGAGGCAGCACCCCGGCAGGACATGGAGCGGCTTTGCGCTGCCCAGCAGCTGCTTGACGAGGTGGGGTACCGCGATGCCCACAAAGGAGATGGGCCCGGCAAAGGCGGTGACACAGGCGGCCAGCAAGCTGGAAAGCAGAACCAGCGCGCGGGAAAACCGCTTGACGTTGACCCCGACGCTCTGGGCATAGGCTTCCCCCATCTGGTAGGCGGACATGGGCTTCGAAAGGCAGAACGCCGCCGCCAGTACGGGCAGCACCACCAAGGCGGCGGCCCGGACGTTGCCCCACGTCATACCGGAAAAGCTGCCCTGCGACCAGTTGTGGAGGTTGACGATGTTCGAATCCTGCGCAAAGGCCACCACGAATTCGGTGATGGCGGAACAGATGTAACCGATCATGATGCCGCAGATGACGAGGATGCTCATCCGCTGCACCCGGCGTGCCACGGCCAGCACAAAGGCCATGGCGGCCATGGCCCCCGCAAAAGCGGCGAGGATGAGAGTGACGGAATTGGTCAGCAGCCCCCGGTTCAGGAAGACCACCATGACCAGCGCCACGGCCAGCTTGGCCCCGCTGGAGATGCCCATGACGAAGGGGCCCGCGATGGGGTTGGCGAAAAAGGTCTGGAGCAGGTAGCCCGCCGCCGAAAGCGCCGCCCCCAGCAGCACCACCATGACCGCGCGGGGAAGGCGGAGCTGGGTGATGATGCCGACGGACAGGGCGTCCTGCCCGCGGCCCAGCAGTGCCGAGACCACGGCCCCCGGCGTCAGCGCCACGCTGCCCCAGAAGATGTTTGCGGCGAAGAGGATCACCAACAGGAGCGCCAGAAGCAGATAGGCTGCGGCAAGGCGTTTTGGGCTTGTCATGAGCGGCTCCTTTCGTCAGGTCACGTGGGTGAGGAATTGCAGGTCGGCGGGGGCATCTTCGGTCAGGACGCGGTGGAGGTCCACCACGAAATCGGCCAGCTCCATGCTCTGCTGGAAAAAGCTCTGGGTGGTGCACCAGACATCGCCGTTCTGCACGGCCTTGAACTCGGCCAGCAGGGGACACTTGGCCACCAGCTCGTCGATGGTGGAGACGACGCCCTCAATGGTGCTGTTGTAGAGCAGCACGTCGGCATCCTTAGCCCCGGCGTAGAAATCTTCCAGCGGGAGGTTCATGGTGGAAAGGCTGTTGCCGCTGTCGGTCAGGTCGGAAAAGACGTAATCGCCGCCCGCCAGTTCGATCATCTGGGCCACATAGTCGCCGCCCTTGCGGACATTGGCGAGGTCGTTGGCCGTGATGGAGAAAAAGGCGCAGGTCTTGCCGGTGGGCGCTTGGTCGGCCAGCACGGCGATGCGTTCGGTCTGTGCAGCGAACAACTGCTCGGCCAGCTCCTCTTTGCCCAGCAGGATGCCCCAGAATTTGATCCACTCCATCCGGGCGAGGGGGCCGCTCTCGTAGCTGGAGCGTTCCACCAACGCCGGGATGCCGAACCGTTCCAACTGCTCCTTGACCTCCGGGGTGTGGAAGATCATGGTGTTCTCAATGGCGAGGCTGCAATTGGCGGCTAAAATCTGCTCGTAGTCCGGGGCGCTGTACTTGCCCGCGTAGGCGATGCGCCCGGCTTCCATGGCGGTTTTGGCCTCGTCGAGGTACCAGCCCTCGGCTTTGGTGCCGGAAAGAGTGATGGTGTCCAGCGCGTCGAGGTGGATGAACAGATCCATGACCGATGTAGAGACGAGGTAAATGTTCTGCACCGGCTGGCGCAGGACGGTCACGCCGTCGGGGAGGGCGTCCACTTCGGCGGCATCCTCCGGAACGACAAGGAACTTCTGGTCCGAATCGGGGAGGGAGAGCAGGGTATAGCCCCCCTCGTAGCAGTCGGCTGTGAACTGGGTTGCGTAGTCCAGCGGGTAGCTGTGGCTGAACACCAGCTTGTCCGTATTGGCGGGGGCGGACTGCGCTGCGCAGCTGCTGAGCAGAAGGGCAGAGGCGGGAAGGGCTTTCAGAAAATTGCGACGTGAGATCATATCAGTTCAGGGTAAAGGTCAGGGTGTACTCGATCTCGTGGGGGGTGCTCATGGCAACGGTATCCGCCACGACGGAGAGGGGAGTGCCCAGCGCAGCCACGGGGATCTCAAAGGTGGAGTTGCCCTCGGTGTTGGTGGGCAGATATTTCTCGCCGTCCACGATCATATAATCGTAGTTGGGGCTGCTCCAGACGATCGCAGCGGTCATCCTGCCGTCCGCGACGGTCAGGGCAGCGGGGCTGTCCACGCTGGCGCGGCCGGAACCGCCCTCCAGCACGACATTGACGCTGTACTCGCCGTCCGCAGGGGTCTCCGCGGCTTCTTCGGCCTTGGGTTCTGCGTTGCGGACGCTGACGGTGTGGTCGTACCACTTGCCCTTGGTGCCGAGGATGGCGAGGGCAAAGTCCTCGTCTACGGCGGTCAGGGGGATATCGTAGCCGTACACCTCTTCGGTGGTGCCGTCGGAGTAGGTCACGGTGTCGGTGGTGGGGAGCAGCCAGTCGGCCTTGTTGGCGTCGGCATCGGCCGCGCTGCCCAGATACAGGTTGACGATCTTCTTAGAAGCAAGGCTGACGTGGAAGGTCATCTGGCCGTCTTTCACGGTCAGGGTGCCCTTGCCGTCACAGGCTTCGTTGGCGTGGACCATGCTGCTGTCGGTCTCGAAGTCGGCGGTGTAGACGCCGTCCGGCAGGGTGGCAGCGGCCTCCGACGCAGCCTCCGAGGTCGCGGCCACGGAAGAAGCAACGGAAGACGCAGCCTCCGAGGCCGTGGCGGAGCTTGCGGTGGAGGAAGAAGCACCGCAGCCGGTGAGGGCGGCGGCCAAAATCAGGGTTGCGGCGGAAAGCGTAAGAAACTGTTTGCAGCGCATCGATCAAATACCTCAAAAAATCAAAATTTCAGATGGGTGGGAGCCTCCTCCTCATGCGGGGGCGGCTCCCATAAAAATTGCCCGAAAAGATTTCTCCCTTCGGGCAATGAAATGCGGGATATTAGCCGTTCAGGGAATCAATGGCGGCTTTGGTGTGGGCAACGTAGAGCTGCTGGATGTCGTCGATCTCACCCAGACCATTGATCTGGCAGTCGATGGAGTCGAAGGCACCGGCGGCCTTGAACTGACTCAGCCAAGAATCGGCGTCCTCACCGGCCATATCGTTGTTGGCGTGGTCACCGGCAACGACCATCAGCGGGCGCAGGACGACCTTAGTGTAACCGGCAGCCTTGACGGCTTCGATCACGTTCTCACAAGCAGTCTCCTCCGGCTCGCCTTCGACGGTGCCGATGAAGACGTTGTTGTAACCAAGGGTGCCCATGGTGGTCTGCATCTGGCTGTAGCTGACCTTTGCGGTGTGAGAGGTGCCGTGGCCCATGAAGACGAAGGCCACACCGTCAGCAGCAGCGGCGTCGAGGCTGTCATAACTGGCTTCCTTCACGGCAGCAGCGGTCACAGCCTTGGCAACGGCTTCCTTGTCGGCGTTGATGACGGCAGCGTCGGAACCGACCTCGCCCAGCAGGGGCTCTGCCACGGCGACGGATTCGAACTTGTCGCGGTAGGAGTCGATCATCTCCATCATCTCGTCGTACTCGGCGCCGTGCATCAGGTGGGTGGGCTGGACCACGAGGTTCTTCACGCCGTTGGCCACAGCGCGATCCATGGCCTGCTGCATGTTGTCGATCTTCTCGCCGTCACGGGCCTGCACATGGTTGATGATGATCTGAGCGGTGAAGGCACGGCGGACCGACCAATCCGGGTAAGCTTCCTGCAGAGCATCCTCGATGCCCTTGATGTCGGCCACGCGGCTGTCGTTGAAGGAGGTGCCGAAGGAGACCACCAGCAGCTCATTTTCGCCGATGTTGTCCTCGTTGCGGCTGTCGTCCTTGGAGGCATCGCCGGTGTCGCGGCCAAAGTAATCGGGGTCGGCCTCTTCGCCCTCGACCAGCTCCTTCTGTGCGTCGGTCAGAGCGTCCCAAGCGGCCTTGGCGGCAGCGCACTGCTCGTCGGTGTTGTCGTTGCGCTCCTGCACATAGATGGCGTCGATCAGATCGGCAACGTTCTTTGCAGCCAACTCATCTGCCTCCTCACTGGAAACTTCGCTGGATGCGGCGGCAGAGCTTGCCACGCTGGAAGCAGCGGTGCTGGATGCGGACCCGCCGCAGCCGGTGAGCACACCGGTGCAGAGGGCGAGGGCGGTCAGAGCGGCCGCCGCCTTGTGGATCGTGCGTTTTCTCATGTTCTGTGTTCCTTTCCTGTTTTGAATACATTCGTTCGAACCGGACAGAAGGGTACAGGAAAGAGAACCTGACCAAACAAAAAGGTCCCTTTTGTTTGCGGGATGGCAAAACAAAAAGGACCTTTTCCAGTGATTCAGGCTTTTTGGGTACAACCAATTCCTCGTGATTTGGAGCATACGCTCCCGTACCAACAACCGGCAGGTTTCCTGACTGAAAGATCACCGCCCTCCGCCGCCTTCCCGGAGCAGATGCTCCAGTGACCGGTGCCCAAAGCACCCGGACGGGGGACTCCCTTATCACAGTGACGAGATCGTGCGGGACTGTGCACCCGCTTCCCTTTTAACGTTTCTGCCCTCCGCTTATCAGCAAAATGACGAAACGCACCGACTGTTTTCTATTCAGTTCGCTAGAAAGTATAGCACACACACGAGAAAAACGCAAGCGATCACAGCCACTGCCGCAACACGTCGTTCAGCTTGTTCAGGTCGAGGGGTTTTGCGATGTGATCGTTCATGCCCGCATTGCGGGAGAGGGCGACATCCTCGGCAAAGGCGTTGGCCGTCATGGCAACGATGGGGATGGTCTGCCCGCCGTGGAGCGTCTGGGCCCGGATGGCGGCGGTGGTCTCGTAGCCGTTCATCAGCGGCATCTGGATGTCCATGAAGATCAGATCGTAATAGCCGACGGGGGCTGCTGTGAACTTTTCTACGGCCTCCCGGCCGTTCTCGGCACACTCGATGGAGACGCCGGTCATCCCGATGATCTCCTTGGCGATCTCGCGGTTCAGCTCGTTGTCCTCCACCAGAAGGATGCGCTTGCCGGTGTAATCGCAGCGGGCCAGCTCGTCCAGTTCGTTCCGGTCGGCGGCGCTCGGTTTGCCCGCCACGAGATTTTTCAGCGCAGCGGTCAGGCGGGAGCGGAAGAGCGGCTTTGTAATGAAGTCGTTGACCCCGGCGGTGCGGGCCTCGTTCTCGATATCCGTGTAGTCATAGGCCGTCAGCACGATGATGGGCAGTGCCTTGCCGAGTTTCTGCCGGATGCGCCGGGTCAACTCGACGCCGTTCATGCCCGGCATCTTCCAGTCCACGAGGACGGCGAAGTAATCGTTGTGTGCCTCGTGGTGGGCCGCAGCGCGGGCGACGGCTTCCTCGCCGGAGGTGGTCCACTCGCCGTCGATGCCCACTTCCTGCAGCATCTCGACCGTGCTCTCACAGCACAGCACATCGTCATCCACCACGAGGACCGGCAGATGGGCCAGCTCGTCGATCTGCTCGGTGGAACGGTTTTGCAGTTTCAGGAAGATGGTCACGGTGAACTTGCTGCCCTTGCCCAGCTCGCTTTCTACGTCGATGGTGCCGTTCATCATGTTCACGGCGTTCTGGGCGATGGCCATGCCGAGGCCGGTGCCCTGAATTTTGGTGGTGCGCTTGTCATCCGCGCGGGTGAAAGGCTCGAACAGGATCTTCTGGAACTCCGGCGTCATGCCGATGCCGTTGTCTTTCACGGTGAACTGGTAGCAGCCTACGCCGGGGGAGTGGGTCGGCTGCTCGGCGATGGAAAAGACGATGTGGCCGCCGTCCGGGGTGTACTTGATGGCGTTGCTGAGGATGTTGGTGATGACTTGCTGGATGCGCAGACTGTCGCCGTAGACGTCCTCATGTTCCAGCTTGTGCAGGTGGACATCGAGGCTGTGGCCGTGGGCGGCGATGTTGCCCTTGTTGATGCCGATGAGGTCGTCCACCAGTTCGGCCAGATTGAATGCTTCCTCGTTGAGCACGACCTTGCCGCTCTCAATGCGGGACATATCCAGCACTTCGTTGATCAGGCCGAGCAGATGGTGGCTGGACTGGGTGATCTTCCCCAGACAATCGGCCACCCGCTCCGGGTTGTTGATGTTGGCCCCGGCAATGGCTGTCATGCCGACGATGGCGTTCATGGGGGTGCGGATGTCGTGGCTCATGTTGGAAAGAAACTCGGTCTTGGCGCGATTGGCGCGGTTGGCCGCGTCGTAAGCATCCTTGAGGGCCTTGCGGGAGGCAATCTCCGTCTTCTTTTCCTGCGTGACATCCTGTGCGACGAAGAGGGCCTGTTCCACCACGCCGTCCTTCCACGAGACGGGCAGAATGGCCATGGTCTTGAACTGGGTCTCATCTTTGGTGCTGTACTCGAAGCGGTAGATGTCGTCCGGGGTGCGGAGCTGCTGGCGCAGGTGAGCGGGGGAGAGGCTCTCTTCCAGCGTCCGTTCGCCGCCGATGGGCTGGAACTGCGCGAGGAAGTAGGCCACAAGGTCGTGGTAGCAGCCGCTGGAAGGGCGGCTGGCGGCGGAGAGCATGTTGTAGAACGTGTATTCATCCGTGGAAAGGTTGCACAGGAAGTACCGATCCACGAGCTTGACCGTGCTTTGCAGCAGCATGTCCATGGCCTTGTTCTGCTGGGTCAGCGCGGCGATCTGGGCGGCCTCCTTTTTGGAGTCGGTGATGTCGCGGATGAAGACGATGGCATAGCGGGGGTCTCCGGCGGTCTCGCCGGGCATGACGACGTTCCGCACCCAGCGTTCCTCGCCGTTCAGCCGGAGGCGGCACTCAAAGCTCAACTCCGGGCGGTTCTGCCGGAAGCGCTCGGTGATGTAGCTGCGGTCAAAGATCATGGCCACGGCGTCCCGGTCTTCGGGCGCAATGAAGCGGTCGCGGTAGGAGCAGACCAGCGCATCCCACGAGGGCTGCTCAAAGGCGCTCAGGAAGGAGGGAGCCTCCTTGAGGGGGTCGAAATGATCGGTCTGGAGATCGACGTAATATTCGCAGAGGTTGGATTCCGTGTAGGCGCGGTGGAAGGCCTCACTCTTTTGGACGAGAAGTTCCGCCCTTTTCTCTTTGTCCACATTGACGAAAACGCCCACGAAGCGGCGGATGGTGCCGTTCAGGCGGCGGCTGGCCTCGGCGCTGTCCCGGAACCACTCATAATGGCCGTCGGGCAGACGCATCCGGTACTCGACATCGTAGGGGCTGGCACCGGTCCGGTCAGAGAGGGCACGATCCAGCGCGGCCAGCACCGGGCCCCGGTCGTCCGGGTGGATGAGGGCAGACCAAGCGTCCAGCGTGTTGGGAAAATCCAGAACGTCGTGGTAGCCCAGCATCCGGCGGAACTCATGGCTGTAGACCACGCCGGTGGGGGAACCGGCTTGGTCACAGTCGATGTACCATATGCCGGAGCGCATGACGCTGTTGACGAGGTGAAGGTTCTGGCGAACCCAGTCCATCTGGGCGGAAAGGATCCAAATGGGGGCACCGTCGCTGTTGGTGGAGTCCGTTTTGTACAGCCGTGCAAAAATGGGCACGCCGTCCTTCGTCAGCAGCTGGCCGTCGCCGTCTGCGGTGATGAGGGGCCAGCGCTCCGGCGCCAGAAAGCTCTGGTTCTCGCCGTAGAACAGCGCCCGGAGCGAACAGCCGGTGACACGGCAGAAATCTTCGTATTCGTAACCGAGATCTTTTAAAAAGAAACCACTCACATCCGTGATGGTGAGCGCTTCATCATACAGGCCTACCACTACGCCGACCGGCTGGCTGCGCTGGACGGTGTTCTGGATGGCGGCGATGCTTTCGGGGGTCAGCTTGGAGGTGTTCTGGGAGTAGAGGACATCCTCCTGCAGAGTGGTACACTCCATATGTAAATCTCCTTCGAAAAATGTCGAAAATCATACGCTTGATATTTCATTTTCATTCTACCACTGCGGAAGGGCCTTGGCAAGGGATTCGTCCATTATAATAGGTATAAGGAACCGGAAAAAACGGCTGCCGAAAACAGAAAACGGAAAAATTTTGAAAAAAGCTGTCGCAGAGTGTTGACAGGGAAGGTGGGATGTGGTAGTATGGTGCCGCAGGACGGAGGCGGACGACAGAAAGCCTACGGGCTGCAGGAAAGGTTTTCTGAATTGAATATCCTCGGCAAAGCAGTCGAAAGACTGTGACGCAAAGCTATAGGGCCTGTAAAATGGCAGCCAGTTGCTTCTCGGACAGAACACAACCATGTGGGATGTCGAGTGACCTTCATCTGAATTTCAGGTGTTGATTTGCCGAGTGTATCAGCAGATCAACACCTTTTTTCATTATAATTCTTCTCTTACGGAAGAAGGACGTCAAAACTGAATATTCTCGGCAAAGCAGTCGAAAGGCTGTGACGCAAAGCTATAGGGCCTGTAAAATGGCAGCCAGTTGCTTCTCAAAACGGACACGTGGTGCCCGCCCTTTGAGCGACCTCCATCTAGGAATACTAGGTGTCGATTTGCCGAGTGTGTTTTGGTAGATCGGCACCTTTTTTCGTAGGGTCACTCAAAAGAGGGTAATACGATGCGTAACACTACGAAAAACGTCCTGAAGAACCTGCTCCTGTGCGCTGCAATGTTCTGCCTGATGATGGTCATGGCAATGCCCGCACACGCTGCAACTTCCAATGGCGCCGAGCTGCTGAGCCTCATCAACAACGAGCGCGCAGCCAATGGCATCGCTCCTCTGACCATCGGCAGCACCGAGCTGAACGCAGCCGCTCAGGCCCGCGCCGAAGAGCTAGCAACCAACTACTCCTACAACCGCCCCAATGGCACCCGCGAGTTCACCGTCCTCGCTGAGTACGGCGTCAACGAGATCGAAGTTGGCGAGAACTACTGGGCAGCTTCCGATTCCGCTGAAGATGTCTTCGCAACTTGGAACCGTTACGATTTCTTCCGTGCCCGCATGATGAGCAAGGACGCCACCCACGTTGGCATCGGCTACTACGAAGGCGGCGAGTACGGCAACTACTGGGTCATGATCTTCACCTACGCTCCCAACACTAGCAACGACCAGTTCGCACAGGAGCTCCTGACTCTGGTGAACAACGAGCGCACCAAGAACGGCCTCTCCGCTCTGACTCTGGGCGATGCAAACCTGAACGCAGCCGCTGAGAAGCGCGCACAGGAAGTTGCAAAGACCGCTTCCCACACCCGCCCCGATGGCACCAACTGCTTCACCGTTCTGGGCGAGTATGGCGTTAAGCAGACCGGCGAGGGCGAAGGCGAGAACATCGGCTGGGGCGAAGCTTCTGCTCAGGAAGTATTCGACTCTTGGATGGCTTCCGACAGCCACCGCGCAAACATTCTGAACCCCTCCGCTACCGAGATGGGCGTTGGCTACTACTTCGATGCCACTTCCGCTTGGGGCCACCAGTGGGTGCAGCTCTTCGTCTGATAAGAGCTTCTTCAAAATGATATCTCCGTGCTTCAAATAAATCCGGGGGAAGGTCCGGCACGAGCATCCGCTCGTGCCGGGCTTTTTCTTTGTGCGGATTTATGCTATACTAAACTTGACCAATTGCAGAAAACAGGAGGAACCAGCGTGGAGGATTACCGCACCGTCCGGGGTACAGCCATCGGCGAATACGAAGAGAAGAAGAGCCGCTTCATTGCGCAGCTCTCATTTGCAGACAGTGAGGAAAAGGCCGTGGCCTTTCTGGAGCAGGTGCGGGCGGCCAACCGCACGGCGCGGCACAACGTGTACGCTTACCGTCTGCGGGAGGGCAACCGGGAGCGCTATTCCGACGACGGCGAGCCCGCCAAGACAGCC
>ERZ773131.2450-NODE-2450-length-11774-cov-3.087891_pt1 | contig 11774 bp, 9 predicted proteins | sample MGYA00511082_ERZ773131 | MGnify/ENA primary metagenome ERZ773131 (study PRJEB29015, sample SAMEA2737813) | human gut metagenome | biome: human gut; feature: human-associated habitat; material: faeces | place: China | collected 2012 ... | reverse complement strand
ATCCTGTAGTTGGTCGTCATTACCTTCGGCAACAATTTCCACGCTTCCATCAACACAATTTCTTACGGTGCCTTTAATGCCAATTCTCTCAGCCTCTTTCCAAGTAAAATAGCGAAATCCTACCCCTTAAACTCGACCATATACGACAAATCGTTTTGCCATGATTTGCTCCTTTGTTACAAAAACTTTTTAAAAATTAACCGCACTTTCCTATTCCCATTTTTTAAAAATTAGCATAGCATTACAACCGTCTAATTTCATTCAAAAAATAAAAGGAGTAATTATGAAATTATGTAAGTTTGCTTTAGGTGTTGTCGCGCTTGCAATGAGTACGAGCAGCTTAGCAGGAATGGTGACAGCATCATCAAACCTTGAGTTTCTTGCTATCAACGGCCAAAAAGCCAGCAAATCCCTTCTAAAAGAAAAAAAATCATTCAATGCTGAAGCTGACCAAACACAACAGGTTGTGGTACGTTTAGGTGAGATCGTCGGTACAGGTTCTAGCCAAGGGCTTTTTGAGTCTAACCCTGTTATTGTGACTTTCAAAGGTACGGCTGATGATGTAGTGGTATCTGCAGAAAAAATTCGTTCTCAAGAAGATGGCGAAAAATTTAATGCACAACCACAAATTACCGTTAAAACTAAATCAGGCAATGTGATTGATGCTAAAGTGGATACTTTAAAACAAGAAGGTTTATTCCCAGCGGCGAATATTGCTAACGATCTTGCTGAGTATAATGCATCTAATGCACCAGCAGCGGTTTCAACTTTAGCTGCACCTGCAGTTGGTATGATGCCTGCAGCGTCAGGAAAAGCAGCGAAAGGCAAAGTGGTTGTACAAGGTGAAAACGTTGCTGAACAACAATTACAATACTGGTTCCAACAAGCTGATAAAGAAACCCAAACTCGTTTCTTAAACTGGGCGAAAAAACAAAAATAATCGTTTTTTTAACCGCACTTTAATAAAGAAGTGAGCCTTCCTGCTCACTTTTTTATCATCCAATTTTTAGTCACACAATAAGCAAGGATATCAACATGAACCAATGGCTTAATGCAAAAGTAATCGCTTCAATACCTATTTTTATTGCAGTGAATATCGCAGCGTTCGGCGTCTGGTTTTTTGATATTTCCACGCAATCCATGCCCTTAATTTTGGGCATTATTGCAGGCGGTTTAGTGGATTTAGATAATCGCCTCACTGGACGATTAAAAAATATTTTTTACACATTAATTGCCTTTGCCATTTCAACCTTCATCGTTCAGCTTAATATTGGTCAACCCATCCAATATGTATTGTTGATGACCGTCATCACCTTTTTATTTACGATGGTTGGCGCTGTAGGTGAACGTTATCGCACCATTGCGTTTGGTACACTGGTGGTAGCCATTTATACCACCCTCACTTATACGCCGGATAATTCTGCAAGCTGGTTTATCAATCCTGTGATGATTTTATTAGGTACTTTGCTCTACAGCATTGTAACCATTATCGTCTATCTCTTTTTTCCAAATCGTCCTGTACAAGAAAGTGTGGCAAAAGCGTTTTGTGCCTTAGGCAATTATTTAGATGCCAAATCAGAATTTTTTGATCCTGATGAGATTGATGAAATCGAGAAAAAACACCTTAATTTTGCGATGAAAAACACCAATGTGGTGGAGGCTTTCAATCAAGCCAGAACAGCACTTTTCTATCGTATACGTGGACAACATCGCCATGTTCGCACACAACGCATGATCCGCTATTATTTTGCTGCACAAGACATTCATGAGCGTGCAAATTCAACACATTTTGATTATCGACAAATTGCGGAACAGCTCAAGAATACGGACTTAATTTTCCGCATTCAGCGTTTGCTCGAATTACAAGCACAAGCCTGTCACGATATTACGGCTTGCCTACGTCAAAATACGCCTTATCACTATAATATTCGCGTAGAAAAAGCGTTAATGGGCACAATTCAATCTCTTGAGCTTTATAGCAAAGAACATACCAATCAAAACAATGTTTTGCTTGCTCTTCAAACACTTATTGATAACCTACAAAGCATTAACTGGCAATTACGTCAGCTCGAGCAAGAAACCAGTGAAAATGAGCAAACGGCACAAATTCATACTGAACAAATTACAGGATTAAAAAATATTCTTTCTGTTATCGGAAGTAATTTCACCTTTGAGTCACCACTTTTCCGTCATGCCGTGCGTTTGTCTATCGTGGTATTTTTATGTTGCACTATTGTTGAATTCTTCCAATTTAATTTAGGTTACTGGATTTTACTTACTGCGGTTTTTGTGTGTCAGCCAAACTATTCAGCGACGAAAGTGCGGTTACGTCAGCGTATTATTGGTACGATTTTAGGGGTGATTATTGGCTCCTTATTGCCTTATCTCAACCCAACATTAGAGATGAAACTTGGCTTAATGGTGGTGACCAGTACGCTCTTTTTCTTCTTCCGCAGTAATAATTACAGTTTCTCCACGTTCTTTATTACCTTGCAAGTATTGATCAGTTTCGATGTGATGGGATTTGACACACAATCAGCACTCTTCCCTCGCCTCATTGATACCGTATTAGGTTCAGCCATTGCATGGTTTGCTGTTTCTTATTTATGGCCGGATTGGAAATATTTGCAGCTTGATAAAGTAAGTCGTCAAGCGATTCAAAGTGATGCTCAATATTTCTTGCACATTATTAGCCAACTGCAATTTGGCAAAAGCGATAATTTAAAATACCGCATTGCACGCCGTAATGCCCATCAATATGCGGCAGCATTAAGTACCACACTTTCCAATATGAACAACGAACCGAAGAAATATCAAGCTTATTTGCAGGAAGGTTTTGACTTGTTAAAAATGAATTATTCTCTATTGAGCTATATTTCTGCTTTAGGGGCATATCGCAATAAAATGGCGCAATTACAACAAACTACTGAGTTTTTGTCAGACTTTTATCCTGTGGCGAAAAAAGTTTTATATGCACTGGAAAATATTGAAAAGCTTCGTCCAGAAATTTTTGAAAAGCTCCAAAATAGTATTGAACAAAGCCTCAAAAAAATTCAGTGGGATGAAACGCAAGCTAAAAACAATGCGGTCTTTGCGTTGCCATACCAGCAACTTAACTTGATTTCTCAATTGCTACCTCAGCTATATCGCTATTTTCAACATAGCCAGGTAGAAGCAATGGTCAAATAAAAAAACAAAAGAAAAACTAACCGCACTACCCCGAATTTTTTATTGTTATCAAGGCGATAAACAGGGATAATACGCCACTTGTATAAAATAAATTTAGACGCAATGACACATTACATTCTACTCATTATCAGCACCGCATTAATCAATAACTTTGTTTTGGTCAAATTCTTAGGACTTTGTCCATTTATGGGAGTGTCCAAAAAGATTGAAACAGCAATTGGTATGGGGCTTGCTACGACATTCGTATTAACCGTAGCATCATTGTGTTCTTATTTAGTCGATAATTATATTTTAATGCCGCTAAATGCTACATTTTTGCGCACTTTAGTTTTCATTTTAGTGATTGCCGTCGTGGTTCAATTTACTGAAATGGTAATCAATAAAACGAGCCCATCACTATATCGTTTATTAGGGATTTTCTTACCGCTGATTACCACAAACTGTGCAGTACTCGGTGTGGCATTATTAAACGTGGCACACAATTTAACCGAATCCGTCATTTATGGGTTTGGTGCCTCTTTAGGTTTTGCGCTGGTTTTAGTTTTATTTGCCGCATTGCGTGAACGCCTTGTTGCTGCAGATGTCCCTATTACGTTTCGTGGCTCGTCTATTGCGTTAATTACAGCCGGTTTAATGTCTCTCGCCTTTATGGGCTTCGCCGGATTAGTAAAATGATTTATCTCTTAATGTTTATTACTGTGACAGTGATTTTTCTCGGCTTATTTTGGAATAACACTAAAAAATAATGTTTATCTTAATTTCAGTAACCGTTCTCGCTTTAATTTTTGGCGCGATTTTAGGCTTTGCTTCGATTAAATTAAAAGTTGAAGCTGATCCTATCGTCGAAAAAATTGATGCCATCTTACCGCAAAGCCAATGTGGGCAATGCGGCTATCCTGGCTGCAAGCCTTATGCTGAAGCAATTGCTAATGGTGACGTTATCACAAAATGCGTGCCAGGCGGTCGCCCAACAGTCGTAAAAATTGCCGAAATCATGGGCGTTGATGTCCCTGCAATGGATGATGTCGCTGAACCTGAAGAAATGGTGGCCTTTATTGATGAAAATATGTGTATTGGCTGTACCAAATGTATTCAAGCATGCCCTGTTGATGCCATTATAGGTACAAACAAAGCCATGCATACTATTATTCCTGATCTCTGTACTGGCTGTGAACTTTGCGTAGCACCTTGTCCGACAGATTGTATTTCCATGATTAAAGTGAAAAAAGATATTGATAATTGGAACTGGAAATTTGATCCTAAATTAGTCATTCCGGTTGTAAACACCACAGAAATCGAGAAAAAATTAGTGGTTGGGGAGTCGGAATCAAATGGCTGATGTATTAACAAGATTTAACTCAGGTAAGATTTGGGATTTTAAAGGTGGCATTCATCCACCTGAAATGAAATCTCAATCAAACCAATCCCCTATTCAACAATCAGAACTTGCTCATGATTTTTATGTGCCGATTAAACAGCATGCCGGCACTGCAGGAAATGTATTAGTTAAAGAAGGCGATTATGTGCTTAAAGGCCAACCTTTAACACAAGGTGATGGCTTAAGAACCTTGCCTGTTCATGCCCCAACTTCCGGTACCGTAAAATTTATCGGAAAACATGTCGCACCTCATCCTTCTGGTTTAGCCGAAGACATGATTCATATTCAAGCGGATGGTTTGGATAAATGGCGTGAGCAATTTCCACTTGAAGAATTTTTCATACAACCTGTCGAACAACTCATTGAGCGTATTTATCAAGCAGGGGTTGCCGGCTTAGGTGGTGCGGTATTCCCTACTGCAGCGAAAATCCAATCAGCTGAAAAGAAAGTTAAACTTTTAATTATTAACGGTGCGGAATGCGAACCTTATATTACCTGTGATGACCGCTTAATGCGTGATTACACGGATGAAATGATCGAAGGGATTCGTATCTTACGTTATATCTTACGCCCTGAAAAAGTGGTAATTGCAGTTGAAGATAATAAACCTGAAGCCATTCAAGCTATTCAACAATCGCTACATGGTGCAAATGACATTGAATTGCGCGTTATTCCGACTAAATATCCATCAGGTGCAGCCAAACAGCTTATTTATTTACTTACTGGAATGGAAGTACCAAGCGGTGGACGCTCTTACGATATTGGCGTATTAATGCATAATGTCGGTACAGCTTTTGCGATAAAAAGAGCGGTCATTAATGACGAACCGTTAATTGAGCGTGTCGTCACGCTTACGGGTGATAAAGTTTCTGAGAAAGGCAACTACTGGGTTCGCTTGGGCACACCAGTTGATCACTTATTAGCGCAAGTTGGCTACCAATATGACGAACGTTTCCCTGTTTTCGCAGGTGGACCGATGATGGGATTGCAACTTTCAGATCTCAATGCGCCCGTCACTAAATTAATTAACTGTCTATTAGCACCCGATCATTTTGAATATGGCGAGCCGGAACCAGAGCAATCTTGTATCCGCTGCTCTGCTTGTTCTGATGCTTGCCCTGTCAATTTAATGCCACAGCAACTTTATTGGTATGCTCGCAGTGAAGATCACCAAAAATCAGAAGAATATTGCTTAAAAGATTGTATTGAATGTGGTGTGTGTGCCTATGTTTGCCCAAGCCATATTCCGCTTATTCAATATTTCCGTCAGGAAAAAGCAAAAATTTGGGAAATTAAAGAAAAAGCGAAAAAAGCCGAAGAGGCTAAAATCCGTTTTGAAGCAAAACAAGCTCGTATGGAGCGCGAAGAGCAAGAACGTAAAGCTCGTTCTCAACGTGCGGCAGAAGCTCGTCGAGAAGAACTTGCAAAACAAAAAGGTGAAGACCCTGTTAAAGCGGCATTAGAACGCTTGAAAGCAAAACAAGCGGGTTCAGCCGCAAGTAAAGAAACAAAAACTATCGTATCTGAGAAAGGCGAAATCTTACCGGATAACCATGAGCTCATGGAGCAGCGTAAAGCCCGTCGCCTAGCTAAACAACAAGCACAAGCAGATACAGGCACTGTGACGGATGCAACAACGTCACAAACTGACGAAAAAGAGGCGAAAAAAGCGGCTGTTGCAGCTGCTCTAGCAAGAGCGAAGGCCAAGAAAGCTGCAGCTCAAGGTGAAACAGTTACAGCAAATGAAACTGAAAGTGCGATCGAAAAAACGGATGAAAATCCAACCGTACTTGATCCGAAAAAAGCCGCAGTAGCTGCAGCCATTGCACGAGCTAAAGCCAAGAAAGCTGCCGCTCAAAGTGAAGCAGTTACAACAAATGCAACTGAAAGCGCGGTCGAAAAAACGGATGAAAACCCAACCGCACTTGATCCGAAAAAAGCCGCTATCGCAGCAGCTATAGCAAGAGCTAAAGCAAAAAAAGCGGCTGCTGAAGCTGCCAAAGAAACAGAATAACGCAGGAAAAGATTATGTTTAAGAAAATGGTGAGTTCGCCTCATACTCATTCAGGCAAATTAACCGCCCGTATTATGTTATGGGTGATTGCAGCCATGCTGCCTGCTCTGCTCACACAGATTTATTATTTTGGAATGGGTGTTTTGGTGCAATCCGCTTTGGCTATTTCTTTCGCATTATTGCTTGAGTTTATTGTGACCAAATTGCGTAATAAGCCAAACCTGGTCTATATTTCAGATTTTAGCGTGGTGCTTACCGCCTTAATTTTAGCGATGGCGATTCCACCTTATGCACCTTATTGGGTGATTTTAATCGGTACGCTTTCCGCTGTTATTCTAGGTAAACATGTTTATGGTGGATTGGGACAAAACCCTTTCAATCCAGCTATGGTGGGTTATGTGGTGCTATTGATTTCTTTCCCACTACAAATGACAAGTTGGATGCCACCGATTTCATTATTAAATGAACCCCCAACATTTGCGGATTCGCTTTCTTTAATTTTCACAGGCTTAACCACTGATGGATTTAGTTTAAGTCAACTTGTTCATTCCATTGATGGAATTACGCAAGCTACGCCATTAGACAGTGCCAAAATCTTCTATAACTTGCATCAAGACGATGAAAGCGTATTCCATGATTTTGTAAAATTACCGATTTTATTACAAAACGGGACTGACTTTGCTGAAGGTTGGTGGCAGGTTAATTTGGCATTCATGCTTGGTGGGATTGTATTAATCTTAAAGAAAAAACAAAACCTATGAACCTTAACAAAGTTGAAGGAAAAGAAGCAATACGAACATCAACAGGCTATGAAGAACTTGATAGAGTATTAGGTGGAGGAATTGTAAAAGGGTCACTAGTGCTAATTGGAGGAGAACCGGGTATAGGAAAATCCACTCTAATACTACAGCTATGTGATAAAATTGCAAAAGGTGAAGATGAAAAAGTATTATACGTATCAGGAGAAGAATCGGCAGAACAAGTAAAATTAAGAGCTGACAGATTACAAATACATAATGACCATATATTGTTCCTTGGAGAAACAGATATTGATGCAATAGAAGCGGAAATCATAGAAATAAAGCCAAAACTAGTAGTAATAGACTCTATACAAACAATGTATTCGAACGAAATTTCATCCGCACCAGGAACAGTAAGTCAAGTAAGAGAAATAACAGCAAGAATCATGAAATGCTGCAAACAAAATCAAATAACAACAATAATAATTGGACATGTTACAAAAGACGGAAACATTGCAGGACCAAGAGTCTTAGAACACATGGTAGACACTGTTTTATATTTAGAAGGTGAAAGATATTTTTCTTATAGAATATTAAGAGGTGTAAAGAACAGATTTGGCTCAACAAACGAAATTGGAATGTTTGAAATGCTAAATGAAGGAATGTGCGAAGTAACAAATCCGTCATCGATTTTAATATCAGAAGATCAAGAAAATGTTCCAGGAGCAGGAATAGTATGTAGCTTAGAAGGAACAAGACCACTATTAGTAGAGCTACAAGCACTTACAACTCAGAGCTTTTATGGAATACCAAAAAGAACAGGAAATGGGATAGATTTTAACAAGATAGCATTGCTACTAGCTGTTCTTGAAAAAAGAGCGCATTTAAGCTTAGGAAATCAAGATGTTTATGTAAATGTAGTAAGTGGAATGAAGATAACAGAACCAGCAGTTGATTTGGGAATAGCATTAGTTATAGCATCAAGTTATAAAAATGTTTACATTCCAAAAGACACTGCAATAATTGGAGAAGTAGGCCTAACAGGAGAAATAAGATCTGTAAACATGATAGACAAAAGATTAAAAGAATCAGAAAGACTAGGAATAAAAAAGTGTATAATTCCTGAAAATAATAAGAAACTCTTGAAAAATTCCTATAAATTGGATATAATAGGAGTGAAAAATATAAACGAAGCACTAAGAGTAATTGGGATAATCAATAATTAAGCTCAAAAGAAAAAAATAATAACAGACCAAAGAAGACAAAATATTAATATAAAGATTGTGGGGGCTTAATTTGGAACTAGTTGAAATTTTGAAAATGATAGCGCCAGGAACGCAAATAAGAGAAGGGTTAGACAATATATTAAAAGCAAAAACTGGAGCATTAATAGTAATTGGTGATAGTAAGGAAGTAATGGAAATAGTTGACGGTGGATTTAATATAAATGTTGACTATACTCCAGCAAGATTATATGAATTAGCTAAAATGGATGGTGCAATTATTTTAAGTGAAGATTTAAAAAGAATATTATTTGCAAATGCACAACTAATGCCAGATGCAAGTATTCCAACAACTGAAACAGGAACTAGACATAGAACAGCAGAGCGTGTATCTAAAAAAACAGGAAACATAGTAATAAGTATATCTCAAAGAAGAGGAATAATAACTATATATAATTCAAATGAAAGATATGTTTTAGAAGATACATCAAGAGTTGCAGCAAAAGCCAACCAAGCTTTGCAAACTGTTGAAAAATATAGGAAAGTATTTGACAACAAGATAAACAGATTAAACGAATACGAATTTAATGATATAGCAACTTTAGAACTATTAATCGAAACAATACAAAGATGTGAAATGCTTATGAAGATAGCAGATGAAGTTAGAAAAGCAGTATACGAATTAGGTACTGAAGGAAGATTAATATCAATGCAACTTGATGAATTAATAGATGGAGTAGAAAAAGAAGAAAAACTGCTATTTAAAGACTATGTTGTAAAAAAGGATCCAATAGACGCATATAATGAAATCAAAAAGCTAAGCTACGAAGAGCTATTTAAAACACAAATAATAGCAGGAATATTAGGAATGAAAGAAACAGACAATTTTGATGAAGTAACAATATATGCAAGAGGATATAGAGTATTAAGCAAGATACCAAGAATGCCAGCCAATATAGTTGATAATTTGGTAAAAAAATTCAAATCATTTCAGCATTTATTATCAGCTGACATAAAAGAATTAGACACAGTTGACGGAATCGGAGAAGTTAGAGCAAGAACAATAATTCAATCATTAAAAAGAATGCAAGAACAATTAGCATTTGACAATATGATGATTTAGTAGTATTGTATACACATATTAGGTCATAGGCAAACCATAAGCCTAAATACATAATGAAAAAGGACAAGAATAATGAAAGAAAAGGAAGAAGAAGTAAAAAAAGTAAAAGAGCCAAAAGCTAAGGGATATTATTCAAAGAAAATAGCAATAGTAGCAACTACTTTAGCAATATTAATAGTATTAGGTGCAATAGCATATGTTTTAAATACTATAATTCAAAAGAAAAATTATGTAGCTAAAAATCCTACAGTTACAATAACAATAGAAAATATGGGAGTGATTGAAGCAGAACTATACCCACAATATGCACCAAATACAGTAGCAAACTTTATTGCACTTGCACAAAAAGGTTTTTATAATGGATTAACATTCCATAGAACAATTCCAAATTTCATGATCCAGGGAGGGGATCCTAATGGAGATGGAACAGGAAGTGCAAAATTATCTAATTTAGGAGAAGATTCTACAGATGCGTATGCAATAGAAGGTGAATTTATAATGAATAGATATAACAAGAATACTCTAAAACATGAAAGAGGAGTATTATCAATGGCAAGATCAGATTATAGTTCAACCCCTAGCCTAACTAAAAAGGGATATAATTCAGCATCATGCCAATTCTTTATAATGACAGCTGATAATACAAGTCTTGACGGACAATATGCTGCATTCGGAAAAGTAACATCAGGAATGGACATTGTAGACCAAATATCTAACTTAGAAGTAGAAACAAGAGATACAGACAGTAAAGATACTACCAAAAAAGCAAATAAACCAATAAATCCACCAGTAATAACATCAATAACAGTAGAAACTTATGGAGTAGATTATGGTAAGCCAAAAACAGTAGAGCCATTTGATTATTATTCATACATGATGAGACAACACTATAGATCATCAAGTAGTTCATCAACAAACTAAAAAAAACTGCAAATATAGAGAAATCTATTATTTGCAGTTTTTATAAATTTTATAAAAAATATATTGACAACCCAAACAAATATTTGTATAATATAACAAACAAAAGTTCGACAATTTTGGAGGCAAATATGATTACAACTTTGCATATAAAAAATATTGGAATTATAGATGATTTAAGTGTTGAATTAAATAATGGATTTAATGTTTTTACAGGAGAGACAGGTGCTGGGAAAACGCTTATTATTGATGCAATCAATATAATATCTGGAGGAAGATTTTCAAAAGAAATGATCAGAAGAGGAGAAGAATACTCTTTTGTAGAATTAAATTTATATTTACCAGATAATGAAAGAGCAATAGATGGAAACGTAATAGTAAGTAGAGAAATTCATATAAATGGTAGAAATTCGTGCAAGATAAATGGAAGATTAGTAACAGTTACAGAACTAAAAGAATTTATGAACAATGTAATAGATATCCATGGTCAAAATGATAATCAGAAAATATTAAGTTCTAAATATCATATAAAATATTTAGATGATTTCTGTGGAGCAGATTTATCCGCAGAACTAAGTAAATATCAAGAATTATATAATCAATATAACAAACTAAAAGCAGAATTAAAAAACAATTATGGAGATGATAAAGAGAAAAAGAGAAGACTAGACTTATTACAATATGAATTTGATGAAATAGATAAGGCAGATTTAAAACTGGGAGAAGAAGAAACTCTAAATGAAAGAAGAGTAATATTTCAAAATGCAGAAAAGATAGGAAAAAGTCTTAATGAATCAAGCCAAGAAATAGATAATGCAGTAGAGTGTATAAATGGAGCTATTAAATCATTGGATAAAATAGAATCATTAGATAAAAAATATTCAGAAATGTTAACAGAATTAAAAGGAGCATATTATGAGATAGAAGAAATATCAAGAGATATATCAGATATGAACTTAGATATAGATTTCAATGAAGAAGAAAGAAATGAAGTTGAAGAAAGACTTGATATGATTTACTCATTAAAACGTAAATATGGAAATAGCGTAAAAGAAATTTTAGAATATAAAGATAATATAGAAAAAGAGATAAATTATATAAACAATTCAGAAGAAATAAATAAACAATTAAAAAATCAAATAAATAAACTAACAAAAGAAATGGAAGAGTATTCGACGAAAATAAATCA
>ERZ773131.2449-NODE-2449-length-11776-cov-3.397918_pt1 | contig 11776 bp, 12 predicted proteins | sample MGYA00511082_ERZ773131 | MGnify/ENA primary metagenome ERZ773131 (study PRJEB29015, sample SAMEA2737813) | human gut metagenome | biome: human gut; feature: human-associated habitat; material: faeces | place: China | collected 2012 ... | reverse complement strand
ATGCACAATATGTGGTTATAACTTAATTAAAAAAACAAAAACACTAAATATTAATCCTAATCAATCTACTTCAACCCAACAACACATAACTCAGGCAACTTGCCCATACTGCAAATCTACAAACACTAAGAAAATATCAGCAGTAAGTAGAGCAGGGTCAATCCTTGGATTTGGATTGTTCTCTAAGAAATTGGGAAAAGAGTGGCATTGTAACAATTGTGGTAGCGATTTTTAAAGGTAAAATTTATGTCAAAAACAATATTAACATTAGATGAGATAAACCTTCTGAAACATAGCGAAGAACCAAAGAAAGAAGATTTATATGGAAATTTGTATAAAATTCTTTGTGAACTAAAAAATCCAAAAGCAATTACTTTAGAAAATTTACATCTAAACAGCAAAGGCGAAGCAGCTCTAACATATAACAAGAAGACACTTATTGATACCGTAATTAAAGAATGGTATGCTGAAAATGTCAGTGAGAGCGATCCGGATAAAGTTACGAGATGCGAATTATGTAACACACCAAATAAGTATATTTACTTTATTCGGAATCGTTTAAATAATGAAGTGTTAAACGTTGGATCTCATTGTATAACAAAATTCCCAGGGATGGCTGGATACATAGAACAGCACAAACAATTATCAGGAATTAAGAACAACCATAAAATAATTGCTAGAAGAAATGAATTTCATGATCAAATTCCTGATATAGATAATATCCTTTCTGAATTAGATGAATATAAAGCTTCAATTCCTATTGCGTTATCAACTAAACTACAGGAAGATTTAGATGAGACGATTGTACGTATTCGCAAAATATATACAACATATGTTGACACAGGAAAGAAACTGTACACCACAGAATATTCTGTCTTTGAACTGTTTAAAATTAACTATGATCATTACAATAAGTTAAAACTACTTATAAAAGAGCACATCGAAAATAACAGAAGTAATCCTTTTGTTTGTAATAGAAGAGAAGTCGAATGGTTAAAAATGAACAATTCGAAGATATTAAAACAAATACAAGACAATAACGGAATCTATAAGCAAGATACCATTCAAGCTGTTTGCAGTGCTGATTTCATAAAGGATAATATTAATACCATTTTAAAACAAGGAAAATTACTTCATAGTTACATTGCAAAAATAACTGAAGCATCTATCCATATAACATACGATAAGCAGGGATATGATGATTATTTAAGAATGAATATTTTGATATCCGACTTCATGGTAAGGATTGGTGCAAAAGCTTTGTTTGACAAGAATTTTACATTTTCAGATGATGATTTAATTTCGATCGCTAAAATGGAAGATTTAATAGACAATTTACAATCAATAGTTAATCACTTATATAAAATAATGAAGAAATCTGGATATGCTCTATTAATAGATTACCGAAAGAATATGTTAATATTATATCGAAAAAATGATAAAGCAATCCGTAATTTCAAACCTTATCCTTTTATGAATTCATATAAAGATTATATGTTCTTTGATGAAGATAAAGTGAAATATTTTATAAAAAGAATGATAGGAACAACCACAAGCAAATGGATATCTCTGGAAGAACAAATAAAATATGATACAAACTTTTATGTTTGGACATTATATGAAGAACAATGGGTTGATCATATGTAAGGATAGAAGAGTAGAGGGTAAAATTTTCTCTACTCTTTCTTTTTATACATAATAAAAGAGCAGTGCAATTACTGCTCTGACGATATCTTCCTTTGAGATTTATTATATAATTTTGCCAGTTCCTCTATATGCTTAAAATCTATACACCGTTTAGATACTGTACTATTAGGATCTGAATATTTCAATTCATATAATTCAAGAGCCTTTGTTCCTAAATCCATTTTATTAATAGCCTTTAATTCTTTGTTTAGCAATCTAATATATTGTGTCTTAGCTTCGTCAGAATCAAAAGTTCTATATGTATCAATTTCCTTTTTCATAAATTTGCTTGTGCATTCTTTAGGAATTGGGAACATATAATTAAGATTTACTACCGCAATAAATCTTTTACTATCCGTTGGATCATATATTTTATAAAAATCCTTTTGTTGTTTTAATCCTTTATGTCTTTTTTGTGGATGAGAGACCTGTGTGACATAATACAAATTATCGGTCTCGAATAAAATTCCGAAAAATGGTTTATATTTATTTGAACCGTAATCTGTTTTAGGTATTCTCTTTTCAAAACTTCTAAGATAATCTAAGTATTTTTCATCCACATTAATCCATTCCATATTTTTCTCCTAATAATAAAGGAGCTGATTAACAGCTCCCTATTAATACGATTTTTTACATGCTTCGTAACATCTATTAATACAGTATTTTTACAGGCTCTGTAACCTCTATTAACACGATTTTTATGGGTTCGTAACCGCTTAATAAGAAAACCTTTTGTTTTCTTGCTTATATTATACCAATTCAATAAAGAAAATACTACACAAATAATACACAAAAATATAATAGTTTTATTGTGATTTTTGCCATTCGTCACATTTAACACAAACATCTTAGCACAATCTTAGCACATTACATCTTGAAATGTATACTAAATATGGTATATTATTAATGCATCTTTTACTTATGAGGTGATTTATATGAAAATTGATGACTTTTTATTCATCTGTCGCATAAGTCGGAGGTACAAAGGATACCGATATATTAAATATGCGATTGAATTAATTAACGAAGTGAAAGATGATGAGATATATCTTATCACAAAAGACATATATCCTTCCATTGCAAAGAAATTCCATACATCTACAATGGTCGTAGAATCAAACATTCGTACAGTCGTGCGACATCTTTTTAATGAACAAAAAGATATTCTAAAACCAATATTCGGTTATATTCCAAACAAATGTCCATCAAATGCACAATTTCTAGATGCACTTGCTTTTGCATATAAAGATAAAATCCGAAATTTATACAATTAGCCGTTTAGTTTATTTTCTGAATGTATGTTCTGGATTTCCAAATTTTGACAAAATGGTATAATGTATTTGTTACTAAATCAGCATATGACCACAATATGCTTAGTTCCACGGATTTTCGTAACCATATCTTTACGTGGTAGTGCCAGTGTAAGACAATGGCACGATGGAAATCTAATGGGCTATTCTGCCTGATTTTCCAATAAGATAATTAATCTTACAGAAAGGAGGGTAGTGTTGAAAGAATTTTTTGGAATTCTTTTAAACAACATCTATTTAGTGATTCCGTTTATGCTTTATGTTTCTCTTCATGAGATTTCTAAAATTATTGCTGTTTTCCTTATCGCTTTTAAGGATGACATCAGTGATGAAAAAGCTAAGGCAATTGCTAAAATGATGTCACATAGTATGTTCACACTACATAATAAATAATTAACTTGAATTTGTGAATCATTCCATTAATTTCCTCCTTTTAAGAAAACCCTTCGGAGCCATCACAAGCTCCGTTGGGGATTGCCACTCACTTTCTGTAAGTCTAATTGTATATTCTTCATAATCCATTTACAGAAATCGGAAAATATCTTATAATATATGCATCTCAAACTGACTGGTCTGAGAATTATATTTCTAATCTCCATTATTGTTTACAGTTATTTATTCTCTATCCATTGCCAATAACGATGGGATAGAAGACATCGTATTATTTTATTTGAATATGTAATAACAAAACATATATTGTTTCTTGGACTATACATTATAAGTCAATATTGTAAGGTCATATTGGCTTCGAAGATCGGTAGTCTCTGAGCGTCCTGCTATACAGTTATATATTCTCTATAACAGTGCGTTGCTGATCAGTTAGTTGGTTATTATAACCTTTGCCCTTATACTAGACACTTAGGAGCATCTTCCCGATGCCTTTTATTTCACCATATGTCATCTTAATGATTTTTTCTACTTTCATCGCATTCACACTTGCCGTTTCCGACTATGTTGTAGCTCATTAAGCATTAGGCTTCCCAGCAATTAATCTTCCTAGTTTTAAAACGTTAACAACACACACTTGTTTACAACACCATTTTCGTTATATTCTTATGTATGAAGTGACCAGTTTAGATAAAACAAATCTAAGTTTTTGAAAAGTTTTACGCCAGCGAATGCAGCGAAGGCAGTTTTCAATAAGCCTACTTTATCTATGAGTTGCGTAATGACATCAAGTGCCGATGATCCACTATCAACGATTCCTTTTACAAAGTCAGATGATACTAAGGATGATGAGAAAGATTGGAATGAAGCTTTGAAGTGTTCGATAGAAGCTTCAATTCCTTTGTTCCATGAATCAAGTTCTTTTTCAGCAGAACCATCTGATTCATTAAGGGCAGTATTGAGTGTTTTTTTGGCTACGTCCCATTGGGACATCATTGCACTCATTATGTTGCCTTGATTTTTGCCTGCAATGAGTTCAGTCACGCTTCAATTTTAAGATGTTTACATAATTCGTAAGATTATGTTATTTTATTGTATAAATTAATTGGATTTTATTTCAGATATAATTCCAATAGAAGTAAATTTATCAAATAGATAATATTCAAGATCTTCAAATTCATAATATGGGATTCGAATTAAATTAATAGAATTATCTTTACAAAATGCATTTTTCATTTCATCATGTTTTTTAATATATTCGTGTTTTCTTACTGCATCTTCATAAGATTGTGTTCCAAATTTTACTGGTTTAAAATGTTGTTCGCCATCATATTCAATACAAGTATTATAGTCATCTAAATAACAATCAAACGGTAGATATCTTTTATCTTTGCACCCTTCAAATTTCTTTTGTCTTGTTATTTTATAACCCCAATCTTCTATAAGAGAACACATAGCCTCTTCTTTATATGTTACAAATGATTTTGGACAACATGAAACTCTATCTAATATATCAACGGGAGCAGAAGAAAAATAACAGTCATGTACATTACAATAAAAATCAATAGGAGTCGTATAATTTATGTATTCGTCCATTGCGTCTGTTTCCGGATGTTTTTCGTGTAAACGTTTTAAAAATTCTTCATTTCCCATACCATCTCGTGCTCTAATATTTTCTCTGTAACACAAATCACACCCACTTATACATTGTAAGAGTGTACGATAACACCTTTGAAAATTTTTATTATGTTTATTACAGTACCAGTTTGATAGATTTGAAGCACCATTATATTTTACTAAGTCAACATGACTGTTAAGCTTATGAATATTTTGATTTATAATCTCTTCTGTTAACATATTTTGTTCACTTAGTTTATTTAAACCACAATAGTAACAGCCATGTCCGTTTAACACATTTTGCATTGTTGATTTATATTCAATATTGTGTATTAGACAAAAACAAGTAATTGGACTCGTTAAGTTAATATATTTATCCCGTATCTCTATATTTGGATTAACTTCATTTTTCTTTTCCATCACATACCATTCTGGAAATTGTTTTCCACTACAATATTTACAACCTTTAATTCCTCGTTTTATATTATTTTTTCTCATAGATTGCATTCCTAAATCTTTATGCTTATTGCATATAAAACTAATATAATAAATTCCATTAATCTTTTTGGATGAAATATATGTGAAATTATTTTTTAAGCACAATTCTTTGTCTTCAGGAATATTAAGTGGTGTTCTATGAGCTTCTTCCGTACGTTCTCTACCACAATAATAGCATCCCTGCCCTGAATGATAGAATTTTGTAAATGTAATTTGTTGTACTCCTTTGTCTTTATGTCTTCTACAAATATAATCTAATTTCGTGCTACAATTCTTATATTTTGTAGAAATTAGATCATATCCTCTATTATCAAATTCTTCTTTAACTTCTTCATAAGTATATCTTTTCCCCATATTATTATCACCTATTATTAATCCTTTCGTACTTTTATTTATTCTCCATATAAAAAGACACCAAAGCTTTAAATAACTCAGATGTCTTCGTATATTTATATGTTGTAATTCCATGAATATCTTTTACAAAAGTATAATTAATTCCTTTTGATTGAAGATACTTCATTTCTGGTACATATTGTGTACTATATTCTTTATCAAATTTTTTCATAAAATAAAATTCCTTTTATACAATAAAATACTCATGCTTTCACATGAGATCAGAGTATTTTTTAACCACATCACATAATAGTAATAGCAGCCACACCATTTCAGGCTTCATTTACTTAAGCCCTACATTAAGGATTTCTCCCCCCTGACGTTGGGGTACTCGTTTGACTCATTCCTATTCGGAACTTTGCGACCAAGATACCATTTCTAATTTAAGAAAATTAGCAAAATTTCTACGTAGGCTTTTGACCATATAGAATCTCTATCGTTGTTTTACTTTCGTTACATTCATATTGGCATATTTCATCCATATTGTAGTGACAGAGCTTTAGGTTTTACTGGTTTTAGATGTGTTCTTTTATGCACATTTCTGTACATACAGGCAAGCATTTGCCTGCTGGATATCTGTTAAACTAGACCATTTTTCGGCAAGCTCATCCAGAATATCATAAGTTGATTTGAACTCATTAGCATTTTTCATAATATCAACGCCACTAAGAGCTTTGATTTCTTTTCTTAATTTGGCTGTTGAAGTAGCCATACCTTCTGTGTCTAATCCGGCACTCTCAATTTCTGTCTTCGAAGATCGAATCCTCATACTGATTGTTTTTAGTCCGGTACCAATTTTCATACTATCCTGAACTACGCTGTTCGCAGCAGTTGTCATCGCAACAGCCTGTTCATACGTATTTCCACTGGCTTCAAGAGACGAAGCGGATCTTTGCATTGCTTCAAAGATACCTGCTGTATCGATTGGCTCAGTGTTGGCAACTTGGTTTGCAACATCAACGATTTTCTTAGCATCACTTGCTTGGAGTTTGAAGCCACGAAGAGTAGATATAAGACCTTCGGAAGAAGATTCTTGTGTCATGTTATCACCAACACGAGAAAGAAGAGTTGTCATATCGGAAAGTTCTTTTGCGTCATCAAGACCATACCTTTTTGTTACTACTTCTATAAAATAGAAGAGGGTGGGTCATTTCTGCCCACCTCTGCAATTTCATTTTTAGATTATATTTGCAGAGCAGATCATACCTTCATCTCTATAAAGAGATGTCCCCATACGCTTAGTCGTTACCTTCTAAGCTGTGATCGTTACGGGACTCATAAAATAATTTATTTTGTTTATAATGTCTTCTTTAGAATCCGTATATGGAATTCTTAGAAGTTTAATATTTTTCTCTTCACAATATTTATTTTTTATTTGGTCATTTTCTTGAGTTAATTTAAATTTTTCTTCACCGCCCCAACCTTTTATCGGTTCGAAATGATGCTGTCCATCATACTCAATTAAAATATTTTGTTCTGGGATATAAAAATCGAACGGCAGCATATCACTGCCTTTAGAATTTCGACAATCAGAAAATCTCTTTTCTTCTTCGAAATAGATATGTAAAGATGATAAATAATCATGAATAAATTCTTCGTACTTGCTGCGATTATTACAACCACATGAACGGGTGTGACCACGCTCTAAATTGTTTAATGTAACATCACAATAATTATTACAATCGCACAAACAATGCCAAATAACCCCACCATTAGATGCACGTTTGTCACTTGGATATAATGCAACAAGATGTCCGAATCGTTGCCCTGATATATCAACAAATGTTTTCTGTTTCATAGCACCTTTTATATGAAGTGTAGCACCACTTTCCAAAGCGTCAGCACGAATTATATATTCTTTATTGTCAACACCAATGCATCGACAATATGTACGCGGTTTCTTAATCGTTGGCTTTGATTTATATTGGTATAACATTTCAATCACTGTAAAGTCACCATAAACATTTCCAACTAAATTTTTAGCTTTTGCTATAATTATTCCTCCTTAACGGAAGAGAATAGTATTTTATAAATAAATTATTTTATGCATTACCCTCGGTATTATCCTTCTCAGGAGTTCCACCGATTTGAGAGGATTTTCACTTATGCCTCACGACATAAGGGAGCAACGTATGTACCCAATCTTGACCAATCCGCAGTACTACTAATAACGTCACTAACAGTAGCACCATATTTCTTGGCACTTTCCGCAGCTTGATCCCAATACTGTGACAACTGACTATCGGATGCACTGCTAACTTTTCTCAATTCAATCTGTGCAGAATTAATTTCTGTCACAGCAGACATAATTTGTCTCGGAATATCAACAACAGCACCTTGAGCCATAGCCCAAACACCGCTGAATTTAGATAACTGTGAAAAGGATTGTCTTAAATTTCCGAACAATCCTTTTCCATTCAATCCTTCAGCAGAAACAGCAGATTTCAATCTTTTAAATTCAACATCCGCTGTATTTTTTTCACCAACAGTAGTGGCGTTCTTATACATATCTCTGACAGATTCAAACTCAGCTTTATATTTCTTCAAAGCTTTTGTATTGTCATTCATATACTTCTGAACGCTGTTAGCAGAAGAAGTTGCTATCTTTGGATCAAGAGTTTTACTTTCAGCGACACGAACTTCTTCGAGAACATTCTTCATTCGTTCGCCACATTCTTCTAATTTGACCTTACTTTTTTCAAGTCCGGAAGTATCAATTAATTCTCCCTTGGTCTTCTTATCAGATAAAGCAACAACCTCTTCAGATATTTTCTTATATTCAGCCAACTCAGCCCTTGCTCTATTTAAAACTTCGGAGCTTTGTCCATTGTATCTGGATAAGAAAGTATCTGCCTTAGCAGAAGTGAGAGAATATTTACCAGAATAAGCTTCCCTTTGAATTTCAGCTAATTTATTCTGATGTGCGATCTCATTTTTAACTTGCTGAAACTCTTTGTCCGCATTGATTTTTTCACTTCGAGTCAGTCCTTCTTGATTGTACATATTGGTAACTTTATCAAGCATTTTATTTTGCTCATCACTAACATTCTTCAGACTGTCTCTATATTTTTCGACTTTAGAAATAGCGGTATCAACAGCAGAAGTATCTAATGATTTTTCCATTGTATTACCAAGAATGGACAATACGGAATTTAACTGCTCAACAGATGAAGCCCATTTATCATAATCGGCAATTGCAGCTTCTAAATTATTATCCGAAATACTTTTTGCCATTCGCTTCTGATATGTCTCTACTTGTGCTTGGAGATTCATGGCAGTCTCTAAATTCTTCCTATCTTCTCCGGAAACATTTTGCCGAGAATATTGTCTCAGAAGCTTTTGATTCTTGGCATTTAACTCATCTGCATACGGATAAGAACTTGCTTTATCAGCTGCCATTAACTTAGCAAGATCAGATTGATCTTTACTTACTTTGGAAGCACGACTCTTCATTTGTTTATCCATTTTTGAGAAGAAAGAACTCATTGCCTTATCAAAAGATTTTGAATCAACTGTGAATAAATTAGAAAGATCTATCTTTTTGCTAGAGCCTTTTCCAGCATTTGAAAATAAATTTTGAACCTCTTTGACTTGTGATTTGACTTTCGATAAATCAATTTTTGGAGTGATTTTATCTTTCTCCATTTTATTTTTTAAATTGTCATACATAGTACCAAGTGTTTCCATATTGGTAGCTGCATTTGCTGTATCTATGTTAACCTTAAAATCTAATACGTCTTGTGCCAAACGATCACCTCCTTATAAACTACCCAGGACTTGATCAATCGCCTGGTTTACATAAATAGATAATTTTCCATTAAATCCGCTTTGAACATCACGTTCAATTAAATCGTGAGGTGGAGTAGAAATTCCGGCTTGGAATCTACCATGACCATGCTCGCCACCTTTGAACATGAGTTGCATTGCGCCTTCCTGCGTTAGCGGATTGCCTCCGATAATCGAAGGATATACACCCATACCTCCGTTATCTAAAATTAACGAACAATTTCCACCACCGTTGTGTTGCAATTTTGCAGTCCAATTTCTAAAATTACCTGTCCGTGAATACATAACTCCACCCCAAAAGCCATAATAATTATCTATAGCTCTTTGCAATGATTGATCTGCATCCGATTGTAATTTAGGTATAGCGATATTACATATTTCATCCGGAGCTTTCCGTAATTTATTGGCTATCTCAAAAAATGGATTTCCCATAAGTATCACCTCAAATTAAAAAATCCCCTGACATATAACTGTCAGAGGATTTACCAATATTATTTATTTTATTTCTGATTCATTCTTTACAACCTTTAGATTTTTATTCAAATCCTTCGGTTTCTTGAATGCACCGCTTTTCTTTGCTACATCCATTACAATATCAACAATTGCTTCTTTATTGATAACGTCTTTGATGTCAAGTTTGCTTAAAACACTAATAGCTTTTTTGGCAAAATCAGGGTTTTCAAGAACCGGCTTCGCTGCAATTGCAAGATTATTATTAATCTGCATGATAGAAGATCCGATCTCATCTAGCGATTCAAAAAGATTTTCTTTAATATCCGCACAATTAATTTTTCTCTGTCTTCTATAATCAACAATTGAAGCAGCATTTTTAGATACGAAGTTCTGAATAGAAATATATTCCATGTTTTTCTGATTCTCTTCATCACTTAAATCTTCATTCCAGAAAAATTTCATTACGAGAGAATTAAACTCTGGATCTGCCATAATAAGTTCATATGTATCATCATCTGGTTCAATTTCAAACCCTTCAATAAAATAAATTGCAATATAGCTTACCGTGCTACTTTCTAAAAAATACGGTGTATAGTCTCCATTCATAAAACATGAATCCGCTATAGCTTCAATTGCTTTGATTTTATCTTCCATAGTGATATTGTCTTTGATCTTCAATTCTGTCTTTTTCATAAAATATTTAATCTCCTTTTATTCCATAATTTTCTACATAAAAATAAGAGCCTGTTTCCAGACTCTTATATATTCTCTATATCTATGCAGTTTCTTTCTGTTCTTCTGTTTTCTCAACAGACTTAACGTTTTCTGTTTTTTCTGTTTTCTTTTTAGTATTCTTAACAAGTTTTTCTTTAATTTCGTCTAAAGTCAAACCAGACTCCATGAGTAATTTGGCAAGTTCTTGTGTCTGTTGACGTTTTTCTTCTTCGGCTTTTTGAATCTTATAACTTTCAAAATCCTTTTCGAGTTTTTTTAATTCATCTTTTTTAGATTTTAATTCTTCTCTAATCTCTACAGATTTCGTTTCAAGTTTCTCAATACATTCTTTTGTCGAAGAAATTAGTTTTTCATAATCTCTTTCTGCAACCTTGCGTTTACCTCTTGCCATAGTAAAACCTCCTTGAATACTTTATGAATTTGTATTCTTAGAGTATCACCAAATAGAAGAGAAGTAAACAGTATTAGCACACTTCCTTTAAAAAATTGTCTACATTATATCTATAATTTGTTCTTAATAAATGATTTCCAATCTTAATAGGATTCATATTTAATACATCATCATAATTAATAGATTTCTTATCAATAGAGTTAGTATATTTTAAAAACTCATTTATATAAACAAAAAATGTATCATTATTAATAGAAGAGAAGTTAATCACAAAACCACACACAGTATTATCAAATTTACTCCACGCTTCGAGTCCTAAAATTTGACATTTTCTAATCATAAAAGTTTGCTTCTTGGTTTTATCTTCAAAATCTTTTCTCCAATAACTAAGACGATTATGTTTCGTTGTCTTTAATTCCAATGCAAGAAATTTTCTTTTTTGGCTTTCAAACAATATATAATCGCATTGATTATTCGAAGAGAATCTTGTATTAGTTCCACCAGACCATGCACTAGCATT
>ERZ773131.2438-NODE-2438-length-11858-cov-19.447852_pt1 | contig 11858 bp, 7 predicted proteins | sample MGYA00511082_ERZ773131 | MGnify/ENA primary metagenome ERZ773131 (study PRJEB29015, sample SAMEA2737813) | human gut metagenome | biome: human gut; feature: human-associated habitat; material: faeces | place: China | collected 2012 ... | reverse complement strand
CACAGTCCATTGCGCTGGACGAAGCGCTGCAGACGCAGGAGCAGATCCTGAGCCGTCTGGTGGAGCTGCAGGCTACCCATGGCAACATCACCGACAAAGAGGCTTACAAAAAGGCACTCTACGCCCGCGAGGCCGAGGGCTCTACCTATGTGGATAACGGCATCACTGTGCCCCACGCCAAGACCAATGTGGTCACCCGCCCCAGTCTGGCCGCTCTGCGGCTGAGCACCCCGGTGCAGTACAACGCCGAGGATGACGGCACCACCGACCTGCTGTTTGCCATTGCCGCTCCGGAAAACGGCAGCTTGCACGTTGATATGCTGGCGCGCATGATGCAGATGCTGATGAACGAGGACTTTGTGGAAAAGCTCAAAGCCGCCAAGACCCCCAAGGAGTTTTTGGAGTGCATCGACGCGCAGGAAGAAGCACAGTTCGGCGCAGAGAGCTTTACCCAGCAGGCCATCCCGCAGGACGGCTACCGCATTCTGGCTGTGACTGCCTGCGTCAACGGCATCGCCCACACCTACATGGCCGCAGAAGCGCTGACCAAGGCCGGTGACAAGCTGGGCCTGCCCACCAAGGTGGAGACCAACGGCTCGGACGGCGCAAAGAACATTCTGACCCGCGCCGAGATCGCCGCCTGTGACGGCATCATCGTGGCAGCGGAGAAAAAGGTGGAAACCGCCCGTTTCGACGGCAAACCGGTGCTGTTCACCCGCGTGGACGACGGCATCCATAAGCCGGAGGAACTCATTAAGAAAATCGCCCACGGCGAGGTGCCTGTGTACCACGCCGAGGGCGGCGCAGCAGCCGAGGACGACAGCTCTACCAAGGACAGCTTCGGCCGCAGCCTGTACAAGAACCTGATGAACGGCGTTTCCCACATGCTGCCCTTCGTGGTGGGCGGCGGCATTATGATCGCGCTGGCCTTCCTGCTGGATGATTACAGCATCAACCCCGCAAACTTCGGCATGAACACCCCCGTTGCCGCCTTCTTCAAGACGGTGGGCGGCGCAGCCTTTGGCTATATGCTGCCCATTCTGGCAGGTTTCATCGCCATGTCCATCGCCGACCGTCCGGGCTTGGCCGTAGGCTTTGCAGGCGGCGTGCTGGCTATGAACGGCACCAACTTCACCGACCTTGCCGCAGGCAGCACCACCGGCATCTCCGGCGGCTTCCTTGCAGCGCTGCTGGCCGGTTTTGCAGCGGGCTACATCGTGCAGTTCCTCAAAAAGATCACCGAAAAGCTGCCCGCCAGCCTGAACGGTATCCGGCCCATGCTCATTTACCCGCTGGGCGGCATTCTCATCGTAGGTGCGATGATGTGCGCCGTGAACCCGGTAATGGGCATGATCAACACCGCCATGACCGACTGGCTGAACGCACTGGGCGGCAGCTCCAAGGTGCTGCTGGGTGCTATCGTGGCCGGTATGATGAGCGTGGATATGGGCGGCCCGGTCAACAAGGCAGCCTACGTCTTTGGCACCGCAGCTCTTGCCTCCGGCAACTACGAGGTGATGGCCGCCGTCATGGTGGGCGGCATGGTTCCTCCCATCGCTATTGCCCTGTCCACCACCTTCTGCCCCCGCAAGTGGACGTTGGACGAGCGCCGCAACGGCATTGTGAACTACGTCATGGGCCTGTGCTTCGTGTCTGAGGGCGCTATCCCCTATGCAGCAGCCGACCCGCTGCGCGTCCTGCCCAGCTGCGTTGTCGGCTCTGCGGTCGCCGGTGCGCTCTCCATGACCTTCGGCTGCGCACTGCGCGCACCCCACGGTGGCATCTTCGTATTCCCGGTGGTGGATCACGCTGCGCTGTACTGCGTGGCGCTGGCTGTGGGCAGTGTGCTGGGTGCAGTGATCCTGAGCCTTGTCAAAAAGACTCAGCCTGCTGAGGCAAAGTAACAAGCCATTTTCTTTCTCCATACGGATAGTTCTTCATAAGAGCAAAGGGGACTGCCGCACACTGCGGCGGTCCTTTTTGCGTTTTCCGACCGTCTGCGGTAAAAAGATGTTTTTTGCACCGGACAGTTCCCCGGCGGTGGAAAATGTGCTATCATAGAAATGATAGGAATGTGTAAGACCCCGCACTTGCGGGGAGAAAGGAAACGATCCGTTCCATGCACAGACAAAGCTTCTGGAACCACCGGTTCACCCGCACCCGGATCAAAAGCGAGAAGGTACAGTTGCCAGAGATGCTCTTCGGCTATATTCTGGGTCCCATGGGTGCTTCCATCTCAGGCAGTATTTTCGGCAGCATCCTGCAAAGCTACTTTACCGATGTGCTCCGGCTGGATCTGCGGTTCCTCAGCCGGTTGCAGCTGGTGTCCACTGTGCTCATCGTGGCGGCAAACCTTCTGGTAGGGCAGCTGATCGAGCACACCCGCGCCACGGCGGGCAAGGCAAGGCCGTGGCTGCTGCTTTCGGTGTTTACCTTTTCCTCTGCCAGCGTGCTCATGTTCATCGTGCCATTTCAGGGCGTCGCACGCATGGTGTGGATCGCCGTGGCGTACAACCTGTACTACTCGTTTGCATCCCCCATTTACGGCACAGCCAGCAGCATCATGCTCTCGGTGTCCACCCGGGACAGCCGTCAGCGCGGGCTGCTGGCCTCCATCAACAGCATGGTGGGTCTGGGCGTGATGGGCACTTGCAGCATGGTGTTCCCCATGCTGGTGTCCTTTTTCCTCCGGGAAAATATCCACCGCTGGTTTTTCACCATGCTGGGTGTGGCGGTGTTCACCGGGCTTACCATCTACTTGCAGTTCGCCTTTACCCGGGAGCGTGTCACCGAGGAGCGCCGCATTCTGGAAGGCCTGTACGGGCCGGAAGATGAATTTGAAGCCGCTCGGCAGACAGAAACACCCCCGCCGGAGTCTGTACCGGTGCAGCGGGTCTCGCTGCGCCGCCAGCTGCGGGCGGTGGCTGCCGACCCCATGTGGTGGCTCATCATGGGTGTATGCGTTTTGTTCCAGTGGAGCGGGTCTTTAAAAAACAGCACCATGACCTACTATTGCAAGTGGGTGGTGGACAACACCTTTTTGGGCAGCGCCGGTGCATGGGGTGCATCTCAATCGCTGTTGACCATGATGGGCGCGCTGCCCATGGCGCTGGCCTCGGTGCTGCTGGTGCCGCTGACCGACCGGTTCGGCAAGCGCAAGGTGTGCGGCTGGTTTCTGCTGCTGGGCGCTGCGGGCGGCGTCCTCGCGGGGCTGGGGCAGGGCAGACTGGTCCCTGTTGCCATTGGTGTTGCGCTCAAGTGCTTCGGCTCTGCGCCTACTTGCTGCCTGCTCCTTGCCATGGTGACCGATGTGGTAGACCATGTGGAGGGGCGCAGCGGCATCCGCACGGACGGACTTACCATGTCGGTGTACAGCTCCCTGTCCGTGGCGGGCGGCTCGGTGATGAGTGCACTGTTCAACGGGGTGCTGGCGCGCACCGGCTATGACCAGTGCGCCAGCACGGCGCTGGGCACTGCCGCCCAGAATGCCGCCGTGCGCCATGTGATCGCAGGCGGCTATATCTGGGTGGAAACGCTCAGCTATGTGGCGGCGGGGCTTTTGCTGCTGGCCTTCTGGAAGGTGGAAAAAGACCTTGCCGCCCGGCAAAAGACCTGACCCAAAACGGCATCTGCAACAAAAAACAGAACTCTGTACCGCCCAAAACGGCCTATCCTGCCGGAATTGCGTTCAGCGCTTTGTTTTGCATTGCACCCCACCCCGGGCTGTGGTATACTTATATTTGTGATTTTAAAGCCCGGGTATGGTGTGCCGGGCCACCAGAGAGGAAACGAACGATGAAAATAGGATTTGACAACGACAAATATCTTGCGATGCAGTCCGAGCATATCCGCGAGCGCATCAAGAAGTTTGACAATAAGCTGTATCTGGAATTCGGCGGCAAGCTGTTCGACGATTACCACGCCTCCCGCGTGCTGCCCGGCTTTCAGCCGGACTCCAAGCTGCAGATGCTTTTGCAGCTCAAGGAGCAGGCCGAGATCGTCATCGTCATCAGCGCCGAGGACATCATCAGCAGCAAGGTGCGCGGCGACTACGGCATCACCTACGATCTGGACGTGCTGCGTCTCATCGACGCTTTTCAGGAGATGGGGCTGTATGTGGGCAGTGTGTGCGTGACCAAGTACACCGCCGCCGCCGAGGTGGAAGCCTTTGAAAAGCGGCTGAGCAGTCTGGGCATCCGCACCTTCCGCCACTACAAGATCCCCGGCTACCCCAACGATGTGGCCCGCATTGTCAGCGACGAGGGCTACGGCCGCAACGAGTACATTGAGACCGAGCGCCCGCTGGTGGTCATCACTGCGCCCGGCCCCGGCAGCGGAAAGATGGCCGTCTGCCTGTCCCAGCTGTACCATGAATACAAGCGCGGCGTCAAGGCCGGTTACGCCAAGTTCGAGACCTTCCCCATCTGGAACATTCCCCTGAAGCACCCGGTCAATCTGGCCTACGAGGCCGCTACCGCCGACCTGAACGATGTGAACATGATCGACCCCTTCCATCTGGAAGCCTACGGCGTGACCACCGTGAACTACAACCGCGACATCGAGATCTTCCCGGTGGTGAATGCGATGTTCGAGTTGATCGCAGGCCAGAGCCCCTATAAGTCCCCCACGGACATGGGTGTGAACATGGCCGGCAACTGCATCGTGGACGACGCAGTCTGCTGCGAGGCCTCCCGCAAGGAGATCGTGCGCCGGTACTACAAGTGCCTGTGCGAGCAGAAGATCACCGGCACCGCCAAGGAGAGCGAGCGCTACAAGCTGGAGCTGCTGATGAATCAGGCCGGACTGACCATGGGTGCACGCGAGGTGGAAAAGCAGGCACACGCCCGCAGCGAGGCCACCGGCGGCGCACCGGCTGCTGCCATTGAGCTGAGCGACGGCACTGTCATCACCGGCAAGACCGGCCCGCTGCTGGGCGCTACCGCAAGCGCCCTGATCAACGCGCTCAAGTATCTGGCGGGCATCCCGCAGGAGACGGATCTGGTCAGCGCCGCTGCCATCGAGCCTATCCAGACCCTCAAGACCAACTATCTGGGTGGCAAGAACCCCCGTCTGCATACCGACGAGATCCTGATCGCCCTGTCCAGCTCTGCCGCTTCCAGCGAGCTTGCCGCAGCAGCCATGCACCAGCTGCCCAACCTCAAGGGCTGCGATGTGCACTCTACCGTTCTGCTTTCCAGCGTGGACAGCAGCACCCTGAACCGTCTGGGCATGTACCTGACCTGCGACCCCGTCTACGAGGAAGAGGATCGCAAGTACCATAAGCTGTAAAAATAAAAAGAAACTGGTAAACACCCCGGTCAGCGCCGTCAGGAGCTGACCGGGGTGTTATTGCTTGCCAGTTGTACGCAGTTGTGGTACACTTGTTCTGCTTAATTTTTATAGCAGATAGGAAAAGAGGAACAACAACATGGAACAACAACACAAGCGCAGCGCATTCTCCGGTAAGATCGGGTTCGTGCTGTCTGCCGCAGGCGCTTCGGTGGGTCTGGGCAACATCTGGCGCTTCCCGTATCTGGCAGCCAAATACGGCGGCGGCATTTTTCTGCTGGTATACATTCTGCTGGCAGTCACCTTTGGCTATACCATGATCGTGGCCGAGACCGCGCTGGGCCGTATGACCCACAAAAGCCCGGTCAGCGCCTACGCCCACTTCGGTAAGGGCAAGGGAATCCGGTTTGGCGGCTGGATCAACGCCATCATCCCCATTTTGATCGTGCCGTATTATTCGGTCATCGGCGGCTGGGTCATCCACTATCTGGCCGAGTATCTGTGCGGCCGCGGCAGTAATCTGGCGGCAGACGGCTACTTCTCCGCCTTTATCACCAACGGCTTGCAGGCCGAACTGGCCTTTTTGCTGTTCAGCCTGTTCACGCTGGGCATTATCTTTGCCGGTGTGCGCAACGGCGTGGAGCGCGTCTCCAAGGTGATGATGCCGGTGCTGGTGGTGCTGTCGCTGGTCATTGCGGGCTACTCTGTCACCCGTCCCGGTGCACTGGCGGGTGTGAAGTATTTTCTGGTGCCCAACCCCAAAAACTTCTCCTGGATGACCGTGGTCACCGCCATGGGGCAGATGTTCTATTCTCTGTCCATTGCCATGGGCATTCTGGTCACCTTCGGCTCCTATATGAAGAAGGACGTCTCTATCGAGGAGTCCACCGAGAACGTGGAGGTGTTTGATACCGCCATTGCCATCATGGCTGGCCTGATGATCATCCCGGCGGTGTTCGCCTTCTCCGGCGGCGACCCGGACACCCTGCAGGCCGGTCCTGCGCTGATGTTCATCACCATCCCCAAGGTGTTTGCCAGCATGGGTCTGGGCACCGCTGTGGGTGTGCTGTTCTTTGTGCTGGTGCTGTTTGCAGCCATTACCAGCTCCATCGCCCTGACCGAGAGCGCCGTCTCCACCTTTGAGGACGAGCTGGGCTGGGACCGCACCCGCTCCACCGTGCTCATCGGTGCCATTATGGTGGCGCTGGGCAGCCTGTCGGCACTGGGCTACGGCCCGCTGGCCGGGGTGACCGTGTTCGGGATGCAGTTCTTGGACTTCTTCGACTTTTTGACCAACTCGGTCATGATGCCTATTGCAGCCATTGCCACCTGCCTGCTGGTGTCCCGCGTCATCGGCGTGGAGCAGATCGCGCAGGAGGTGGAGCAGGACGGTCAGCGCTTCCGCCGCAAGCCGGTGTTCAATTTTATGATCCGCTGGCTGTGCCCCATTTTTGCAGCCATTATTCTGGCAAGCTCGGTGGCAAACGCCTTTGGCTGGATCGCCATGTAAATGAAAGAAAACAGATTTTCCGGCAGCAGAACGCAGGCTTTTTAACAGGACAAGGGGGCCCTTATGAAAATGGAAACCTTGAAGCAGCAGATCCTGACAGCAAAGGGTGACGTGCGGGCAGAGCTGGTGCTGAAAAACGCCCGGGTCATCAACGTGTTCACAAACGAGATCGAGCAGGCCGATGTAGCCATCCGTCAGGGGGTCATCCTTGGCGTGGGACACTATGCCGGCGAGACTGAGCTGGACTTGCAGGGCAAGTATGTCTGCCCGGGGCTTGTGGATGGGCACATCCACATTGAAAGCTCCATGCTCTGCGGCCCGGCCTTTGAACAGGCGGTGCTGCCCCACGGCACCACGGCGGTGGTCACCGACCCGCACGAGATCTCCAATGTAGCCGGTACGGCGGGGCTGGACTTTATGCTGGAGACCACAAAAGATCTGGCGCTTTCGGTCTACTTTATGCTGCCCTCCTGCGTGCCTGCCACTGGGCTGGACGAGTCCGGCGCAGTGCTGGAAGCGGAGCAGCTGCGCCCCTACTATCAGCAGCCCCGGGTACTGGGGCTGGCTGAGCTGATGAACTCCTACGGCACAGTGCGCGCAGACGAAAAGATCTTGCAAAAGATCTGCGACTGCACCGCTGCGGGTAAACGCATCGATGGGCACGCACCCTTCCTCAGCGGGGAGGAGCTGAACGCTTATATCGCCGCCGGGGTGCAGTCCGACCATGAGTGCTCGGACATCCATGAAGCCATGGAAAAGCTGCGGCGCGGGCAGTACATCATGGTGCGGGAGGGCACGGCCGCACAGAACATGGAAAGCCTGCTGCCCCTGTTCCGGGAGCCCTATTGCAGCCGCTGTATGCTGGTGACCGATGACAAGCACCCCGGAGACCTGTTGCAGGGCGGGCATATCGACTACATCATCCGCAAGGCCATTGCTGCCGGGGTAGACCCGGTGGTGGCGGTGCGGATGGGCACCCTTGTCCCGTGCCAGTACTTCGGTCTTGCACACAGCGGCGCAGTAGCCCCGGGCTATACCGCCGATTTGATCGTGCTGTCGGATCTGGAAAAGTTCACGGTGGAGCAGGTGTACAAAAAGGGCAAACTGGTGGCGCAGCAGGGCAGAATGCTGCACCCCGCCGCCCTTACTGTGGACAAGGCACGCTTTGCGCGGGTGTTCGATTCCTTCAACATGGATGAGATCACCCCGGAGCAATTGCAGCTGAAGCAGACCGGCACCCGGCAGCGCGTGATCTGCCTGACCCCGCACGCCCTGCTGACCACGGAAAAAATCGTTCCGTTCTGCCAGCACCCGGGCACAGCGCCCGGCGTGGATGTGGCGCAGAAAATCGTCAAACTGGCGGTGTTCGAGCGGCATCACCGCTCCGGCCATGTGGGCTTGGGCTTTTTGGGTAACTACGGGCTGCAATGCGGCGCGGTGGCTTCCAGCATCGCCCACGACTCCCACAACCTCATCGTGGCGGGCACCAACGATGCCGACATGGTGCTGGCGGGCAACACGGTGCGCAAAAATAAGGGCGGCCTTGCCTTTGCACTGAACGGACAGGTGGTAGGGGAGCTGCCGCTGCCGGTGGCAGGGCTTATGAGCACCGAGAGCGCCGAGACTGTGGAGGAAAAGCTGCAGGCGCTCAAGGCGGCACTGAAAGCCCACGGCATCTCGGAGGACATCGACGCTTTTATGACCCTTGCTTTTGTAAGCCTGCCGGTCATCCCGAAGCTGCGGCTGAACACCTACGGCATCGTGGATGTGGATGCCCAGCGGATCGTCCCGGCGGTGTTCTGAGAACACGGTCTGAGAGGAACGGCCTTTAAACCTGACGTTTTGATCGCAATGCCGGACAGTCTGCAGGCTGTCCGGCATTGCGTTTTACGGCAAGATGACTCTTGACTTTTTGCCACAGAACCGGTATGTTGATACTGTCCGTCTGACACACAGCATTGCATTTATAATATAAGGAAACTTTATGGAAAAACGCAGCACACCCTCTTTGCAGATCACCGACCGCTTTGGCGCGCAGACGGCCTTTGCCAGCCTGCGTCTGCCGGACGGCACCGAGACCACCGTACCGGCAGAGCACGCCGCCGCCATTTATGTCAACGAGCAGCCCGCCTTCCGGGTGGTATGCACCCCGGCGCTGCTGCCGCAGCTGGCCTTGGGGCGGCTGCTCACCGAAGGATGGATCGCGTCTGCGGACGAGGTGGAGCAGATCGCCGTCTGCGCCGAGGGCGCAAAGGTACAGGTATATCTGCGCCACCCACTGCCCACCCGCCGCGCCGCCGCGCAGGAGGTTGCCAGCTGCTGCACCGATAATATCGCGCTGGGCAGTCCGGTGGAGCTGCTGCCCCTGCGCCCCGTGCCCGGGCTGGATTTGCAGCCGGAATGGGTGCAGACCCTGACCGCCGCCATGCACGCCGGGCTGCCGCTGTACCGCGCTACCCGGGCGGTGCACAGCTGCTTTGTGCTGCACGGCGGTGAGATCGTTTTTGCCTGTGAGGATCTGGGGCGGCACAACGCGCTGGATAAGGCGGTGGGCTGCGCGGTGCTGGCAGGGCTGCCGCTGGCGGAATGTGTGCTGTACACCAGCGGCCGGGTGCCGCTGGATATGGTGCGCAAGGCCATCCGCGCCGGGGTGCCGGTGCTGGTAAGCAAAAGCATGCCCACCGTGCAATCCGCAGAACTTGCTGCGGAATACGGCCTGCAGCTGGTGTGCGGACGCAAATTCCCTAAAGTTTAAGCAAATATTACAAAAACAATAGTTACAAAACGGAAAAGCCTGTCTGTTTCTGTTGACATACTCCGCGCACGCATGTTAATATATTATCGAAGAGACCGCTCCGCTGTTGCAGCAGCCAGAGCGGCCTCAATTGTTGTCCGGGGTTACCCGGCAAAATAAAAAACAGGCAGGTGATAACATGAAGCAGGCAACCAACCCGTTTGCGCCCGTACCGCTGTGGCGCAAGCGGCTGCCGGGCTATGCAGCCATGGGCGTTGCGACCATCGCCTTGGCGGTCGGTCTGACCACCTTGCAAAGCGCACGCACCACGGTTGCCGGTACCCTGCTGCCGGTGTCGGAGGCGGATGCAGCCGCCTACGGCATCAGCGCAGTGTACCAGCTCGACGATGGCAGCTACCGCGTGGAGGGCTCTCAGAAGGGCTTCCAAAGCGATGTGCAGGCTGCCGTGACCATTGACGCCGAGGGCAATGTTTCCGCAGTAGAGATCCTCTCTCAGGACGAAACGGAAAACCTTGGCGGCCAGTGCGTCAACCCGGAGTTCACGTCCCAGTATCAGGGCGCAGCTCCCTTCACGCTGGCGGGCAAAAGCTACACCGTAACGGACCCCGTTACCGGTGCCGCCTATGCCGCTGCCGGTGCAGCGGAGGAGCAGCCCGCTGCTGCCGGGGATTTTGACCCCGCACAGTGGCGCACCTTCGATACCTCTCCCGAGGCCGAGGCTACCCGCAAGATGTATGCTGCGGGGCTTACCCTCTCGGCGCTGAATGGAGAACCCTTGGACGATGAGCTGGCTCCGCCGCTGGATTCCAGCGCAGAGGCCGTAGCACGGCGCAAGCTGTACGCAGCCATGCTCAGCAAGAGTGCACTGGACGGCGAGCCGATGGCGATCCCCTTTGCGGATCTCCCGGCAGAAGAGCAGTCCAAGGCGCGTCTGGAGCAGGCCAGCCTGACCACTACCGGCAATGCGTCCGGTGCCGTCAGCGCAGACCTGACCGAGGTGGACGCCCTTTCCGGCGCGACCATCACCTCTTCGGCTGTGACGACCATCGTCAACAACTCGTATTTCTATGTGACCGGGGTACTCTGCGCAGAGTGACCTCAACGGAGGAATGGAACCTATGGCAAAAACTGATTTCCTGACGGCTGACATGACCCGCCGTCAATTCATGAAGATCTCGGGCAAGAGCCTTGCAGGGCTCACCCTGTCCGCTTCCATGCTGTCCCTGTTCGGCTGCTCTCAGCAGCAGGTGGATTCCGGCGCAGTGGCCACTTGGGCACTGCCGCAGGGCCTGCTGGTGGTCAACGCAGACCTGTGCACCGGCTGCCAGCGCTGCGAGATCAACTGCACCCTGACCAACGATGGCGTGTGCTCCTCTTACATCAGCCGCGTCAAGATCCAGCGCCGTCTGAATCTGGACGGCGCAGGCAACGGCCTGCTGTCCGGCACCGATAACTGCTTTGTCTACTTCCCGGATACCTGCCGCCAGTGCGAGGACCCCGCCTGCGGCAACGCCTGCCCGCAGAAGGCTATCACCACCGACGACCGCGGCATCCGCGTAGTGGATACCGACAAGTGCATCGGCTGCGGTGCCTGCCATGATGCCTGCCCGTGGCATATGCCCACCGTCAACCCCGAGACCGGCAAGTCCTCCAAGTGCATCGCCTGCGGTGCCTGCGTGGCAGGCTGCCCGTCCGGCGCTCTGTCCATCGTGGACTGGGATGCCGTCACCAGCGCAGCACAGGCTGCCTACATGGACCTGTAAGGAGGAACAACAATGGCTGAAAGTTATGGCTGGGCAGGCAAGATCCTGCGCGTTGACCTGACCACCGGCGAGATCACCACGCAGGATGACGCAAAGTACCATAAGTATATCGGCGGTATGGGCATGGCCTACCGCATCATGTATGAGGAAGCTCCCATGGACCTCGACCCCTACGACGAGAAGGCACAGGTCATCTTCGGCGTCGGCCCCCTGACCGGTGCCGGCGTGCCCTGCTCCGGCCGCATGAACGTCACCTTCCGCTCCACCTGGTCCAAGGGCAGCTCCATCATCGACGCCCACATGGGCGGCCACATCGGCCCCATGCTGAAGTATGCGGGCTGGGACGGCATCGTCATCACCGGCATCTCCGCAAAGCCCGTCTACCTGCGCATCGAGGACGACCAGGTCTCCCTCGAGGACGCTTCTGACATCTGGGGCAAGGGTACGTTCGCGTCCAACAAGTGGATGGTGGAGCAGAACGGCCGTGAGTTCGAGACCGCTTCCATCGGCCCTGCCGGTGAGAATCTGGTGGACTACTCCA
>ERZ773131.2433-NODE-2433-length-11901-cov-3.268952_pt1 | contig 11901 bp, 8 predicted proteins | sample MGYA00511082_ERZ773131 | MGnify/ENA primary metagenome ERZ773131 (study PRJEB29015, sample SAMEA2737813) | human gut metagenome | biome: human gut; feature: human-associated habitat; material: faeces | place: China | collected 2012 ... | reverse complement strand
ACTGAATGATATTTGTTCGGCTGTCAAGATTCCGGTTTGTGCGATTGGCGGATTAAATAAAGACAATCTTTCTGTTTTAGAAAAGAGTCCTATTCAAGGTGTTTGTGTTGTATCGGCTATTATGGATCAAGAGGATACAAAAAAAGCAGCTGAAGAATTGAAAGAATCGATTCAAAAAATCGTGGCATAAAAAATGCCACTTTTATTTTTGAAAAATATAACCTAAAATAGTAATTATGAGAAAAAAAATATTAGTGCTTTCAATCACTATTGTTGCCATCGCTCTGATTCTTGAAACATGTATATTAAGATATGTAAATGAAAAGAATGCGCAAACCACATCCAATGTATTATTGGATCGTGTGATTGCGGTTCTTGATAAAAATGAGTCGAGTGAAGAGCGGTTTGTGAAATCATTAAAAGATGATTATATAGTTCGTGCTAAGGCCATATCTTATATTGTGGATGCCAAGCCGGAAGTAGAATATGATATTGATGAACTTCAAAAAATCGCATCTTTAATGTCCGTGGATGAAATTCATTTAATTGATGAAACAGGAACGATATATTCGGGTTCAATACCTAAATATTTTGGATATAGCTTTGATTCTGGTGAACAAATGGCTTTCTTTAAACAAATGTTAAACAATTATGATTTAACATTATGCCAGGATGTAACACCAAATACGGCCGAAGCTAAAGAGATGATGTATGCGATCATTTGGAATGAGTCGAAAACGCATATGGTTCAAGTGGGTATTACGCCAAAGCGTCTTTTAAAAGAGTTGAAACAAAACCAAATTTCAAATGTTGTAGCTGATATGCCTGTGTATAAGGGAATGGAAATTTATGTTGTAAATTCAAAGACGAAAATAATTGAGGGGGCTACAGACAAAAATAAAATTGGGAAGAAGATTCTGACTTCTAATAAAAACTATCAATATGTAACTCGAAAACACGGAAATTATAATGTATCTGTATCCATATCTGAATCGATGTTTTCTCAAAATAATATCGTAGCGATATTGATTGTTGGTATTTATTTAACTTTAGCTTCATGCTTACTTGTTCTTATGCTTTCTAGAGTATTAAAAGAGAAGTATGAAAAAGAAAAATATATGTATACTTCGAATACGGATGGACTGACGAAATGTTTCAATCGACGTGCGTATGATTCGGATATGGAAAAGTTAGATTTAAATACGGAATGGGATTATATATCTTTAGACTTAAACGGTCTAAAACAAGCAAATGATTCACTTGGACATAGTGCTGGGGATGAGCTTATTTGTGCGGCTAGTAACTGCATGAAGTTTGCGTTTGCCTCTTATGGAAAGATCTATCGTATTGGTGGAGATGAATTTGTCGTATGGATTCAAAATTCTGTTTCTAATCTAGATTCTATATTACAAGTATTTGATGCGACTGTTCATGAATGGCATGGCAAGTACTCAAATTCGATATCTGTATCGTATGGTGTCGTCAAGTCTTCAGAAAAATCTTTTGATTCGGTTCAAGAAATAAGTAAATTAGCCGATGAAAGAATGTATCAAAATAAAAAGGATTATTATACAACGAGTTGTAATGATTGAAGAAGCTAATGAAAAAGCATCTCTAGGGATGCTTTTTTGTTTTGATATTATTTATTTACAGCTTCTTTTAGAGCTTTGGCAACTTTGAACTTAACAGATTTGCTAGCTTCAATTTGAATCTTTTCTTTCGTTAGAGGATTGAATCCTTCTCTAGCTTTTCTTTCAGTGATTTCAAATTTTCCAAATCCTGCAAGATCCACCGTTTTTCCTTCACTTAAACCTTCAAAGATTTGTGTTAATGCCAAGTCAACAACTTCAGTGATGTCCTTTTTAGATAAGTGAGAATCTTCGGCAATGTTTGAAATGATGTCCTTTTTAGTTAATTTTTCCATGTTTATAAGTCTCCTTTATATCCCTATAATACGCCTTTTTTCACCATTAGCCAACCCATTAGATGAATTGGTTGAACAAATTCGTTGTTTTTAATTAAATCATTGATTTCATCTTCTGTATATTCTTTGACTTCTAAAAATTCTGTCGAATCTAGATGCTGCTTCGATACTTTTTCACAATCATCGGCATAATATAAATACGCATAATTATCCGCTATTGTAGGATTACTAGGAATTGTATAAATATGTTTCCAGTGATCTGAAACGTAGCCTGTTTCTTCTTGTAATTCACGTTTAGCTGCAAGTAATGCACTGTCTTTTTCATCACCCTCAATGCCACCGGCACAAAATTCAGTGGTTACAGATTTAAGTCCATGTCTAAATTGACGAACTGTTATATATTTACCCTCTTTTGTTCTTGCGATAATCACGACAAAGTTACGTCTTGAATAGTTATAGAAAGGAGAGAATTCCTTTCCGTCTGGAAGAATAAAAGACTCTTTACGAAAGTCGATCCATTCATCTTGTACAATATGTTCTGTTTTATTTAATTTCCAATTTAAATCCATTTTTATCACCCAGAATATTATAATCCAAATAAAAAAAATAGTGCAACCAAAGTTACACTATTCATTGACTATGCTTGTTGAGCAATTCCAACGTATCTTGAACTTAATGCAGTCGCTAAAGCCATGTTTGAAACAACGGCTACGATGACTTCAGGAATCATATTTGTTCCGATGACACCAGCCATAACACCGTTCAATGCAGCTTGGCTAATGCCTAAAGCTTGTGAGTATTGAGGACCGAATAAAATAACGATCAATCCTAATACCATGATTGTGTGGCATACTGTCGCAACAGCGGCTGCAATACCTGCAGCGACTGGCGTATTCTTTGCGTATTTTTTCGCAAATTTAAATACATAACCAGCAATCACACCTAATAAAATACGTGGAACTAAAGCTATAACTAAACTAAAGAAGTTACCAGAAATACCACCAACTGTGATAAATGGAGAGAAGACAAAGCTTGTGATTCCAGGTGTCATTGTAGCTCCAATTACTGAAGTACAACCAAATACGAATCCTAAGAAAGCACCGGCTGCTGGTCCCATTGTGCTAGCCAAAATAATAACTGGCACGTGCATTAATGTAACACTTAATGCGTTGATACGTAAGTATCCAATTGGTGTTAAATACATGATGATTTCGATGGCTAAAAATAAAGCCAACACGCACATCTGGCGTACTGATAGTTTTGATTTGTTCATATTTCCTCCTACTTTCGTTTCTTTAAAAGAATACGATGTAACTAATCAAATGGATGTCTTCATACATAGATTATAGTCATACGATCCATATCCACAAAAAAACATCTTTAATAGTTTACAATAAAAAAAAACAGGAATCAAGTCCCTGTTTTAGTTCCAAAAATCGAATGGAAATGTAGAATCATTTTCATTATTTTGTTGATAATATGAAGAAGAAGGTGTATTGCTTGATGTACTTACATCTTTTCCTTGAAGCATTGTGTTGATTGAATCTTTGACATCGCTGATTGCAATCGCATAGCCCATACCTTCTACATCTGTATCACTTAATTTGGCGGAATTGATGCCAATAAGCTCACCATTCATATTTAGTAGGGCACCACCTGAGTTTCCTGGATTGATTGCCGCATCGGTTTGAATGTAAGACTGCGATTTGTCTGTATCTGAACTTGTTGAAACACTACGATTTGTAGCCGATACAATACCCGTTGTAACACTTTGACCATAACCTAATGCATTACCAATCGCTACGACTTGTTCACCGACTTGTAGTTTGTCGCTGTCTCCAATTGTCGCAATCGCAATTTGTTTTAAAGTATCCGAACTTAAATCTTTCGTTTTGATGGAAATCACAGCTAAGTCACGATCTTCGTCTACACCTTTTACTGTAGCTTCAACATTTGTATTATCCGCTAATGTACAAGTCAAGGTCTTGGCATTTTCAATAACATGATAGTTTGTCAAAATATCAATTTCACCATTCTTTTTATTGATGATGACACCACTACCTACACTTGTACTTTCTTGTTGCGTAAATGGATTGCTTCTTGAGTTATTTCCATACATACTAAAATAATTTTGTACATCCGATACGGAAACATTCGTAATAGATACAATACTAGGCATACAATTTTGAGCGACTTTACTTACATTTGAAGTTGATGAACTTGAAGTTTTCACAACATTTGTACTTTGAAGTGTTGTATTTTGTTTATTATAGTTATCAACCACATAGTTGACACCTTGAAAACTTCCGGCCGCAACTACACCAAATGTGGCCGCACTCAATACAAGCTTTGTACCTTTCTTTAATAATTTATGATTTGAATTTGGAATTTTTGGCATTTCATTTTTCATGTCCTTGTACCTCCTTATTTACAATACAAGGATATCGCAATAAGCTTAAATGAACTTTAAATTATTCCATATTTGTGTAACCCATTAAATACGTATCCACTTCTTTAGCACACTCTTTACCTTCATGAATAGCCCATACAACTAAGGATTGACCTCTATGACAATCTCCAGCTGTAAAATATTTGTCTTTGACTTGATAAGAATTTGGTTGTGTCACAATCGTATTTCTTTGTGTTGTTTCCAATTTAAAACTCTTCTTTAAATCATCTTCAACACCAATAAAACCAGCCGCAATCAATAATAAATCACAGTCTAAAATTTGTTCGGAACCATTTACTTCTTCAAGCTTACCATTGTTAAAGTGGACTTTTACCGTCTTGATCTGTTTTAGATTTTTCTTTTCATCTAAAATACATTCTTTAACTGTTGTCTCATAAATACGAGGATCCTTTTTAAAGACAGCTATTGCTTCTTCTTGACCATAATCTGTCTTACAGATCTTTGGCCATTCTGGCCAAGGATTACTTTGAAGTCTTTCATCGGGTGCTTTAGGCATCATTTCAATTTGAACAACACTTGCACAACCCTGACGAATGCTTGTACCAACACAATCATTTCCAGTATCTCCACCACCGACAATCACAACATGTTTATATTTGGCAGAAATTTCTTCTGTGTTATCCAACAAATGTTTCGTGGCCTTTGTAAGATAGTCCACCGCAAAATAAATGCCTGAACAATCACGATTCTTTACATTTAGATCACGAGCCTTTTTAGATCCAGTCGCAAAGACAATCGCATCATATTCTTTTTCCAATTCCTTTTTGGTGATGTCTTTTCCTACATTCACATTGGTTTTAAAGATGATTCCTTCTTCTGTAAGTATTTCTAATCTTCTTTGAATGACTTTCTTTTCAAGCTTCATATTTGGGATGCCATACATCAATAAACCACCAATACGATCTTCTTTTTCAAAGACTGTCACAGAATGACCTCTTCGATTTAAATCATGCGCAAGCGCAAGTCCTGCAGGTCCTGAACCAATGATGGCGACCTTTTTATCGGAGCGCACACTAGGAACATAAGGTGTCATCCAATTGTTAGTATAGGCTGTTTCAATTGTATACAATTCATTTTCTTTGATTGTGACTGGTTCTTGGTCTAAACCATTCAAACAAGCCTTTTCGCAAAGAGCAGGGCATACGCGACCGGTAAATTCAGGGAATGGATTGGTTTTTAATAATCTAGATAACGCTCTTTTATCGTTGCCATTATAGATTTCATCATTCCATTCTGGAATTAAGTTATGTAATGGGCAGCCTGTCACCATGTTTTTTAACTTAATAGCTGACTGACAAAAGGGAACGCCACAATTCATGCAGCGCGCACCTTGTTTACGTCTTGTTTCTTCATCTAAAAAAGGATGAAATTCATTAAAGTTTGTGATACGAGAAAGAGGTTGGATGGCCTCGTTTTCTTGTCTTTCATATTCTAAAAATCCTGTTGGTTTTCCCATAATCTTTCATCCTTTCTAAGCATGTATTTGTTCAAAAGCCATTAGGCTGGCTTCATCATCATGATAGCCTTTGGCCTTTAATTCTTGAATCAATGTTGTGATCTTTTCATAATCTTTAGGTACGATCTTTTTAAAGTTGGATAATTCATGATCAAGATTTGATAAAATCTTTTGGGCAACATCTGAATTTGTATATTTGTAGTGATTCTTTAATAATTGCGTTAATGTTTCAATATCCGCTTTACCACTTACTTCATACGTATTGACTAATTGTTTATTTAAACGCGTATATAAATCATGGTTAGGATCATAAATATACGCAATACCACCAGACATGCCGGCAGCTAAGTTTTTACCAGTTTGACCTAAAATCACAACGGTACCACCTGTCATATATTCAAGTCCATGATCACCAACACCTTCGACTACAGCACTTGCTCCTGAGTTACGTACCGCAAAACGATCACCAGCCATACCACGAATATAGGCTTCACCACTAGTAGCACCATATAAGGCCACATTACCAATAATGACGTTTTCATTTGGCTTAAATTTTGCTTCATTTTTTGGCTGAATAATCAATTTACCACCAGATAATCCCTTACCAAAGTAGTCATTGGCATCACCATGTACATCTAATGTGATTCCTTTTTGTACAAAGGCACAAAAAGATTGTCCAGCACCACCGTTACAATGAACGGTATATGTATCGTCTTGTAGAGTGTTATTAAATTGTTTTGTGACTACACTGGATAAAATCGTTCCGACTGTACGGTCTGTACTTGAAATTGAGATTGTTTCAGCATGAGGCTTTTTTTCATTGAAATAAGGCTCAAATTTAGGAAGCAATGTCTTCATATCTACCGTTTTTTCAAGCTCAAAATCGTATGTATCTTTTGGCTCATAATGAATATTGTAAGGTGTCATTAAAATGTTAGAGTAATCCATATTCGCATCTTCATCCACTTCTAGATTGTCCGTATGGCCCACCATTTCATTGATTGTGTGATAGCCAAGCTCAGCCATGATTTCTCTTAATTCACGCGCAATAAACAACATGAAATTCATGACATATTCTGGTTTTCCTTTGAAACGCTTTCTTAATTTTTGGTTTTGTGTAGCAACACCAAAAGGACAAGTATCTAGATTACATACACGCATCATCATACATCCCATAGTAACAAGTGGTGCAGTCGCAAAGCCAAATTCTTCCGCTCCAAGTAAGCATGCGATCGCAACATCTTTTCCTGTCATTAACTTACCGTCGGTTTCAATTAAAACACGACTTCTTAAACCGTTCTCGACTAAGTTTTGATGGGCTTGAGCTAAACCTAATTCCCATGGAAGACCCGCATGGTGAATACTACTTTGGGAAGCAGCACCTGTACCCCCATCATAACCAGAAATTAAGACGACGGTAGCTCCGGCTTTGGCAACACCAGAGGCAATCGTACCAACACCGGCTTCACTTACAAGCTTAACACTGATTCGAGCTTGTGGGTTGGCATTCTTTAAATCGTAGATCAATTGAGCTAAGTCTTCAATGGAGTAGATGTCGTGGTGAGGAGGAGGGGAAATCAAAGATACGCCTGGCGTTGAATATCGAGTTTTCGCAATCCATGGATAGACTTTTTTGCCTGGCAAGTGTCCACCTTCACCTGGTTTTGCGCCTTGTGCCATCTTGATTTGAATTTCTTTGGCACTGACTAAGTATTCTTCGGTGACGCCAAAACGACCACTCGCCACTTGTTTAATAGCGGAATTCTTTTCGGTACCTAAACGTTCTGGTTTTTCGCCACCTTCACCCGAATTGGATTTACCACCCAATCGATTCATGGCGATAGCCATACATGTATGGGCTTCTTCAGAGATAGAACCATAGCTCATGGCACCTGTCTTAAAGCGTTTTACGATTTCGTATTCACTTTCCACTTCCGATAATGGGATTGAATTTCTTGTCTTTTTAAAGTGCAATTGACTTCTTAAATGGTGCTTTTGATGGTTTGAATTCAATTCATTCGAATATTCTTTAAATAAATCGTAGTCATTGGTTTGTGTAGCTCTTTGAAGTTTCACAATGGTTTCAGGAGAATATAAGTGATCCTCTTTTCCATCACCCTTTCTAAGTTTATGGAATCCAATGGAATCTAGACTTGTATCGGTTGTAAGTCCTAATGGATCATAAGCACGATCATGATGATAGATCAAATCTTTTTCAATGTCTTCTAAAGTAATGCCTTCCACTTCACTAATGGTGTTTGTGAAGTAGGTATCGATGACATCTTTAGAGATTCCAATGGCCTCAAAGATTTGGGCGCCTTGATACGATTGAAGAGTCGAAATACCCATTTTAGCGGCAATCTTAACGATGCCTTTTAAAATGGCTTCATTATAGTCATCAATCGCAATGTTGACTTCTTTATCTAACATATTTAATTGAATCATTTCTTCAATGCATTCATGTGCTAAATATGGATAGATGGCGGTTGCACCATAGCCTAAAATCGTTGCGAATTGATGCACATCTCTTGGTTCACCACTTTCTAGAATGATGGATACATCGGTTTTCTTTTTCGTCTTAACTAAATGTTGTTCTAAGGCAGACACAGCTAAAAGACTAGGAATAGCCATGTGACCTTCATCGACACCTTTATCGGATAGAATCAAAATGTTGGCTCCATTTCGATAGGCTTTATCACATTCAATAAATAAGTTATCCAATGCTTCTTTTAACGATGTGCCACGATAGAATAATAGAGAAATCGTTTCATTTTTAAATCCTGTCTGATTTAATTGACGAATCTTATCCATATCGCGTGATGTTAGAATGGGATTGTTGACCTCTAAGACGGTACAGTTGTCGGATTTATCTTGGAGTAGGTTTCCATCACTACCAATATAGATGGTTGTATCTGTAACGACTTCTTCACGTAAAGAATCAATTGGTGGATTGGTTACTTGGGCGAAGAGTTGTTTAAAGTAATGGAATAAACTTAAATGATTTTGGGAATAAATTGCCAAAGGAATATCGGTACCCATCGCACTTGTTGGTTCAAGTTTGACGCGGGCCATTGGTAAAATAATATCTTTTACATCTTCATAGGTATAGCCGAAGACTTTATAAAGAATATCTCTTTCATGTTGCGAGTGGATGTGTGTTTTTTTATCAGGAGCTGGTAGATCTTTCAGGTATAATAAGTGGTTGTCTAACCATTCTCCATATGGATTTGAAGAGGCATATTCATTTTTAAGATCATAGTCTTCAATCAATTTCTTTTTCTTTGTATCCACAAGTAACATCTTACCGGGTTCAAGCCTTGATTTTTTTACGATTTTCTTTTCATCAATATCCAATACACCCACTTCACTTGATAAAATCAACATGTTGTCGCTTGTTAGATAGTAACGACTTGGTCGAAGTCCATTACGATCTAAAACGGCTCCGACTTTTTGTCCATCACTAAATAAAATAGCGGCTGGACCATCCCATGGTTCCATCATTGTGGCATAGTAGTGGTAGAAATCTTTCTTCTTTTGATCCATGGTTTGGTGTTTCCATGGTTCTGGAATCAAGATCATAACGGCTTTTTCAAGTGGCATGCCATTCATGACTAAAAATTCTAGGGCGTTATCTAACATGGCAGAATCGGAACCCGAAGTATTGATGATAGGTAAGATCTTATTTGAATTTTCATCCAAGAATTTTGAATGCATACTTTCTTCACGTGCTAACATCTTATTGACGTTGGCACGGATGGTATTGATTTCACCATTATGGGCAATATAACGGTTTGGATGCGCTCTTTGCCATGATGGTGTTGTATTGGTAGAAAAACGTGAGTGTACGATCGCAATCGCAGACTTGTAGTTTTCATCTTGTAAATCTAAATAGAATTTTCTTAATTGAGAAACGAGGAACATTCCTTTATAAACAATGGTACGACTGCTTAATGAGGCCACATAGGTTTCTTTACAACTCTTTTCAAATTCGCGTCGAATCACATATAGTTTTTGTTCTAGATCTGTATCGCCTTGGACAAAAGCTTGGTAAATGCTAGGCATACAATCTTTGGCTTTTTGGCCTAGGATGGATTCGTCACATGGAACTTTTCGCCAAGTAATGAATGCGCATCCTTCTTGTTCGACAAGTTTTTCAAACATTTTTTTGTGTTGGTTTAAAAGCAGTTTATTTCTTGGCAAGAAAAACATACCGACACCATAGTGTTCGGGTAGTTTAATGTTGTCTTTCTTTAATGTTTTACGAAAAAAGTCATCACTGATTTGAAGGAGAATACCAACTCCATCACCCACTTTACCGCTGGCATCTTTTCCTGCACGGTGTTCAAGTTTTTCTACAATGTGCAATGCTTTGTCTAAGACATCATAGCTTTGTTTACCATCGATTTGGACTACGGTACCAATACCGCAGGCATCGTGTTCGATTTCAAAATTCATAATTTACACAACCCTTCTATTTTCCGCTGTCTCCATAGTTTGATAAATAACGAGCACTCGGATCGTTGACGTTACATCCTTGCCAGTTTTTATTTGGCATCCAGAAATCTTTGATCATACCTGCCTGTTCAGGGTAGTAAGATTCAAAAATTTCACGATATAATAGAGATTCTTTTGTGAATGGAGTACAGAATTTGTATTGTTTGATTTTTTCTTCAAATTCAGCATCTGTATACTGCTTTTCGGCATATTCTTTAATATCATCACTTAATGAGTGACCGACCGCATCGGAGAAGGCGGCTTTTTCTCGCATTAAGATATCGTAAGGTAGAATTTCGTCTTTTTCAAACGCATGACGAAGCAAATATTTTCCTTTATTGTACGTATTCATTTTCTTTTGTGGATCAATTGCCATAACGTATTTGACAAAATCTAAATCGCCAAAGGGAACACGGGCTTCAATAGAGTTTGTGGAAATGCATCGATCAGCTCTTAATACATCGTACATATACAGTTCATGTACACGTTTAACACTTTCTTGTTGGAATTCTTGGGCGCTTGGGGCAAAATCTGTATATTTGTAGCCAAACAATTCATCACTGATTTCTCCAGTTAGTAATACGCGAATGTTACTTTGTTCATGAATGGCTTTACAGATAAGATACATTCCAATGCTGGCGCGAATGGTTGTGATGTCAAAAGTAGCTAAAGTTTGAATGACGGGTTTGATCGCATTTAAGACATCTTCTTTATTGATAATGATTTCATGGTGGTTAGAGCCAATAAAGTCAGCGACTTCTTTGGCATATTTTAAATCAATCGCATCTTCTTCCATTCCAATCGCATAGGTTTCAATGGGTTTATTGAGTAATTTTTGACTGATGGCACATACTAGACTTGAATCTAATCCTCCACTTAAAAGGAATCCAAGTGGGGCATCGGCATCTAGTCTTTTCTTGACACCTTCCACTAATTTATCGTGAATATTGGAACAGATGGTTTCAAGATCTGAAGTGATTACTTCATCAACTTTAGTAATGTCTAAGTAACAAGTGAATTTGCCATCGGCATAATAGTGTCCTGGAGGGAATGGAAAAATTTGTTCGACAATGGAAACTAGGTTTTTGGCTTCAGAGGCAAAGACGATATTATGATTTTGATCATAGCCATAAAATAATGGACGGATTCCGATTGGGTCTCTGGCGGCAATAAAATCGTTTTTCTTGGCATCATAAATAATGCAGGCATATTCAGCGTCTAGCTTTTTAAACATGTCTAATCCGTATTTTTCATAGAGTGGTAGAAGAATTTCACAGTCGCTTTGCGAAATAAATGTATAGCCGGATTTTTCGAGTTCCGATTTAATGTCTCGAAATCCATAGATTTCGCCGTTACATACCACATAATTGCCATCTCTAACAAATGGCTGCATGCCAAGAGGACTTAGTCCCATGATGGATAGCCTTTGAAAACCTAGATAGCCGCATCCGACTTCTTGAATTCTTTCATCGTCTGGACCTCTTGTATATGTCGCAAGTAATGCTTGATTAATCGATTCTTTATTTACTTTTAATGATTTATATCCAAAAATTGTAC
>ERZ773131.2429-NODE-2429-length-11909-cov-58.835920_pt1 | contig 11909 bp, 5 predicted proteins | sample MGYA00511082_ERZ773131 | MGnify/ENA primary metagenome ERZ773131 (study PRJEB29015, sample SAMEA2737813) | human gut metagenome | biome: human gut; feature: human-associated habitat; material: faeces | place: China | collected 2012 ... | reverse complement strand
GTCAGAGCTTTTTGCTTTGGCAGACTCGGTTCTCCGTAAAGTTTCAGCCATGGACGATGCCGCCTTTGAGAAGCTGAACCTTTATCCGGATTGATAGGATTGGAGGGATACAATGAACGCAAAAGAGCGATTTTATTCCGGATTAGCAAAAGAAACGATTGGGAAAATCACCTCGAACACAGATAACTGGACTTCGTTTTTGAGAACGATGTCCCGCAACTATGAGTTCACCTATCCGGAACAGGTGATGATTTATGCTCAGCGCCCCAATGCGACCTTTTGCAAGCCCTATGAGGACTGGAACGCTGAAAATTACCGCAGATATGTAAAGCGTGGCTCTACCGGCATTGCTCTGTTTGTGATGAACAGGGATAAACCGTATCTGCGCTATGTGTTTGATGTGGCGGATACCGGCGTTCGCCGTTCTTCCCCGGAACTGAAACCGTGGGAGGTGACGCCTGAAAACCGCTCCTATGTCATGGAAGCGATGGAGCGTACCTTCGGTGTTGCCGCTGACGGGGTACTGGAAGCACAGCTTGAAGATATTGCATCCGCACTGGCGGCTGAGTATTGGGACGATTACAAAAAGCAGTTCCTCGACATCGTTGCCAACAGCTTCCTTGAGGAGTATGATGAACTCAACATCGAAGTAGCTTTCAAAAATGCGGTGGCAAACAGCGTATCCTATACGATGTATTGCCGGTTCGTGGAAAGTCCCGACAACTACTTCGAGCATGAGGATTTCCAGAAGGTGTTTGATTTTAACACCAGACAGACGGTAAATGCCCTTGGTACTGCGGTGAATGCCATCAGCACAAGGATGTTTCAGGAAATCGAAAAAGCGATTGGAGAACATGAGCAGATTAAAGCTACCGAAAGGAGTACAGATTATGAGCGAGATGACTTACAGACAGGCCGGAGATTATCAGATTCCGAACCTTCAGTTGGAGAACGAGGGAGAGAAACCTCTGGGCAAGTACGGCAGGATGCGTCGAGCATTTTTGGAACAGAACAATCCGATGCTCCTGAACGACATGATTCTGACGGAGAGCCTGTTCCCGCACCTGTGGGAGATCGAGGAAACAGCGAAAGCCAGAGTGGAGTTTCTGATGGAGCAGTACCTGAAGGACAGCCCCGCACCGGACAAGGAAACGCAGCAGATGGCGTGGGTGCAGCACATGAACAGCCTGAAAGCACAGGCGGAGGAAGTCGTGATGACGGAGCTTATCAACAGCTGAGTCTGAACCTTTTCCTCTCCGAAAATGAACAAATCAGTTTTATCGACCGAGCAGAGAGCTTTACGCCCTCTGCTTTTTCTTTTGCCCAGGAAGAAATCGACCACTTCCTTCTGCTTGGTAGCAATACCGATGAAGCCCGAAAAGTCGTAGCGCTGGAATATATGAAGCAGAAGCCGTTGGAAGAAATCGTTCAGACCTTAAAGCAGGTCTATCACGGCGGCTATGGTCTGAAAGAAGATAGCGGGAATATCTGTGCGTGGTATGCCGAGGACGGTATCCACCTTGCCAAAGGTTCCTCTGCCATTGACAGCCCCAGAGCGCAGATCGTTTCTTGGGAAACGGTTGCCGAGCGCATTGGAGAACTGCTTGAAAATGGTCGGTTCGCAACTAATGTGGAACTGGTAGAAGCATCCGGATATGAGCGTCAGAAGTTGGCAGAATCCCTGTGGCATCTTTATCACGATTTGAGTGAAGAAGCCCGTTCCAGCAACTATCTGGCAATTCTTCATCAGGAACCGTTTCGTGGTTTCCCTGACGAAACCGCAGACTTGGCTGAAAAGTTGGATGACCCTCGTTTCCACGCAACCTTGGTACAGCAGTATTCGGAATTTAGAAAAACCCTTGCGGAAAATCCCGATCTGCTTCGTTTTCACTATCACAAGCTGAATCTCATTCAGAAACAGCTGTATGAGTTGAATATGCCTTTGCGTGAGTATCAGACCGATATGATGCAGATGCCCCTTGTCCGCCAGTTCATTACGGATGATGAAGTCAATGCAGACTTGACCCGTGGAAGCGGCTTTTCCGGTGGTAAAGCCCGTATTTATAACTACTGGCAGGAGAATCATTCTGCCAAGGAAAAGATGGACTTCCTGAAGCATGAATACGGAACCGGTGGTCATTCCCATGCCTGCTCTGGTGCAACGCACAGCGGTCAGGATCACGATGCCAAGGGTGTTGCTTACACCAAGAGCGGTTGCGATAAATTGCAGATGTCCTGGGCGCAGGTGGTGCAGAGAATCGACGGTCTGATACGAAAGGGACGCTACCTCAGCCCGGAGGAAGAAGCGGAACGACAGGCTATCGAAGAAGCTAAAACTGATCCGTTGGAAGATGTTTATGACCGTTTCGCAGTGATTGATACCGAGGATGGCGAGTATGCGATCTGGGATAATCAGACCGATGACTACTATGTAGACCCGGAAGGCGTTACGGAATACTTCACGGACGAATGGCTTGCCAATGACTATTTGGAGGAAGTTCGTCAGTCCGTAGCTGCGATGGAGTCGGTTCAGCCAGAAGCGCCTGTGGCAGAGCCTGCCGAAGTTGTGGAAGCATCTGCTTCCGAGGAACCGAAATGGAATTATCAGGTCGGTGACACGGTATATCTGGACGATACAGCTTTCCGTGTGGAGCAGATCACGGACAGAGAAGTTCAGCTGCGTGACCCTACGCTTGCTTATCCCATCTTCCGTGCCGAGAATCGTGAGAATTTCGAGCGTATGCTCTCTCAGGACGAAAGAAACCATGCGGTAAGGGTTGATGCCCAAACCGAAGAAAAGCCCGTTACAGAGGATTTTCTGGGCAAAACCGAACCGAGGGACTACACCCCTGAGTATCAGCTGTTAGACCGTCTGCGTATGGACTGCGAATACTTCCTTGGTGCAGGACAGCACAGCGAAAAGCATCTGTGGGCAGGCAACCGCCATGCACAGATTGCCAAGATGCGTGAGCTGTATGAAATGATTCCCGACAAACCAGAATGGCTGACACCTGAGATGATTAACAGCTACGAGGAGCGCATGGCTCCCCGCTATCTGGTTGCCGCCTACCATCACTTTGAAAACGGCTTCGATGATAAACTGGACTACTACACTCTGGAAGAAGCGGAAAAAGCTGCCCAGGGCTATGTGGACGGAACCATGGAGGATGACGGATTCAAGTACGATGGTGCTGCCGTTTACGATCAGCAGGAGCATAAGTGCATCCGTATCTATGGGGACTACCCTGACGAAAAGGCACACGCACAGGTCAGAGCCAGTGCGGAACCCGAACAGCAGGAACCGGAACACTTCATCGATCATTTTTATGTTGCCGAGGACATTCAGAAGCGGGGTGCGCTGGACATCAAGGAATACAGTTCCTTTGATGATGCCCTGCGAGCCTACTATGCACTTCCTGACACGCAGAGAAAAGCCCTGGGTGCAATGAATACCAGAGATCTGCCGGGTAGTCTGGACTTCGTACAGTGCGTAGATGGAAAGGACACCATCATTCAGGATTATGCCCAGGTGGACGGATGGCAGAATGCCGAAGTCATGGACATTATCGCTCAGCTTGAGCAGTCCATCACCACCAGAGAAATCCCACCTGTTCCTGCGGTGAACTTCCACATCACGGATGACAACATCGGTGAAGGTGGACCGAAGCAGAAATTCGCAAGAAACATCGCAGCCATTGAAACTCTGTTCAAACTGGAAAGCGAGAACAGGAACGCCACTACCGAAGAACAGGAGATTTTGTCGAATTATGTCGGTTGGGGCGGTCTGGCAGATGCCTTTGACCCGGACAAGGGAAATTGGGCGAAGGAGTATCAGACACTGAAAAACCTGCTTTCCGAAGATGAATATGCTGCGGCAAGAGCTTCCACCCTGAACGCACATTACACCAGCCCTACGGTCATTCGCTCCATCTACGATGCGGTCGGACAGATGGGCTTTGAAACAGGAAATATTCTGGAGCCTGCTATGGGTATCGGCAACTTCTTTGGTATGCTCCCTCCTGAAATGCAGAGCAGCCGTTTGTATGGTGTGGAACTGGATTCCATCACCGGCAGAATTGCTCAGAAGCTCTATCCCAACGCAGAAATCAAAGTAGCCGGTTTTGAAACGACAGACCGCCGAGACTTTTACGATCTGGCTGTGGGTAATGTCCCTTTCGGCAACTACAAAGTGTCCGACAAGCCGTATGACAAGCTGGGATTCTCCATTCACAACTATTTCTTTGCCAAGGCTTTGGATCAGGTTCGTCCCGGTGGTGTGGTCGCTTTTGTGACAAGCCGTTACACCATGGATTCCAAGAACTCTGACGCAAGGCGATATATGGCGCAGAGGGCGGAACTGCTTGGTGCAATCCGTCTGCCAAACGATGCCTTTAAGAAAAACGCAGGCACGGAAGTCGTGTCCGACATCCTGTTCCTGCAAAAGCGTGACCATCCGATTGACATTGTACCGGAATGGGTAAACCTTGACCGCACCGAAGAAGGACACACCATGAACAGCTACTTTGTCGCTCATCCTGAAATGGTTCTGGGCGATACGGTGGAAGAAAGTACCGCCTACGGCATGGACATTACAGTGCGTCCCATTGAGGGCATGGAACTGTCCGAACTTCTGAAAGAAGCAGTTTCCCACATCCAAGGAACCTATCAGGCTGTGGAGCTTCCCGAAGCTGACAAGGGTAAGGAAATCGAAACCATTCCTGCAACCCCGGATGTAAAGAATTTCTCTTATACCGTGGTGGATGGCAATGTGTACTTCCGTGAAAACTCCCTGATGCGCCGTGTAGACCTGAATGAGAAAGCAAAAGACCGTGTGATGGGCATGGTGGAACTTCGTGGTATCGTCAACGAGCTGATCGAATATCAGCTTGAGGATTACCCGGATGAAATGATTACTCAGAAACAGGCAGAACTGAATGATGCCTACGATGCGTTTGCCGCAAAGAACGGGCTTATCAATAATCGAGCCAATGGTCAGGCATTTGCTGACGATTCCTCCTACTATCTCCTGTGTTCTCTGGAAAATGTGGATGAGGACGGCAATCTGAAAAGCAAGGCGGATATGTTCACCAAGCGAACCATCAAGCCGGAACGCAGAGTGACGAGCGTGGATACGCCGTCCGAAGCTCTGGCAATCTCTATCGGTGAGCGTGGCAAGGTGGATTTGCCGTTTATGGCACAGCTGCTTGGAACACCTGGAGAATACGATGCGATTCAGGCAGAGCTTCGAGGGGTGATCTTCAAAGACCCGATGGCTCCCGATGCTGTGGAAGTTGGATGGCAGACTGCCGATGATTACCTTTCCGGTGATGTAAGAAGCAAGCTGCGTGTCGCACAGATGGCGGCAGACAGGGATTCTTCCTTCCACATCAATGTGGAAGCCTTGCAGAAAGCACAGCCGAAGGACTTGGATGCGTCCGAGATTGATGTGCGTTTGGGTGCAACATGGATTGATGCCGATTATATTCAGCAGTTCATGGAGGAAACCTTTGAAACGCCGTATTACTTGCGCCGTTCCATTGAGGTCAAGTTCTCCGAGCTGACCGCAGAGTGGCGCATCAACGGTAAGAGTTCTCCCAACTACAACGATGTGGCGGCGTATGTCACCTACGGTACAGAGCGAGCCAACGCATATCGGATTCTGGAGGAAACGCTGAATCTGAAGGATATTCGTATCTATGATACGATTGAAGATGCAGATGGTAAGCAGAAGCGTGTCCTCAATAAAAAAGAAACTACCCTGGCACAGCAGAAACAGCAGGCAATCAAGGATGCGTTCCGAGATTGGATTTGGAGAGATCCGCACAGACGAGAAACCCTTTCCACCAAGTACAACGAACTTTTTAACTCCACCAGACCTCGTGAGTATGATGGCTCTCATATCCGTTTCGGCGGCATGAACCCGGATATTACCCTCCGTGAACACCAGAGAAATGCTATCGCTCATGTGCTATATGGTGGAAATACGCTGCTTGCACACGAAGTTGGTGCGGGCAAGACCTTCGAGATGGCTGCATCGGCTATGGAGAGTAAACGGCTTGGATTGAGCCAGAAATCCCTGTTCGTTGTGCCGAATCACTTGACCTTACAGTGGGCAAACGAGTTCCTGCACCTCTATCCGAGTGCCAAGCTCCTTGTTGCCACCAAGAAGGATTTTGAAACAGCAAACCGTAAGAAGTTCTGCGCTCGTATCGCAACGGGTGACTATGATGCAGTCATCATCGGTCACAGCCAGTTTGAAAAAATCCCGCTTTCTGCCGAACGACAGGAACGGCAGCTGCGGGAGCAGATTGATGAGATCGAGGGTGCGATTGCGGAGCTGAAATGGCAGCGTGGCGAAAACTTCACGATCAAGCAGATGGAGAAAACACGAAAATCATTGGAAGCCAGACTGGACAAGCTCCTTGCCGCTGACAAGAAAGATGATGTCATTACCTTTGAGCAGTTGGGTGTAGACCGGCTGTTTGTGGACGAAAGCCATGCGTTCAAGAATTTGTTCCTCTACACAAAAATGCGAAATGTGGCAGGTCTGTCCACCTCCGAAGCCCAGAAATCTTCGGATATGTTTATGAAGTGCCGCTATATGGATGAGCTGACCGGCGGGCGTGGTGTGATCTTTGCAACCGGTACTCCAGTAAGTAACTCGATGACCGAGCTTTATACGGTCATGCGCTATCTCCAGTACAGTACGCTCCAGCAAAAGAACCTGACCCATTTTGATTCCTGGGCATCGACCTTCGGAGAAACAACAACTGCGATTGAGCTTGCACCGGAGGGCTATACTTTAGTAGGACGATAAATAATGCGTTCCTAAATTGAAAATAGGTTATCAAAGTCGGTTGCAGAATTTCAAAAAATATTTTTTTGATTCTTTGAAAAACAGTTCCGCTTTGTATCCCTATTTTCTCCTATTGGTAGAGGGAGTAATGCTTTTAATACCAAAACAGATTACATAAGGAAAGGAGGATAAGAGAATGTCAAGGACTTCAAAGATTACAGCACTCTATGAGCGTTTATCAAGAGATGATGACCTTAATGGTGAGTCAAATTCAATAACCAACCAAAAACAATACTTGGAAGATTACGCCCGAAGAAATGGCTTTACGAATATCCGTCATTTTACTGACGATGGTTTTTCGGGTGTGAATTTCAATCGTCCGAGTTTTCAGGAGTTGATTAAGGAAGTAGAAGCAGGAAATGTCGCAACGATTATTGTTAAGGATATGAGCCGATTAGGACGAAACTATCTGCAAGTCGGCTTTTATACGGAAGTTCTGTTCCCACAGAAAGATGTCCGTTTTCTTGCAATAAACAACAGCATTGACAGTAATAATGCTTCTGATAATGACTTTGCCCCATTTTTGAATATAATGAACGAATGGTACGCCAAAGACACAAGCAATAAAATCAAGGCTGTGTTTGACGCCCGTATGAAAGACGGGAAGCGTTGCAGTGGTTCAATCCCTTATGGATATAACCGATTAGCAACCGACAAACAAACGCTTGTCGTTGACCCTGTGGCTTCTGAGGTGGTAAAGCGTATCTTTCTGCTTGCCAACGAGGGAAAAAGTCCGAGAGCAATCGCTGAATTGCTTACCGAAGAAAAGGTTTTAATTCCGGCGGCACACGCAAGGGAATATCACCCCGAACAGTATAATGGAATAAAGTTTACAGACCCGTATCTTTGGGGAATGTCAACCATAAGAGGGATTTTAAGCAGACAGGAATATCTTGGTCATACCGTTTTGCGTAAGTCGGTCAGCACGAATTTCAAACTGCACAAAAGGAAGAATACCGATGAAGATGAACAGTATGTATTTTATAATACACACGAGCCTATCATCTCGCAGGAACTTTGGGACAGCGTTCAGAAGCGAAAGAAACGAGCGAACAGGACAGCAGCCAAAGGTACGCATAGCAACCGTTTAAGCGGTTATCTGTACTGTGCGGATTGTGGCAGAAGAATGACCCTGCAAACGCATTACAGTAAAAAAGACCGTTCGGTGCAGTATTCTTACCGTTGCGGTGGGTATGCAAGCAAAGTAAACTCCTGCTCTGCCCATTCAATTAGTGCTGATAATGTTGAAGCCTTGATATTATCGGCTGTCAAACGATTATCAAGATTTGTTCTGAATGATGAGGAAGCCTTTGCAAAGGAACTTCAAGCGTTGTGGAATGAAAAGCAGACAGAAAAGCCGAAGCAGAATAAATCGGAATTGCACCGTTTTCAAAAGCGATACGATGAACTATCCAAACTTATTCGTGGTTTGTATGAAAATCTTGTTTCGGGATTACTGCCCGAAAGACAGTATAAGCAACTGATGAAGCAGTACGATGATGAACAGGCTGAACTGGAAACGAAGATTGAAGCAATGCAACAGGAACTGACCGAAGAAAAGGCAAATACGGTGGATATTAAGCATTTCATTTCTTTGATACGCAAGTGCAAAGAGCCGACAGAAATTTCCGATTTGATGTTTGCCGAACTCATTGACAAGATTGTGGTTTATGAAGCAGAGGGTGTGGGCAAAGCAAGGACACAAAAGGTCGATATTTATTTCAACTATGTCGGGCAGGTCGATATTGCCTATACGGAAGAAGAACTTGCTGAAATCAAGGCACAGGAAGAACAGATTGAGATGGAACGATTGGCAAAACAGCGTGAGCGTGAAAAAGCCTACCGAGAGAAGCGTAAGGCGAAAAAACTCGCTGAAAACGGTGGAGAAATCATCAAGACAAAGGTATGTCCTCATTGCCAAAAAGAGTTTGTGCCTACAAGTAACCGACAGATTTTCTGTTCAAAGGATTGTTGCTATCAGGCAAGGCAAGACCAAAAGAAAGCCGACAGAGAAGCAGAAAAAGGAAATCATTATTATCGTCAGCGTGTCTGTGCTGTGTGTGGCAGTACCTACTGGCCTACACACAGTCAGCAGAAATTCTGTTCCGAAGAATGTCAAAAGCAAAATCACAACGAGAAATCTTTGGAATTTTACCACAAGAAGCAAAAGGAGAAATCAGAATGCAAAGATTTATTACAGACGAAAGAACGGGTATCCAGTACGAACTCATCGGAGATTATTACTATCCCTGCTTGACGATAGAAAACGAAGAACCGCCTACGCTCACGAAATACGGAAGAATGAGGGAAAAATATTTAAGAGAACACAGGAAAGTCTTATATTGCAATCTGCTTACAAGTGGAAAGTTATATGAACACCTTGTTGAAATTGATACTTCGGCGTGTAATATGGCGGAGCATCTGATAAAGGAAATGGCAAGAAAACAGGGTGTGACGGAACAACTGAAAGCGGAGGATATGATGAGATGGGTCGGATTAATGAATAATATCCGAGCCTGTGCAGATGAGATTGTATTGAACGATATTGTGTATTCCTAATAGCATACCAGCCGAAAAGGAACTGCTGTCTTAATTGATGGCAGTTTTCTTTTTCGGCAAGTATTCAAGAAGTCATAAAGTTGTGAGTATAGTCGAAGTAGTTTGAAGTATTGAAAAAAATGATGACTTTTGTTATAATGTTCAATGGAAGGTTATATTTTATTAAAACCAGATGGAAGAAAAGTATTCTATCTTGACGCTATTGATGTTATGCCAGACTTTCAAGGCAAAGGTTATGGAACAGGTTTAATATCATTTGCTCGTGATTATGCTAAAACTATTGATTGTTATGAAATGTTTTTAATAACAAATAGAAGTAATATTTCTGCTTGTAAATGTTATGAAAAAGCAGGAGGAATAAATGACGCAGATGATGAAGTAGTGTATGTGTATGATTTTAGGGAGGAAAATTAATGGAAATAGTACAAGATAAAATAAGAATAAGAACTTTGACAAATGATGATTTTCCTTTAATGCTAAAATGGTTAACTGATGATAGAGTATTAGAATTTTATGGTGGTAGAGATAAAAAATATACATTAGAATCATTAAAAGAGCATTATACTGAAAAATGGGAAGATGAAGTATTTAGAGTAATTATAGAATATGATAATGTTCCTATTGGATATGGACAAGTATATAAAATGTATGATGAACTTTATTCTGATTATCATTATCCAAAAACAAATGAAATAGTTTATGGAATGGATCAGTTTATAGGAGAACCTGAATATTGGAGTAAAGGCATTGGCTCAAAATATACAAAAATGATTTTTGAGTTTTTAAAAAAAGAAAGAAATGCTAATGCAGTTATTTTAGACCCTCATAAGAATAATCCAAGAGCAATTAGGTCATATCAGAAATCTGGATTTAGAATAATTGAAGATTTGCCAGAACACGAGTTGCACGAGGGTAAAAAAGAAGATTGCTATTTAATGGAATATAGGTATGATGATAATGTTACAAATGTTAAAGCAATGAAATACTTAATAGAACATTACTTTGAAGATTTTAAAGTTGAAAGTATTAAGGTAATTGGTAGTGGATATGATAGTGTAGCATATTTAGTAAATGGAGAATACATATTTAAAACAAAATTTAGTGCTAATAAGAAAAAAGGATATGAAAAAGAAAAAGCAATTTATGATTTCTTAAATCAAAGATTAAATACTAATATAAAAATACCAAATGTAAAATATTCATATTTTAGTGATGATATTTCTATATTAGGTTATAAAGAAATAAAAGGAACTTTTTTAACACCAGAAATATATTTTGCTTTATCAAAAGAAAAGCAAGAATTATTAAAGCAAGATATTGCTATGTTTTTAAGACAAATGCACGATTTAGATTATAGTGAAATAAGTTTGTATACGATAGACAATAAACAAAATGTTTTGGAAGAATATCAATTACTCAAAGACACAATATATGATAGTCTTACTGATATTGAAAAACAATATGTAGAAGACTTTATGCAAAGATTACATAGTACAACTATATTTGATGGTAAAAAATGCTTATGCCATAATGATTTTAGTTGTAATCATTTATTACTTGATGATGAAAATAGATTATGTGGTGTAATAGATTTTGGAGATTCTGGAATTATAGATGAATACTGTGATTTCATATATTTGCTAGAAGATAGTGAAGAAGAAATTGGCGTGTCTTTTGGAGAAGATATATTAAGATTATACGGAAATATTGATATTTCAAAAGCAAAGGAATATCAAGATGTTGTAGAACAATATTATCCAATAGAAACTATTGTATATGGTATTAAAAATAATAGACCTGATTTTATAGAAAAAGGTAGAAAAGAGATTTATATAAGAACTCGCAAAGATGAAAAATTAAGGAAGTGATGATATGGTTAAAAACTATCCGGAAGAAGTAGAAGAACAAGTTGATAAAATAAAGAAAGTTTTATAAATGGTGGTACAAATGGATATATATGATTTAATGAAACAAGTTAATGAATGGGTTAAAGAAATATTACAAGATAATTATGTTGGAGTTTATTTTCACGGCTCATTAAGATTAGGAAGTTTTAATCCGAATAAATCTGATTTAGACTTTATTATAGTTGTAAAAGAAAAAATAAATTCAGAAACAAAACAATTTATTTGGGATAAAATGTTAGAAAATGAGCAATTATTTCCTAAAAAAGGTTTTGAATTTAGTGTTGTACTAGAAGATAATTGTAGAAATATAAAACATCCAATACCTTACGAACTTCACGGTAGCAGAGATTGGATAGAAAGATATAAGGAAGATAAAACAATAGTCATCAATGATGATTATAAAGTTGACCCTGATCTAGCAAGTCATTTCAATGTTATAAATGTTCCAAATGATAAGATGGATTTTGGTAAGCCATCAAAAGAAGTGTTTTCAAAAGTACCAAAGGAATACATTATTGATTCCAATTATTCTGATACATTAGATTGTGTAGAAGAAATTGTGAATAATCCCGTATATTGTATTTTAA
>ERZ773131.2418-NODE-2418-length-11933-cov-8.200370_pt1 | contig 11933 bp, 10 predicted proteins | sample MGYA00511082_ERZ773131 | MGnify/ENA primary metagenome ERZ773131 (study PRJEB29015, sample SAMEA2737813) | human gut metagenome | biome: human gut; feature: human-associated habitat; material: faeces | place: China | collected 2012 ... | reverse complement strand
GCACACCGGCGCTTTTGGCGATCTCCTGCAGCTGCTCCACGGTCTTGCTGCCCGCCGGCGGGGTCAGGTTCTGCAAAAAGGGCAAGCCCGCTGCATCAATGTCCATGGCCAGCGCAAAGCAGCCGGACTCGCGTGCCATCGCCATTTTCTTTGCAACGGTGGCGTTATCCCAGGGCTTGACCGTGGGGATGCCGAAGCCGCCATTGGCCGCAATGGCCGCGGTGGCCCCCTCCATCACCTTGGGGTTGGTGCCGTCACCGGTAAAGGCGGCAATGCCCGAAGCCGCACAGGCAGGGACCAGGATGGCATTATAATCCATGTCATTGTACTTGTCGCCGTAGTGCAGCGTCATCGCGCCCACCGGCCCGGCAAAAAATGGGTATTTAAATGTACGCCCAAACAGCTGCAAGCTGGTATCGGGGGTAAAATTCTCGTGAATGGTGTCCATATTCAGCCGCACATTGCGCCAGGCGTCAAAGTTGCGGATGGCCACGGTGCCGCTGCCCTTGGCGCCGGGGCCGGGGATGTTGCCGCCGCAGGCACGGCCGTTGCACACGGGGCAGGCGCGGCAGGGGCCCATCTGCCCGCGGGCGGCCTGCAATAGTTCTGCGTAATTCATGATTTTGCCTCCTTTAAACAAAGGGCCTCCGGCTTTGCGCCAGAGGCCGCAGTCCCTTACAGAACCTTGCTCAAAAAGTCGATGGTACGTGGTTGTTTCGGGTGGTCGATGACCTCTTCGGGGGTGCCCTCCTCCACGATGTAGCCGCCCTCCATAAAGATCACACGGCTGGCTACCTCGCGGGCAAAGCCGATCTCATGGGTGACGACGACCATCGTCATGCCGTCCGCCGCCAGCTGTTTCATAACTTGCAAAACCTCGCCGACCATCTCCGGGTCCAGCGCCGAGGTCGGCTCGTCAAACAGCATGATGTCGGGGTTCATCGCCAGCGCACGGGCGATCGCCACACGCTGCTTCTGGCCGCCGGAAAGCTGTGCCGGGTAGGCTTCGGCCTTTTCGGCCAGCCCCACGCGGTCCAGCAGGTGCAGCGCACGCTCCTTAGCCTCGGCTTTCGATGCCTTTTTCAGTTCCACCGGAGCCAGCATCATATTGCCCATGACGTTCAGGTTGTTGAACAGGTTGAAGTGCTGGAACACCATACCGACGTTCTCACGCACTTTATTCAGGTCAGTCTTTTTGTCGGTCAGGTCGTGGCCGTCCACGACGACCTCACCTCCGGTGATCTCTTCCAACCGGTTCAGGCAGCGCAAAAAGGTGGACTTACCGCTGCCGGAGGGACCGAGGATGACGACGACCTCACCCTCATAAATATCGGTCGAGACATCTTTCAGCACTTCCAGTTTGCCGAAGTTTTTCTTCAGATGCTCAACGTGAATTTTAACATTGTTTTTATTGACGCCCACGGTTGAGCCTCCTCTCTACCTTTTTGGCCAGACGGGACAGCAGCGTAATGACCACCAGGTACATCACAGCAACAATCGTCCATACCTGGAACGCGCTCATCGTGTTCGCAACCACGTTTTTGGCGGTGTTGACCAGCTCGGGGAAACCGATGACCGACAGGATCGAGGTGTCTTTCAGGGTAATGATAAACTGGTTGATGATCGAGGGAATCATCGTACGGATTGCCTGCGGCAGCACCACGCGGTACATAGCGCGCCAATAGGGCAGGCCCAGGCTGCGGGCTGCCTCCATCTGGCCTTTGTCCACACTTTCAATACCGGCACGGATGATCTCTGCCATATAAGCGCCGCAGTTCAGCGCCAGACAGATGGTGCCCGCCTGTAGCGCCGAGAAGGTAATCTGCCCTTTCATGCCCAGCATCGTATTCAGGTGCAGGATATTGTTCAGCAGCATCGGCACGGCAAAATATACATAAAACGCCAACACGATCATTGGCACACCGCGGATGATATCCACAAACACGGTGGCAATAATGTTGCAGGCCCGGTTTTTCAGCACGCTTAAAATGCCGAACACCAAGCCCAGAATACAGGCAAAGAACAGACCGCACAGCGCCAGCAGCAGGGTTTGCCCCATTGCCGCCAGCAGCAGTCCGCCATAGTTGGTAATGATTCTGGCCAAGTGGCAGCACGCTCCTTTTCCCTATCGAAAAAATGCGGGGACCTCCTGCGAAAACAGGCGTCCCCGCGCAAACCTGGTTCAGTTGTTTATGGCGCAGATCTTAGCCCAGGTACTTGGCCAGGATCTCGTCATACTTGCCGTTGGCCTTGATATCGGCCAGGCCAGCGTTGAACATATCCAGCAGTTCCTGGCTGTCTGCGCTGAAGATCGCAAAACCGTAGGGGGCGGGGTCACTGGCGGTATCGTCCAAAACCTTCAGGGCCAGGCCGCCGTCCTTGATGGAAGCCTTCATGATGGGGGTATCCTCGAAGCAAGCCACGCACTGGCCGCCCAGAACAGCCTGGTACATCGTGGGGGAATCCTCAAAGTAGGTGATGTTGAAGCCGTACTCGTCCTTCAGGCTCTCGGCATAAGAAGCCCCCTGGGTGCCGGTCTTGACGGCAATGGTCTGGCCGCTCAGGTCGGCGAAGCCGGCGATGGTGGAATCCGCGCCCACGGTCAAAGTCTGGGTGCTGTCATAGTAGCCGTCGGAGAAGGTCCAGCCGCTCGCCTTGCGCTCATCGGTGATGGAGGCGCCGGCGATCATGCCGTCAGCCTGGCCGGCCTGGCAGGCCGCGATGGAAGCATCCCAGCCCAGGCTCTTGAGCTCATACTCAAAGCCCTGGTCCTCGGCGATGGCCGCCAGGATGTCTACGTCGATGCCGACAAAGTTGCCGGAGGCGTCGGTGTACTCAAAGGGCTTGAACACCGTGTCGGTAGCGATGGTCCACTTTTTGCCAGTGGCCTCGGTGGTGGCAGCCTCAGAGGAGGCAGTGTCGGCGGCTTCCGAGGAAGCAGCCGTGGAGGATGCGCCGCCGCAGGCAGCAAGAGACAGGGCCATGACGGAAGCCACACCGAATGCAAGCAGTTTTTTCATGAGATACTTTCCTTTCCACTCCACAAATTTTTCCGCCGCCGCGCGGCGGGCCGATGCAGGAACCAAAAAAGGGCAATAGCGCCATGGGACCATGCTGCTATCGCCCTTGATAGTTTCTGCTGTATCGTACTTATAATTATAGCACACCGTCGGTAAAAGTCAATACCAAAAAGCAGTTACAGCTTTATTAAATTAAGTTTTTCCGCCGTTTCGACGATGTTTTTGTAAATTTGTGCGTGATGCAGGGACACAAGGCTGCATATGACTCACGACAGCTCGAACATACCGTGGTAGAGCTGGTAGTATTCCCCCTGCTTTGCCAGCAGTTCCTCATGGGTGCCGCGCTCAATGATATGCCCGTGTTCCAGCACAATGATGGCGTCGGCGTTGCGCACGGTGGACAGCCGGTGCGCGATAACAAACACCGTGCGGCCCTCCATCAGGCCGTCCATGCCTTTTTGGATGAACGCCTCGGTGCGGGTGTCAATACTCGACGTTGCTTCGTCCAATATCAGCACCGGCGGGTCAGCCACCGCCGCGCGGGCAATGGCCAGCAGCTGCCGTTGTCCCTGGCTCAGATTCGCACCGTCAGCCGTGACCATCGTGTCATACCCCCTGGGCAGGCGGCGGATGAAGGAGTCCGCATTGGCGATCCTGGCCGCCCGCTCAATTTCCTCCTGCGTGGCATCCAGCTTGCCGAAACGGATGTTGTCCGCCACGGTGCCGGTGAACAAATGTGTATCCTGCAGGACGACACCCAGCGAACGGCGCAGATCATTTTTCTTGATAAGCCGCACATCCATCCCATCGTAGGTGATGGAACCGCCGGACACCTCATAGAAGCGGTTTATCAAATTGGTGATGGTCGTTTTGCCCGCGCCGGTGGAGCCAACGAAGGCGATTTTCTGGCCCGGTTTGGCGTAAAGCGAGAGGTTTTGCAAAATCATCCGCTCGGGCGTGTAGCCAAAGCTGACGTCGTGGAACCGCACATCGCCGGTCAACGGCTCGGGCGGCACATCGGGGCGGCTGCGGTCACACCAGGCCCAACGGCCGGTCTTTTCGGCGCATTCGGTCAGGGTGCCGTCGGCGTTTTCCCGCACGCGGACCAGCTCCACCGTGCCCTCGTCGATCTCGGGGCGCTCTTCCATGACCGTAAAGATACGTTCCGCGCCCGCCAGCGCCGCCAACAAAAAGTTGCCCTGCTGGGTAAACTGGTTGATGGGCAGGGTTGTCTGGCGCACAAACACCAGGTAGCTTGCCAGGCTGCCCAAATCGGACCAGCCCCACATAACCATCAGGCCGCCCACCACCGCAATGATGGCGTAGTTGATGTAACCGATACTGACGACAGCGGGGATCATCGTGGCGGCGTAGCTCTGGGCACCGGTGCCGGCCTGGCGCAGTTTTTCGTTGCGGGCGGCAAAGGCGGCCATGTCGGCCTGCTGGTGGTTAAAGACCTTGACCACCTTCTGGCCCGCGATCATTTCCTCCATGTAGGCGTCCAGCTCGCCCAGGCTGGCCTGCTGGCTGGCGTAGTAGGCGCGGCTGCGCCTGGTGGAGTAGTTGATGTACCAGAACATGGCAATGTAGCCCACCACGACCAGCAGCGAGAGCCGCCAGTTGAGCACGAACAGCAAAAACAGCGTGCCTGCGATCTGTATAAACATCTGAATGACCACCGCAAAGCTGTTGTTCAGCGCGTCGGAAATCGTGTCCACATCGTTGGTGAACAGGCTCATCAAATCGCCCTTGCGGTTCGTGTCAAAGAAGTTCAGAGGCAGCGTCTGCAGGTGGGCAAACAGGTCGCTGCGGATTTCCTGGGTGATACGCTGCGCCGTGCGGACCATGAGCTGGGTGTAGCCCAGGGTGGACAGCGCGCCGATGAGGTAGACGAACGCCGTGAACGCCACGACCCCGGCCAGGTAGGCAAGACTGCCATTTTCCAGGATGCCGTTGACGGCCGGGCGTATCATGTAGGTGCCAATCAGGGCGGCCAGGGCGCTGATGGACGTCAGCACGCCGATCAGTGCCAGTTTGCGCTTGTGGTGGCCGAGGTAATCGCCGAAGCGGCGCAGGGTGTGGCGCAGGTTTTGCGGGCGTTTACCGCCGAATGCTTTCGCCATCTGCGTCGCCCCCTTTCATCTGGGAATTGTAAATTTCCTGATAGATCGTATCCTTTTTCAGCAATTCGTCATGGGTGCCAACGGCGTGCAAACGGCCGTCGTCCAGAATCACGATGATGTCAGCGCTCTGGACCGACGAGATGCGCTGGGCAATGATGAGCTTGGTCACGTCGCCCAGCTCGGCCAGCGCGCGGCGGATGCCGGACTCGGTGGCCGTATCCACGGCGCTGGTGGAGTCGTCAAAAATCAGCACCTTGGGGTGTTTGAGCAGCGTGCGGGCAATGCAAAGACGCTGCTTCTGCCCGCCGGAGACATTGCACCCGCCCTGGCCCAGGTCGGTGTCAAGGCCCTGGGGCATACGGTTCAGAAATTCATCGGCGTGGGCGGCGCGGCAGGCGGCCCACAGGTCGTCGTCGGTGGCATCGTGGCTGCCCCATTTGAGGTTGTCGCGGATCGACCCGGAGAACAGCAGGTTCTTTTGCAGCACAATTCCCACAGCATCCCGCAGAGCGGCCAGGTCGTAGTCACGCACGTCATGCCCGCCGACCTTGACGGTGCCCTCGGTGGCATCGTAGAGGCGGGGGATCAGCTGCACCAGCGTCGTTTTGGCCGCGCCGGTGCCGCCGATAATGCCCACCGTCGCACCGGCGGGGATGTGCAGCGTGATGTCGGACAGGGCGTTTTTCTCCGCCTTTGCGTTGTATTTGAAGCTGACGTGGTCAAAATCGATCCGGCCGTCGGGGATCGTCTCCACCGGCGCGGCGGCGTTGGCCAAATCGGGCTGCTCTGTCAGCACCTCGCGGATGCGGCGGGCGCTGGCCAGCGAACGGGACATCTGGAGAAACACGCCGGAGAACATCATGACCGAGTTGAGCACCTGCAAAACGTAGCTCAAAAAGGCGGTCAGCTGGCCGACGCTCATGGTGCCGTGCAGCACAAAGCCGCCGCCGAACCAGAGAATGCAGACGATGGCCGTGTACATGACGGCCTGGAATGCGGGCAGGTTGAGCACGGCATAGCGGAACGTCTCGGTCGAGGCGTCGCTGAGTTCGGCGTTGACGGTGTTGAACTGATCGTTCTCATAGTCGCCGCGCACGAACGCCTTGATGGCGCGGATGGCGGTGAGGGATTCCTGGATGCGGCCATTGAGGTGGTCCACAGCGCTCTGCTGGCGGCCATAGAGTGGGCCGACTTTCGAGACGATCCAAGCCAGCACGGCAGCAAGGATCGGCGTTGTGATGAGGAAAACCAGCGTCAGCCGCGGGCTGAGCACACAGGCCATAGCAAGGCCCATGCCCAGCATGACCGGGCTGCGCACCAACGGCCGCAGGCCGGTATTGACAGCGTTGAGCATGACGGTAACGTCGGTGGTCATGCGGGTGACGAGGGACGCATTGGAGAAACGGTCAAGGTTCGCGAAGTCGAATTTCTGCACGGCGGCATACTCCGCCAGGCGCAGCTCCGACGCAAAGCCATTGGCAAACCGCGCGGCGTACCGGGCATAGAGCAGACCGGTAATGAGCGCCAGCACCGCGCAGAGAATCATCAGCCCGCCCTGCCGGAAGATGACGGCCATATTGTGGTCCGGCACGCCGTCGTCCACCAGGGTGGACATCAGCACGGGAATGACCATTTCAAAGATACATTCAACAAAGATAAGCCCCACCGCCGCAAACAGGTCTTTGCGGTAGGGTTTACCGTAACCAAAAATCATGCGCAGGTCCTGCATAGGAGACCTCCTTTGGGACGATATGCGGGAAGGGAATGGGTAACGATGGGAAGGCTGCAAAGCCCCCCCCCAGACCTCGCAGGCTGGGACAGTCCCCTTTGACAAGGGGGCCTTTTTAGCTGCGCTTTTTCTCCGGCAGCTGGCTCGCCACAATGGCCCCAAACATCAAAACGCAGCCGCACAACTCGGTGGCGGACAGCGTCTCGCCCAAAATCAGCCAACCGGCCAGGGCGCTGAACACACTCTCCAGGCACATGGCAAGGCTGGCAATCGTCGGGTCCAGCTCTTTCTGGCCGACGATCTGCAGCGTGTAGGCCACGCCGCTGGACATGATGCCGCAGTAGGCAATGGACACCGCCGCGCCGCGGAACTGCTCGATGGTCGGCGTTTCAAACGCAAACATAAACACAGTGGACAGCACCGCCACCACTAAGAACTGCATAAAACTCAGCTGGATGCCGTCCAGCTGGGGGCTGAAATGGTTGACCAGCATAATTTGCAGCGTGAACAGCGCCGCGCAGAGCAGCAGCTGCCACTCGCCGCCGGTCAGGCTCAGGGTATCGCGGCCTGCCAGGCAGAGCAGATACAGCCCCACCACACTGACCACCACGCAGCCCCACAGCTTGACGCCGGGGCGGCTGCCAAAAAAGATGCTCGTGACCGGCACCAGCACCACATAGAGCGCCGTCATAAACCCGGCCTTGGCCGTGCTGGTGGTGCCAATGCCCATCTGCTGCGCCGCCGACGCCGCAAACAGCGCCGCACCGCAGAAAATACCGCCCTTGACCAGCACCTTTTTGTTCTGCCAGAACCCCGGCTCGGCGGCGGTGTTCGTCCTGCCCATCTTGCGCAGCACAGCCATCAGCCCCAGCAGGAACGCGCAGGCCAGCCAGCTGCGGCCCGCCAAAAACGTGTACGGCCCCATGTAGTCGCTGCCGACGCTCTGCGCGACGAAAGCTGTGCCCCAGATAAATGCGCCGCACACCAGCAATAAGGTGTTGCGCAGCTGTTTTTTGTCCATAATTTTCCCCTTTTCCCTCTGTGTTGTACTTTCCTGCGGGCCGATGGCGAGCACCGGCCCCTACGATGTATCATCAAAAATGCCGCCCGGCCATCTGCGGCGCGGGCGGCATTGTTGCCTGTTTTTAACTGTTGGTGGTTTCCTCGTCGCCGTAGGTGTTCAGCTCGGTGCTGCCCAGGCCCTCCACCTTCAGGCCGCCGGTAACGTAATATTTGTTGCCGTTGTCATAGCTGATGGTGATTTTGTACTGCTTGCCTGCGGTCAGGCCGGTAATGGTGTACTGGTAGTCAGCCTCGTCGGCGCGGAAGTAGATCGTCGAGTCCGGCACATAGCTTGTCATCGTCTTATCGTCGGAAAGCTCCCAGAACGCGATCTTGAAGTACATATAGTTCTCGCTGCTGGCCTCGGTAGACGCATAGCCGGTCACGGTCATGCTGTCGCCGCCCGCGACGAAATACTCAGTGGAGCGGTTGGCAATGCCGTTGAAGGAGACATACAGCGTATCATCCACCGGGTAAGTCACCACACGGGCGGAGTCGGTATCCATCTCGGCGGGGAACTCCACGCTGCCGCCTGCGGGGGCTTTCGTGGCGGTGTCGGTGTCCTCCTCGTCGGATTCCTCGACCAGGCCCAGCTTGTGGACCAGATTGACGACAACATTCTGTGCCCACTCTTTGGGGGAGCAGGCCGTCAGGCTGACTGCCAGCAGCACGGCCATAGCCAGCGCCGCGAGCTTGCGGGTAAGTTTCATATCGTGAACCTCCAATGGGTGATGTCTGCAAAAATACACAGATTATTATACCGCAAAATTCCCGCGTGTACAAGCGTTGCGGCGGTTTTTACACATTTGTTTTTGTGCGGAAGTCCTTGATGTAGTCGATGAGCAGCGACGACACCGTGACCGTGACCAGCGAATAAGCGATGCGCCGGAACGGAATGTAGGACAGCGACGCAAAAAGCACCGTTAAATCGGTAAAAAGGTACGCGCGGGAGAGTCGCCACCCGGTCAGCTTGTGGATGACGAGGGCCAGCGCGTCGTCGCCGCCGCTGGACCCGCCCTGCCGCACGATCAGCCCGACGCCCACGCCGACGAACACACCGCCCAGCAGCGCCGCCGCCAGCGGCCAGGGCGTCAGGTCAGGCAGCATCGGGGGAAAACACTCCCACAGGCGGTAGAACCCGGCCAGGCTGATGCTGGCGATACCCGCCGAGAGCAGGAAATCCCACCCCAAAAATTTAAACGCCAGCGCGTAACTTATGGCATCCAACAGGGGCGACGCCACCGATGCCGGAACGCCGAGCCAATGGTTGATGAGCAGCACCAGTCCGATGATGCCGCCCTCCGTGATGGCGGTGCGCTGGTGGATGTTGTGGATGCCGAAGGAGAGTATCGCCGTACCCAGCATGATAATGGCAATGCGCCGCGGCGTGAACCGGGCCAGTGCACGTTGGATTTTTTGTTGCAGCGTTTGTTTTGACATGGCGGCACTCCTTGGGCAGTGATATATCCAGTATAACACAGCCTGTCAAGGGAAAGCGGCGAAAGACCCTCTCGCCCCAACAAAAAAGCAGGGCTGCACTCTGCCCTGCTTCCTGTACTTTATTTCCCCGCCAGCAAAATTGCCAGCACGGCCTTTTCCACGTAAATCCGGTTCTCGGCCTCGTCAAAAATCTCCTCCATGTGTCCTTCCAGCACATCGGGGGCGATCTCCTCGCCGCGGTGGGCAGGCAGCGGGTGCTGCACCATGCAGTCCGGCTTGGCCAGCGCCATGCGGGCCGCATCCAGCGTAAAGCCGGTGAAATCCCGGCGGCGCTGCTCGGCCTCGCGCTCCATGCCCATGCTGACCCAGACATCGGTAAACAGCACGTCCGCATCGCGGGCGGCCTCGTCGGGGTCGTTCGTCAGTGTGAATTTATCGCCGTACCGCTGCGCCAGCATCAGCACGTCGGCTGCCGGGCGGTAGTGCTTCGGGCAGGCGACCGTGACCGCCATACCCATGGCAAGGCAGCCCACAATGACGCTGTTCGCCATGTTGTAGCCGTCGCCGATGAACCCGGCCTTCAGCCCGGCCAGCGTGCCCTTGCGCTCACGCACGGTCATTAAGTCCGTCAGCACCTGCAAGGGGTGGGCGTAGTCAGTCATGCCGGAAATCACCGGTATGCCGCTGTATTTTGCCAGCGCGTCCAGGGTCGTCTGCTTGTAGGTGCGGCAGACGATGGCGTCATAATACCGCCCCAGCACGCGAGCGGTGTCCTGCACAGGCTCGCCGCGGGCAGTCTGCAGATCATTGGCGCTCAGGTAGGTGCCCAGGCCGCCCATCTGGTAGATGCCCACTTCCAGGCTTGCGCGGGTGCGGGTGGAGTTTTTGGCGAAAATCAGCGCCACAGCCTTGCCCTGCAAGTCCTTCGGGTCGATGCCGTCCCTGTGCAGCCGCTTATATTCGTCGGCCACATCCAGGATGTGGGTGATCTCCTCGGGCGTCAGGCCGCCCAATTTCAGCAGATGTTTCATACGCATTTCTCCAGCACGGTGCGCAGGGTATCCAGCGCGGCGTTCACATCCTCCGCCGTCAAAATCAGCGGCGGCAGCAGGCGCAAACGAGTCTTGGCGGTCAGCACCAGCAGGCCCTGCTTCTCGCAGGCGGCGCGGACATCGGCGGCCTTGATGCCGTCGTCAAAGGCGATGCCCACCATCAGGCCCAGGCCGCTGACCTGCTGCACATGGGGCAGTTTGGCAAGCCCGGCGCGCAGCTGGGCCGCACGCTCGTTGACATTGGCGAGGAACTCCTCGTCCATCGTATCCAGCACAGCCAGCGCACCGGCGCAGCAGACCGGGTTGCCGCCGAAGGTCGAACCGTGGCTGCCGGGCTTCATATGCTCGGCGACCTTTTTGTTCATGACCACCGCGCCGATGGGCAGGCCGCCGCCCAGACCCTTGGCCAGGGTGACGATATCGGGGTGCAGGTCAAAATGCTCGCAGGCCAGGAACTTGCCGGTGCGGCCCACGCCGGTCTGCACCTCATCGACGATGAGCAGAATGTCTTTTTCCTTGCAGAACGCCGCGACCTTGGCAACATAGTCGGCATCCAGGGCGACAACGCCGCCCTCGCCCTGTACCAGCTCCATCATGACGGCGCAGGCAGAGGCATCGGCGGCCTTTTCCAGTGCGGCAAAATCGCCCGCCGGGACATAGGCAAAGTTGCCGGGGAAGGGTCCAAAGTCGTGGTGGAACACATCCTGGCCGGTGGCGGTCAGGGTTGCCAGCGTGCGGCCATGGAAGGAATTGACAAGCGTGATGACCTTGCTGCGGCTCTCGCCATACGTGTCTACGCTGTATTTGCGGGCGCACTTGATGGCACCCTCGTTGGCTTCGGCACCCGAGTTGCCGAAGAATACAGCATCCAGCCCGGTGCGGCGGCAGATTTTTTTTGCCAGCTTGCCGTCCGGGGCAGTGTAATACAGGTTGGAGGTGTGCTGCAAGGTCGCGGCCTGGTCTGCCACGGCCTTGACCCAGGCGGGGTGGCAGTAGCCCAGGGAGTTGACGCCAATACCCGACGTAAAATCGAGATATTCCTTGCCGTCGGCGTCCCTGGCGATCATCCCCTTGCCCTCTGCCAGCACGACCTGGCTGCGGCCGTAGGTGTGGAGGATGTAGTCGCCGTCCCGGGAAATCACTTTTTCGGTATTCATCTAGGGTACCCCCTTTATCATGTGCAAAAGCCTTCTCCCATCGGGGGAAGGTGGCTGGGTTTACGAGGCCGGATGTGGGGCGCGTGTGCCGCTGCTGCCCGGAAAGAGATTGCAGCGAGCAGGCCGCCCCTCATCCGTCGGCTTTGCCGACAGTTTTCCCCGAGGGGGAAGCCTTTTCAATCAGCGGTTCCCCCGCCGATAGAACATTGTACCTGCGCCTCTGTCACTGAACATTTCCAGCAAAATCGAGTGGGGCACGCGGCCATCGATGATGACGGCCTCGTGGACGCCCTGGTAGATGGCGTCGGCCATGCCCTCGATCTTGGGCAGCATACCGCCCGCAATGACGC
>ERZ773131.2407-NODE-2407-length-11967-cov-3.595114_pt1 | contig 11967 bp, 8 predicted proteins | sample MGYA00511082_ERZ773131 | MGnify/ENA primary metagenome ERZ773131 (study PRJEB29015, sample SAMEA2737813) | human gut metagenome | biome: human gut; feature: human-associated habitat; material: faeces | place: China | collected 2012 ... | reverse complement strand
TGACTTATTTAAAGCCGTTAAAGAGCAATTGGGCGATTTACCGATTATTGCCGAAGATTTAGGTAATATTGATGACAAAGCCAGAAAATTGCTTACAGACTGTAACTATCCTGGCATGAAGATTCTGCAATTTGGCTTTGAAGATGTTAGCGGAGAAAGCTTAGATAGCCCGCATTATTGCATCCCGCATTCCATTGTTTATACCGGCACACATGATAACGATGTGACCAATGGTTGGTATAACAGCCTGACTGAACAACAGCAGCAATATATCAATGATTATACGCATCGCCATGAGGATGAATCGATTTGTCAAGCGATGATTCGTCAGCTTTTTGCAACCGTTAGCAATACCGCGATTGCAACAATGCAAGATGTTTTAGATTTGCCAGCCAGTTCAAGAATGAACGTGCCTTCAACAATTGGTGGAAACTGGCAATGGAGAATGCAGCAATCAGATTTAACGCAAGATAAAAAAGACTTTTTAGAAAAGATGACCACGTTATATCAACGTGCGAATCAGGAAAAATAATGATGAAATTTAGTACCTTTGTAAAAAACGAAACCAATAAATCGCTTGAACAATTAAGCGATAAAGAAACTTATATTCAATTATTAAATTACGTAAAAACACTCTCAGCAGATAAACCTAAAAATACAGGTAAACGTAAGGTTTACTATATCTCAGCTGAGTTTTTAATTGGTAAATTACTTTCTAATAACCTGATTAACCTTGGTGTCTATCAAGACATCAAAACAGAATTAGAAAGTGCGGGTAAATCATTAAGTCATATTGAAGATATTGAACCAGAACCGTCTTTAGGAAATGGTGGGTTAGGTCGTTTGGCTTCTTGTTTTATTGATTCAATGTCTACACTTGGCTTAAATGCTGAAGGGGTAGGTTTAAATTATCATTATGGTTTGTTCAAACAAGTCTTTAAAAAGAATGAACAACATGCGGAGCCTAATGATTGGATTGAAGATAACTCTTGGTTAATTCCAACAGATATTAGCTATGAGGTGCCATTTAAGAAATTTACGTTAACCTCTAAACTAGATCGCATTGATATTTTAGGTTATAAGAAAGAAACGAAAAACTATCTCAATTTATTTGATATTAAATCAGTGAATCCTAAACTGATTAAGAAAGGTATTGAGTTTGATAAAACTGCGATTGAAAAAAATCTGACTTTATTCCTTTACCCTGATGATTCAGATAAAAATGGGGAATTGCTGCGTATTTATCAACAATACTTCATGGTATCAAATGCTGCACAATTATTAATTGATGAAGCGATTGCACGTGGTAGTAATTTATATGATTTAGCGGATTATGCGTATGTACAGATCAACGATACTCACCCTTCAATGGTGATTCCTGAATTAATTCGCTTATTAACGGAAAAACATCAGATTAAATTTGCAGAAGCGGTTGAAATCGTACGTAATATGGTGGGCTATACCAACCATACGATTTTGGCTGAAGCGCTAGAAAAATGGCCACTCGATTATCTAGATGAAGTCGTGCCTCATTTAGTAGTGATCATTAAAAAATTAGATAAATTAGTGCGCGCAGAATATAAAGATCCTGCAGTACAAATTATTGATAAACAAAAACGTGTGCATATGGCGCACATGGACATCCACTTTTCAAATTCTGTAAATGGTGTGGCTGCATTACATACGGAGATTTTGAAAAATTCAGAACTTAAAGCGTTCTATGCGTTGTATCCTGAAAAATTCAATAATAAGACAAACGGCATTACCTTCCGTCGTTGGTTAGAGTTTTCTAACCAAGCATTAGCGGCTTACATTAAAGAATTAATTGGTGATGAGTATTTGCATGATGCAACGAGATTAGAGAAATTGTTAGCCTTTAAAGATGACAAAAAGGTTCATCAACAATTAGCGAAAATTAAGTTTGAAAACAAATTAGCACTAAAAGCGTACCTTAAAGAAAATAAAGGTATTGAGTTAGATGAAAACTCAATCATTGATACGCAAATTAAGCGTTTCCATGAATATAAACGCCAACAAATGAATGCGCTTTATGTGATTCATAAATACTTACAAATTAAAGCAGGCAAATTACCAAAACGTAAGATTACCGTGATTTTTGGCGGAAAAGCAGCGCCAGCTTATATTATTGCACAGGATATTATTCACTTAATTCTTTGTTTATCTGAGTTAATCAATAATGATCCTAAAGTGAACAAGTATTTAAATGTACATTTGGTGGAAAACTATAATGTGAGCGTGGCAGAAAAACTGATTCCAGCAACCGATATTTCAGAACAAATTTCGCTTGCCTCTAAAGAAGCTTCTGGTACAGGTAATATGAAATTTATGCTTAATGGCGCGTTAACCTTAGGCACAATGGATGGGGCTAATGTTGAAATTGCAGAATTAGCCGGTGATAAAAATATCTATACATTCGGTAAAGATTCAGAAAGCATTATTAAACTTTATGAAACAGCAGGCTATGTTTCAAAAGAGTATTATGAAAACGACAAAGAGATTAAAAGAGCGGTTGATTTTATTCTAAATCCTGCCGTGGTGAAATTAGGCAATAAAACACGTTTAGAACGTCTTTATAACGAATTATTGAATAAAGACTGGTTTATGACGTTAATTGACTTTAATGCTTATGTTGAAGCGAAAGAACAAATCTTAGCCGATTATGAAGATCAAGATAGTTGGAATGAGAAAGTCGTTCACAATATCGCAAAAGCGGGCTTCTTCTCATCTGACCGCACGATCGCTCAATATAATGCAGACATTTGGCATTGTGAGGGCTAAGGGGGGAAGCAATGAAACTACTTACCCTGAATGTACACGCTTGGTTAGAAGCTAACCAAGCGGAAAAAATAGAGATTCTTGCTGAGACTATTGTGGAAAAGGGTTATGACATCATTGCCTTACAAGAGGTTAATCAATTGATGTCGGCTCCTGCTATTTCGCCAACGTTAAAGCAAGATAACTATGGTGTCATTCTGTTAAATAAAATCAATCAACGCGTTGCACAGAAATATTCGCTTTTTTGGAGTAATTCGCATATTGGTTACGATAAATATGATGAGGGCATTGCGTTTTTAACGCGCTTGTCTGTTTATGATGTTGATGCGTTTTATTGTAGCCAACATCAACGTCTTGACTCGATTCTCTCGCGTAAAATCATTGGCTTGACGGTAGAATATCAAGGCCAGTTAATTGAATGTTATTCTTGCCACATCAATTTGCCAAATTGTGATGGTGAAAAGCAACTTGATAATGTTCGTTATATTGTAGAGCGAAGTCAAAGTGCGAATCTTAAAATCCTGATGGGAGATTTCAATACTGATGCAATAAGCGATCAGCAAGCTTACCAGCAGATTAAATCCTTAGGCTTATTCGATACATTTGAAATGGCAGAGCAGAAGGATAGCGGTATCACTGTGGAGAAAGCGATTGACGGTTGGAAAGGCCATAGTGAAGAAAAGCGATTAGATTATATTTTTTTAAACCAAGCAAAAAGGGTTTTATCCAGTCAGGTTATTTTTAATGGTAAAAATAAACCGATTGTTTCCGACCATTTTGGCGTAGAAGTAGATCTCATCTTGTAGGAGGATTGATATGAAAAAACTACTCAGTTTTGAGTTTTGGCAAAAATTCGGTAAGTGCCTAATGGTTGTGATTGCCGTTATGCCAGCAGCGGGTTTAATGGTGAGTATTGGTAACTCACTGCCTTTGATTAGTGACGCAGAATGGCTAGCGCGTGTCGGAAACATTATCGCTCAAATTGGTTGGGGGATTATCGGTAATCTTCATTTATTATTTGCTTTAGCGATTGGTGGTAGTTGGGCAAATGAGCGTGCAGGTGGTGCATTTGCAGCCGGTCTGGCTTTCATTTTAATTAACTTAATCACCGGTCACTTCTTTGGTGTGAAGATTGAAATGTTAGCCGATCCAAATGCTCACGTAAGTACCGTATTTGCAGGAGAAATCCCTGTTGCGCATTACTTCGTGAATATTTTAGGGCAGCCAGCTTTGAATATGGGGGTATTCGTCGGTATTATCGCCGGTTTTGTTGGGGCAACAACCTTCAATAGTTACTACAATTTCCGTAAATTACCTGAAGTACTTACCTTCTTTAACGGTAAACGTTTTGTTCCTTTCGTTGTCATTTATCGCTCTGTATTAGTGGCGATTATCTTATCGCTATTCTGGCCTTTAGTTCAAACAGGCATTAACCATTTTGGTCAATGGATTGCGAACTCACAAAACTCAGCGCCAATTTTGGCACCATTTATTTATGGTACCTTAGAGCGTCTATTACTTCCGTTTGGTTTACACCACATGTTGACTATCCCAATGAACTACACTTCATTAGGCGGTACTTATGAATTCTTAACCGGTGCGCAACAAGGTAAACAAGTATTTGGTCAAGACCCACTATGGCTTGCATGGATCACTGACTTAATTAACCTTAAAGATGCAGGTAACTTAACGCAATATAATGATCTTCTTTTAACCGTGACACCTGCTCGCTTTAAAGTTGGACAAATGATTGGGTCAAGCGGTATCTTAATGGGCTTGACACTTGCGATGTATATCAACGTAGATGAAGATAAGAAAAAACTCTATAAAGGTATTTTCCTTTCTTCTGCACTTGCGGTGTTCTTAACAGGTGTAACAGAGCCAATCGAATACATGTTTATGTTTGTCGCTTTACCGCTTTATATTGTTTATGCGTTAGTACAAGGTTGTGCTTTCGCCATGGCAGATATTGTGGACTTACGTGTGCATTCATTCGGTAACATTGAGTTCTTAACACGTACACCAATGGCGATTAAAGCCGGCATTGGTATGGATGTGATCAACTTTATTTGGGTATCTATCCTTTTTGCAGTAGCCATGTTCTTTATCGCGAACTTTATGATTAAGAAATTTAACCTTGCGACAGCAGGTCGTAATGGTAACTATGATACGAAAGGTTCAGATGAAGCTTCTAGCAATGAGACAAAAGTTGCGGATGCTAGCGCACAAGTTATCCAAATCATCAACTTACTTGGTGGACGTAATAATATTGCAGATGTTGATGCTTGTATGACACGTTTACGTATCACCGTACATAATCCTGAGTTAGTGGGTGATGAAGCAAGTTGGAAACAAGCAGGTGCAATGGGCTTTATTGTGAAAGGCTCTGGTATTCAAGCGATTTATGGACCAAAAGCAGATGTCTTAAAATCCGATATTCAAGATGTGCTTTCATCGGGCGTAGAAATTCCTAAAATGTAATTCTACCTAAATATCTATTTTATCCCCGCCTTCAAGGCGGGGATATTATCTCAATAACTCATTTCTATATTGCTCATCTTCAATCTACCCTAAAAATCTTTTTATTTGATACTATCAACGTAGAAAAAATTTCCACAATTTTAGCGCTATAAAAAAATACCGTCCGTTATGTAACGAGCGGTATTTCTAGTGTTAGAAGGGAAGTGGTTATTAAATGATTAATTGGCCGATAATACTACGAGTTTCTTCTCGAACTTCGGTGAGTTTCACTTTCACCAAATCACCGATTTTGTAACGGCGTTCTCCTTGAATATACATCGCTAATTCATCAGCATTCACTTGCATTTCATCTTTATTTGGATGCAACGTGGAAGCTGGTACGAACATGGATGCACCATTTTCTAATAATTGAACACGTAAACCGCTACGCATCACATCTTGCACTTCTGCATCAAATTCAGCATTTTCAGCGACTTTGTCAGCAAGATAGCGACAATATAACCAGTCTGCGATATCACGTTCAACCAAGCGATTTTGACGACGGGCTTCTTGTAAGCGTGCAAGCACTTCATCTTGTGGCTTTTCACAAGCTTGCTGTGTGAGCACAGCTTTGATTAAACGATGGTTTACCATATCGGAATATTTACGGATAGGCGATGTCCAGGTCGCATAACCTTCTAATCCAAGCCCAAAATGTGGAGCAAGTTCGGATTTAAACTCCGCAAAGGTTAAATAACGACGTAAACGGAATTCTAAATAGTCACCTTCAATCGGTTCAATATCATGACGCATTTGGCAATAACCTTTTAAGGTTGCCAAATTTTCTACCGAATAACGTTCAGCAAGTTCAGCTTGATTTTCTTCATTGGCTAAATTTGCCATTAAGAAATTATGTGCATTTTCTAAGAATTTTTTATCAAAACCAGTGTGTGTATTGAAAATACCGGTTTTAGCATGCTCCGCTAAGAATTGGGCGGCACAAATGTTGGCAATGATCATGGATTCTTCCACGATTTGATTTGCAATACGGCGATATTCCGCTTTAATTTCTTTCACTTTGCCATTTTCAGCGAGAATAAAAGAGTAGTCTGGTTTCTCTTTAAATAACAAGGAATGGGTTTTACGCCATTGAATACGTGCTTGAGTAAATTGATGTAACCAATCAATTTGCTGGGCAATTTCAGGTGTTTCCGGTTGCCATGCATCCGGTACTTGTTCTAAATAATCTGAAATCTTGTTATAGGCTAATTTTGCTTTAGATTGTACATAAGCGGACACAAAACGTGGTTTCGCCGTGATATTACCCGCAAGATCTGTTTCAATGTAACACACTAATGCAGGACGAGTTTCATTTGCCATTAATGAACATAATTCATCAGATAATTCACGAGGCAACATAGGAATGTTGAAGCCAGGCAAATAATTGGTGAAACAACGCTGTTTAGCGTCTTTTTCAATTTGTGAATCTAATGCAATGTAAGCTGTTGGATCAGCAATGGCAACGACTAATCGCCAGCCGCTTTGTGTACCATTTTGCTCGATAGGTTCGATATAAAGGGCATCATCCATATCCTGAGTGCTTTCAGAGTCAATGGTGACAAAATGAAGTGCGGTCAGATCTTCACGTGTTTGTTGATCTAACATCTCATAACTTTCTGCACCTTGCACAGGATGACGAGATTGCTCATGACGTGCTAATGTGACCCACCAAGGGGCTAATTCATCGTCAGCACGGCAAATAAATTGATTGATGGTGGCATAGAAAAAGCGATCATCACGTAATGGGTGCGTTTTCAAATTTGCGATGACCCAGTCGCCTTCTTGTAATTCTTCTTTGACGGATTTAGCTTGTTGCGCACCAATGGGTTGGTTGATACTTGGATGATCAACCAAAACTTGCAATTTCTTGTCTTTATTGAACCGCACTTTGGCAATAAAGCGCGTGAGCATTGGCTCAATTAATTCTTCAGGTTCAGCTTGCTCTTTATCGCCTTGCTTTTCAATGGTGGCTTTGATTTTGTCACCATGCATCACTTTTTTCATTGCAGGAGGGGCAATAAAGTAGCTTTTTTTATCGCACTCTAAAAAACCATAAGCTTTATCAGTACTTTTTACCACGCCTTCAACGTGTTCTTTGCTATCGTGGATTTGTTGCTTAAGTTGTGCGAGTAGTGGATTATCTTGGAACATAGTTATATTTAAAAAAAGAGAAAAGGCAGACTGAAAAGCCTGCCTAAAAATAGATTGTACGAAAAATTATTCTTCGCCTAATTCGCCCATTGCAGTGATGCTGAAACCTGCATCTACGTGAACGATTTCACCGGTAATACCCGATGCTAAATCTGAGCATAAGAATGCTGCTGAGTTACCCACATCTTCGATAGTAACAGTGCGGCGTAATGCTGCTGTTTTCTCGAATGTAGCAAGCATTTTCTTGAAGTTTTTAATACCTGATGCCGCTAAAGTACGGATTGGACCTGCAGAAATTGCATTCACACGAATACCTTCTTTACCTAAGTCAGCTGCCATTACGCGAGTTGCTGCTTCAAGAGATGCTTTCGCTAAACACATCACGTTGTAGTTAGGAATTGCGCGCTCTGCACCTAAGTAAGAAAGGGTTAATAATGCTGCATTTGGATTTAAGTAAGGACGTGCCGCTTGTGCCATAGCAACGAAGCTGAATGCACTGATGTCGTGAGCGATACGGTAGCCTTCACGAGTTGCTGCGTTTACGTAGTCACCATCTAATTGATCGCCTGGTGCGAATGCAATAGCGTGTACGAAACCATCAAATTTTTCCCAACGTTTGCTTAATTCAGCAAAGCAGTTTTGGATGCTTTCATCGGTCGCTACGTCTAAAGGTAATACGATGTCAGAACCAAATTCTTTTGCAAATTCTTCTACGCGCGGTTGTAATTTATCGTTTAAATAAGTGAAAGCAAGTTCAGCGCCTTGTTCTTTCATTGCTTTTGCAATCCCGTAAGCAATAGAACGGTTGCTTGCAAGACCTGTTACTAAAATACGTTTACCAGTTAAGAAACCCATATTTTTTCCTATGTTTGAGTTAAAAAAATCGACGAGATTATACTTGTTTTGTGTGCTTTCGGCAATCAATCACACTTTGTACCAGTTAGGCGGGATTATCAATATCTTTAAATTCTACATCTAAGCCATATTCAGCTGCTAACCATTCACCTAATGCTTTAATGCCGTAGCGTTCTGTTGCATGGTGACCAGCCGCAAAGAAATGAATACCTTGCTCACGAGCAGAATGAATTGTTTGCTCCGAAACCTCGCCGGTAATAAAGGCATTACAACCTTGTGCTGCCGCTAAATCAATATAGCCTTGTCCGCCACCGGTACAAATGCTTACTTTACGGATTAAGTGCGGTCCATTTTCCGTGCAAATTAACGGTTTACGATGCAGCACTTGTTCAATACGTTGTGCAAATTCTTCAGCGGTAACAGGATCTTTTAACGTTCCCCAAACAGGAATGCTGGTTGCGCTATTTTCTAAAGGTTGAAGATCGCTAATCCCTAATAACTGAGCAAGTTTTGCGTTGTTGCCTAATTCAGGGTGAACATCTAAGGGTAAATGGTAGCCGTATAAATTGATGTCATTCACAAGTAAGGTTTTGATGCGTTTGCCTTTCATACCACGAATACATGGATTTTCACTTTTCCAAAAATAGCCGTGGTGGACAAGAATCGCATCAGCTTGTTGTGCAACGGCATAATCAATCAAAGCTTGGCTTGCGGTGACACCCGTGATGATCTTTTTGATCTCTGATTTGCCTTCTACTTGCAAACCGTTAGGGGCGTAATCATTTATTCTGTCTGTGCTAAGTTTTTCGTTTAGTAAACGTTCAAGTTCTAGATTGTTCATCATTTTTGAGAGAAAAGAAAAAGGTGAGATATGGTAAGGGATTTAAAAAAAAATGGCTAGTGCAAAAGGAGTGGGGGGGAATGCACTAGCCAGTAGTGTGTTTGTAATAAAACAAGTTTACTATCTAAAACGAGATTCATTATATATTTAATTATATAAAGATCAAGAAAAAAATAAGGAAAATTTTCCTTATTTTTCGATATGTCGTTTTTGTGTTCGAAAATAGATGAAAAATCAACCGCACTTATGAATACAAACTTGGCTCATCTTCGGTTGGGCGCGTTTTAAATCGGCGGTGTAGCCACATGTATTGTTCCACACCTTTTAAGATTTCTTTTTCCACAACTTTATTCATTCTTGCAGCGATTGCTGTTTCATCTGAAAGATCGGAAAAATCCACGGGTGGAGAAATACTGACCGTATAGCCTGAGCCGTCTTTATTACGCAATGGAGCAAAAGGGACGACTTTACAATTTGGCGCAGATTTAAGCAGATAATAACTGCCTGTCGTAGTTGCGGCTTCTTTTACTGCAAAGAAAGGCACAAATACCGCATTTTTTCTGCCGTAATCGTGATCGGGCGCATACCAAATGGTTTCACCTTTACGTAAGGCTTTGAGCATGCCTCGCAGATCTTTTCGATTCAGCATGTCTTTGTTTGAACGTAAGCGACCTTTAATTTGTAACCAATCCAGTACAGGATTGTCATTGGGACGATAAACGCCTACGCCAGGATGATGTAAGCCCACAATACGCGCGCCTAATTCAAGGGTAAGAAAATGGACACCCACAAAGATAATGCCGTCTTGGGCGTTTTCTTTTAAATAATTTAACCCTTCAATTTTTGACCATTTTTTGATGCGAGCATCAGACCAAAACCATGCCATACCGGTTTCAATAATTGCCATTCCAACAGCACGTAAGTTCTCTTGCAAAATGGCTTCACGTTCTTGCTCGGGCATTTCTGGGAAGCAGAGCTCAAGATTTCGGCGAGCAATCGCTGCACGGCGTTTTCCCACTTTTAGTTTTGAGAAAAGCCAGCCTAAGCCATTGCCAATATGACGTAGAATTGGATAGGGAAGTAACACAAGGCTTCGCCAAATCGCCACACCAAGCCAAAATCCCCAGTATTTAGGGGCTAGAAAGTGCGGTTGAAATTGAGGGAGTTTTTCGTTTTTCATAATTCTTTTCTGGTTAGTTCGGCGTGTAGTTTATCGCAAATTTGAGTTGTGGTAAAATTGCGCCAAATTTTATTATTCCAACAGAGAGATTTCAAAATGGCTCAATATTCTGCCAATTTTAATCAAGCGAAAGTATTAGTGTTAGGCGATGTCATGCTTGACCGTTACTGGTTTGGTGCAACTAATCGTATTTCACCGGAAGCACCGGTTCCTGTGGTTCGTGTGCAAGATAATGAAGAGCGTGCAGGTGGTGCAGCAAACGTGGCAATGAATATTGCTTCTCTTAATGTCCCTGTGCAAATTTTAGGTTTAATTGGTCAAGATGAAACAGGCACAGCCTTAACCAATTTATTACAACATCAAAAAATTGACTGTAATTTTGTAGCATTGAATACTCACCCAACTATTACGAAATTACGTATTTTGTCTCGTCATCAACAATTACTTCGTTTGGATTTTGAAGAAGATTTCCAAAATGTGGAATGTCATGAGTTGCTTGCGAAATTAGACGCGGAAGTGAAAAACTTTGGTGCGTTAGTGCTTTCAGATTATGGTAAAGGCACGTTAAAAGATGTGCAAAAAATGATCCAAATTGCACGCAAAGCGAATGTACCGGTGTTGATCGATCCAAAAGGCACAGATTTTGAGCGTTATCGAGGCGCCACTTTACTTACACCAAATATGTCAGAATTTGAAGCGGTGGTAGGTAAGTGTGATTCTGAAGAAGAAATCATTGAGAAAGGTTTAAAATTAATTTCAGACATTGAATTGACCGCACTTTTAGTGACCCGTTCTGAAAAAGGCATGACACTACTTCGTCCAAATCAAGAGCCATTCCACTTACCAACCGTTGCCAAAGAAGTATTCGATGTAACAGGTGCGGGCGATACGGTAATCAGCGTTCTAGCAACCGCACTTGCAGATGGACGTTCTTTTGAAGAATCTTGCTATTTAGCTAATGTGGCGGCAGGTATTGTGGTCGGTAAATTGGGTACATCAACGGTTTCTACTGTGGAGTTAGAGAATGCGATCCATGGTCGTTCTGAAACCGGCTTCGGTATTATGTCAGAAAGCCAATTAAAAATGGCGGTCGATCATGCTAAAGCGCGCGGTGAGAAAATCGTGATGACAAACGGTTGTTTCGACATTCTTCACCCTGGTCATGTATCTTATTTAGAAAATGCTCGTAAACTTGGTGATCGTTTAATTGTTGCCGTGAATACAGATGGCTCAGTTAAACGCTTAAAAGGTGAAAGTCGTCCAATTAACAATCTGAATGCACGTATGGCAGTATTGGCAGGTTTAGCGTCAGTAGATTGGGTCGTTTCTTTTGATGAAGACACGCCACAACGTTTAATTGGTGAGATTTTACCGGATTTATTGGTGAAAGGCGGTGATTATAAACCTGAAGAGATTGCTGGCAGTAAAGAAGTGTGGGCAAATGGCGGTGATGTTCGTGTATTGAATTTCGAAAATGGCTGTTCAACCACAAACGTAATTGAGAAAATCAAAGCGCTGAAAGATTAATTTATTAAGGAATGAGTAGAATAAAGCTTGCCTTTATCCTGCTCAATCGTTAAAATTCAGGCTCCTTGTCATCGCTGAGTTAGAGATCGGCGAATGA
>ERZ773131.2400-NODE-2400-length-12002-cov-3.524567_pt1 | contig 12002 bp, 9 predicted proteins | sample MGYA00511082_ERZ773131 | MGnify/ENA primary metagenome ERZ773131 (study PRJEB29015, sample SAMEA2737813) | human gut metagenome | biome: human gut; feature: human-associated habitat; material: faeces | place: China | collected 2012 ... | reverse complement strand
CTGTTACCTCCACATTCTTTTTTATTTTGAATGTCCGCAAAATCCGTCCTACATCGGTCCTACAGTATGTATCACATAATCACATGACAGATTATATCCTTTTGTTATCTTTGCTTCTCCAGTCTCACATCCGTGTAGTGTCCTGCACTCCGCCAGAAGCTCCGGTCCTGCTGCTCTATGAATTGCACCATCTACACCGCCTCCGCCAAGAAGAGAGTTATTTGCTGCATTCACAATTGCCTGCACATCTGTTACTTTTGTTATATCTCCCATTAAAGTCTTAATTAAGTACATTTAGTTCCATCCTTTCCAGATATCCGGCTGATAACCAAATGTTGATTGCTTTCCGTTTCTTACTACTGGTGTTTTAATTACTTGTGGATTCTCAAGCACTTTTTCAAGCTTATCTTCATCTGCGATATACTTAATAAGAGCAAGTAAATCTTTGTCCTTACCATCCCAGTTAACCATATTTTCTAATCCACCATTTGCCTGAGCTACTGAATTAAATTCTCCTTTGCTCATACCTTTTTCTTTCATATCAATGAACTGATACTTTATGCCCCGCTCCTTGAAAAAACGCTCCGCCTTCTTAGTATCATTGCATTTCTTTGTTCCAAATATCTGTATATTCATATCAGTATTCCTTTTCTATCTCTCCATCTATTCCATACATTTTCTTGAATGCATCAAGGTCTGCCTGGTTCTTAATCAGCATAACCTCTTCTATTTTACCTGTATGAATATCCTTAAAACCTGCAACTTGTTCACCATTACATATGCTGGCCTTAATTACCGGTTTCTTATTTTCCTTATCATATGCCTCCACCAGCTTATTGAAAACCTGACCTTCTTTCAATCCGCCATGACCAATTGCAGCAAGTACTGAATCCCAGTCCCTGAAACCATATTTACGCAAAACAGCCTCCAGATACTGGGTTTTTGTATAATTTGCGATCTTAAATCCCTTTGCACGCGCATACTGCGCAAGCATCTCCTTGCCCTTAAGGATATTATCTTCTTTTAATTCCTTCTTGAACCACTGGTTAATCTTGTTCTTTGCCTGAGTACTCTTAACCAGTTTCAGCCAGTCGCGGCTTGGTCCCTGAGAATTCTGTGAAGTAATGATTTCAATACGGTCGCCGTTTTTGATCTCATATTCAATCGGAACCAGCTTACCGTTAACTCTGGCACCTACCATCTTATTTCCGACTGCACTGTGAACACTGTACGCAAAATCCACCGGTGTAGAACCGCTTGGAAGTGTTTTAACATCTCCCTGTGGAGTGAAACAGTAAACACTGTCCGCAAAAAGATCCAGGTCATTCTTCAGAAGACTCATGAATTCTTTGTTATCAGACATGTCTCTCTGCCATTCCAGAATCTGACGCAGCCAGTTCAGTTTCTCTTCCTCACTCTTACCTACAGGAGCCTTTCCGTCAGACGACTCCTTATATTTCCAGTGTGCAGCGATACCATATTCTGCAGTTCTGTGCATTTCATAAGTACGGATCTGGATTTCAAAGGGCTGTCCGTTGGGTCCGATCAATGTGGTATGCAATGACTGATACATATTGGGTTTCGGCATGGCAATATAATCTTTAAACCGTCCCGGAATTGGCTTATACATCTCATGGATCACACCAAGGGCAGCATAACAATCCTTCACTGTATCTACAAGAATACGGACAGCAAATAAATCATAAATCTGATCAATAGTCTTATCCTGATTTACCATCTTCTTGTAGATGCTGAAAAAGTGTTTTACACGTCCGTCCACCTGCGCCTTAATATTGGCATCATCCATATGTTTCTTAACTTCTTTTACAATCGCACCTACAAACTGTTCTCTCTCGCTTTTACGCAGGGCAACCTTATGCACCAGGTCATAATATACATCCGGCTTAAGGTATTTCAGCGACAGGTCATCCAGCTCTACCTTTATCTTGGAAATACCCAGACGCATGGCAATAGGAGCATAAATATCCATGGTCTCTCTGGCCTTTTCCTGCTGCTTTTCAGGACGCATATACTGTAAGGTACGCATATTATGAAGACGGTCTGCAAGCTTGATCAGAATAACTCTGATATCCTTAGCCATGGCAAGAAACATCTTTCTGAGGTTCTCTGCCTGAACTTCTACTTTATCCGCAGAATAAGATAACTGTCCCAGCTTGGTAACACCATCCACAAGAAGTGCAACCTCTGAACCAAATTCCTTCTCCACTTCCTCATAGGTCATCCAGGTATCTTCAACTGCATCATGAAGAAGACCTGCAACTATCGTTTCTTTGTCAAGTTCCAGATCTGCCAGAATGATGGCAACACACAAAGGATGAATGATATATGGCTCTCCAGACTTTCTCTTCTGTCCTTCATGAGCTTCACTTGCAACCTTATATGCCTTCTCTATCATGGAAATATCTGTTGATGGATGATACTTCAGAACACTGTTTATCAGTTCTTTATAAAGCACCTCCGGACTTGTAAAATCATGCATGGTCTTTACTGCCGCATCTGCTCTCTTTACAGATTCCAGCTTCTCTTTTTCAACCTGCATTTCATCTTTTTTTGCTTCTGTACTTTTTGTTATCTCTGTCATATGCTCCCACCTGCCTGTCCTGCACAATCAGCTGTGCTTATTTACCATCATAACAAATTACGGACGCTACATCATACCCATTCAGTCTTTCGCGTCCCTTTAAACCTGCAAGTTCCATGAGAAATACAACCTTGACAACCTCACCGCCAAGCTGTTCCACCAGCTTGATCGCTGCTTCGATCGTACCGCCTGTTGCGATCAGATCATCAACGATAACCACTTTCTGACCTGGTTTTATGGAATCTTTATGCATTTCAATCTCTGCACTGCCATATTCCAGATCATAGCTTACAGATACTGTTTCGCGGGGAAGTTTGCCTTTTTTACGAATCGGTACAAATGGTTTATGAAGATTATATGCGATCGGTACACCAAAGATAAAGCCTCTGGACTCTGTTCCTGCAATCACGTCCACATCTATATCCTTAAGACAGTCCTGCATGGAGTCGATGGCCAACTGCAGGCCATCCGCATCCTGCAGAACACTTGTAATATCTCTGAAAATAATCCCCGGTTCAGGAAAATCCGGTATACTTAATACATAATCTTCAATTTTCTTCATTTTATTTCTCCTCCAGTGTGTGTTATATTGCTGTTCGCTCATAAATATTTTATAGTATATCACCTTTTTATTTCAGAATCAAGTTACTGTTAAGCCCTGACATTTGTATTTCCAGGCTTACCGGCGGTTACAAAACAGGCGGTAATATTAACAGTAATTCTGAATAATAATCTGAAGACTCTCTCGTCCCCTGAATCTGTTGATCTCCGGATAATAAGTAACAGAAATACTGTCTTTTTCCCTGATAAAGTTCACAAAATCCTCTGCTTCTCCGAAATAAATGCCTTCCACTGAAATCCCCTGCGGATCAAGAAGTTTTAATTTTACTACATTTTTATTTTTCCCGATAATACTGTAATCAAGCACTCTGAGATTTTTCTGTGCAAAGACCGGTTTTGTATTCCCTTTTCCAAAGGGTTCCAGAAGCAAAATCTGTTCTACCAGTTCTTTTGTAATATAAGACACAGGCATCGGCACATCAATCACGATCTTAGGACGCAATTCTTCGTCCGTCAACGTACAGTTGACATTGAGGCGTCTCCGGAATTCTTCTATATTTTTTTCTTCTATAGAAAGACCTGCTGCCATCGGATGACCTCCAAACTGTATCATCAGGTCTGCACATTTTACCAGTTCTTCATACATAGAGTAACTTTCTATTGATCTTCCGCTTCCTTTTGCACTTGTCTCACCGCCCGTCAATACAAAGGCAGGCCTGTGATATTTTTCCCTGATCCTGCCTGCTATAATTCCGGCAAGACTTTCATGACAATCCGGAAGATAAACTACCAGTACTCTGTCATTTTTCAGCTCTGTAGTCTCTATGATCCGGATTGCCTCTTCTTTTCCTTTCTCAGTGAGAGCTTTTCGGCTCTGATTAAGAGCTGTAAGATCTCCGGCAAGCCTTGCTGCTTCTTCCTTTGTTTTTGCATTGAGAAGCGCAAGAGAACGGGCAGCTGTATCCAGTCTGCCACTGGCATTGATACATGGTCCCAACACAAATCCGATATGATAAGCTGTGATTTTAGCATCTTCCAGAGAATTTGCTCGGATCAGTTCCTGCAATCCTTTATTTTTGGTATTTTTCAGACGGCACAGCCCTTCTTTTACCAGAATCCTGTTCTCTCCCTGAAGATCCATAACATCTCCTACTGTTGCAATAGCCGCCAGTTCATAATAATCTTCCAGATCCTCTTCTGGAACACCAAATCTCTCGTAAAGTGCTGCAATATATTTAAAGGCCACCACTGCCCCACACAGGTTTTTATTCGGGTATGGACAATCATATTGTTTCGGATTCAAAATCGCATCTGCCGGAGGAAGCACCATCTGGCGTTCTCCCTTTTTCTCCCTGTAAGGAACCTCATGATGATCTGTAATAATCACTGTCATTCCCTTATCCTTTGCCATCTGGATTTCAGCAGCCGCAGCAATTCCATTATCACAGGTCACGATCGTATCGATCCGGTCCGTTTCCGCTCTTTCTATAAGATGTGCATGAATCCCATATCCGTCTGCAACTCTGTCCGGAATATAAGTATCCACATCTGCTCCGATCCTCGCAAGGCCTTTCATTAAAATGTATGTAGAGGTCACACCATCAATATCATAATCACCAATAATACGGACTTTTGCTTTCTGCGATATTTTTTTCTCCAGGATATCTACAGCTTTTTCCATATCCTTCATCAGCCAGGGAGAAGGAAGCTCTTGTACTGTTCCTGACAGATACTCTCTTATCTTATCTTCTCCGATCACATCTCTGTTCCTGATCAGTCTCGCAATCACCGGATCAATATGAAACTGTTGACCGATCTGGTTAAAATCTGCTCTTTTTGCTGCTATTACCCATTTCTCCATATATTTTCTCTCCTCATAAAAATATCCCGGAGTTCTACCCCGGGATATTTCTGTCTGCCTGTTTTTCAGACACTTATTGTTTTATTCAGCATCATCATTCTGCTGTTTTTTAGCTGCTTCTTCGGCAGCCAGACGTTCAGCTACTCTTTTTCTGTTTTTCTTCTTTGGCTGAGTCGGATCTTTCTGTGATACATCACGTGCTTTCTTCGGCTTTGAAGAGGACTTTGCAGATGCGGAAGCTGCAGCAATTGCCGGCTGTCCTTTTCCTGCAAATTTCTTTTTCATCACATACCACAACGCACCTGTAATACATACAGAAGAATATGCACCGACAAGAACACCAACCATCAGAGGTGCTGCAAATTCACGGATAGAAGAAACACCCATGATATAAAGAACAGCTACCATAACAAAAGTTGTAAAAGAGGTATAAATACTTCTTGTAAGAGTCTGAGTGATACTTGCGTTTACAATTTCTGCCAGTTTTTCTCTGGAACCACTGTGAAGGTTCTCACGTATACGGTCAAAGATAACGATTGTAGCATTGATAGAATAACCTACGATCGTAAGCATGCAGGCAATAAATGTATTACCGACAGATACTCTGGCAATAGCATAGAATGCAAGTACAACCAGAACATCATGCAGAAGCGCCAATACCGCACTGCTTGCAAAACGGATGTCTTTAAATCTGAACCAGATATAAAGAAGCATACAGATTGTAGCTACTATAACGGCTACAAGCGCATCACGACGCATTTCACTACTTACTGTAGAAGAAATACTTTCTGTGGAAATCGTGCTGTCATCTACACCAAATTTCTCAACCAGCGCACTCTGCAGAGCTTCACGTTCGCTCTGATTCAGAGAACGTGTCTTGATCACAACCTGATTTGTTCCGACTACCTTTGTAGGCTGAACATTTTTATCTCCTGTCACCTCTTCTACAACAGGAGTTACTTCAGAATCAATGGTCTTAATATCCATATCTTCATTAAATGTAACAGTTGTAGAAGTACCGCCTGAGAACTCAAGGCTGTAATTTAACGCTTTGTTTCCTGCATGCGAATTAGCAAACATCGCTGCCGGACCGCAGAGGATCAGGATAATGGAAATAGCAAAAAATACTTTCTTCTTTCCAAGGAAATCAACTGCCTTACGTTCTTTTGCAGATCCGTAGAATTTCGGATCACGTACACCAACTGCATAAAGTGCATTTACAATCATTCTGGATACAACCAGTGCTGTAAACATGGAGATCACGATACCAAGGGCAAGTGTATAAGCAAATCCCTTAACAGTACCTGAACCAAGCCACATCAGCACAAAGGCTGCGATCAGCGTTGTAATATTTCCATCAAAGATTGCAGAGAAAGCTTTGCTGAAACCGGACTTAATAGAATTCCTTACTGAAACTCCTGCACCAATTTCCTCTCTGATTCGGGCATAAATAATAACATTGGCATCCACCGCCATACCGATACCAAGGATAATACCCGCAATACCCGGAAGAGTAAGAGTAATATCAAAGGCATTCAGCGTGATCAGCATTAATGATGTATAAAGAATCAGTGCAATACCTGCAACTACACCAGGTATGCGGTATGCAATGATCATAAAGATAATAACGATGATCAGACCGATCGCACCTGCAAGAACACTTGTAGAGATTGCTTCTTCACCAAGCTGTGCAGCTACAACACTGGAACGAAGTTCTTCCAGTTCCAGTCCCAGAGAACCGATACGGATATAAGAAGCAAGGTTCTGTGCTTCTTCCAGGTCAGACATTCCGCTGATCTGTGCTTTTCCGCCGGAAATCTCTTCATTTACATTCGGAGCACTGATAATGTTATTGTCATAGACGATAGCGATCTGCTTGCCTACATTATTCTTTGTAGCTTCTGCAAATTTTGTTTTACCACTGTTTTCTCCATCAGAAGTAAGAGTAAGACTTACCACATATTCCTTTGCACTTGTGTTCTGATTCTGGATTGCACCACCCTGGGCATCTGCTACATCAGAACCTTCCAGAACAACACTTCCGGATTCCTTGATCTCATCAATAGTTCTGGAGAGAACATATCCATCCTGTCCTGTAGTAAAGTTCTGGTTTCCGTCAGCATCTTCTTTTGTGATGAAATACAGGGAACCTGGTTTACCCAGATCATTCAGAATAGTATCTGCATCTGTAACACCAGGAATTTCAACTGTAATACGGTCTGATCCTTCCTGGTATACCTGAGCCTCAGTACTGTACTGCTCTACACGCTTCTGAAGCTTGTAGATCGTATCTGACATCTCTTCGCTTGTCGGATTGCTCTCCTTAGCCTGGTAGGTAATGCTGACACCACCGGCAAGATCAAGACCCGTGTTGATATGTTTTGCTGCACCGGTTCCGGTAGGACCGATACCTACGGCTGCAGTAAAGCAAAAGAACACAGTCAGGATCAGTGTCAGAAGCAGCACTACGATTCCTTTACTTTTCTTCATAGTTCTTTTCCCTTCTTGATTTTTTGTCCGCGGTCATGTTCATCCGCCTGCCAGCCATTTTCTGTTATGATAACAGCCGACGGCGGTATCAGTCAGACAGATTACTGCCCACTAATCACATGCCAGTGCGGCTTTTATCATGATGGCGCACTCCACACGTTTTCTCTGGAGTTCGCATCCGATTTCATAATTGCCTTTGATATCTCCCTGGAAATGGAATGCATTTGCCGCACATCCGCCACTACAGTAGAAACGTGCGAAGCAGTCTTTGCAGTCTTTCTTTGTGTAAACGTTGCATCCGCCGAATTCCTTCTGGATTTCCGGCTTTGTGATGCCTTCGTCTACATTTCCCATGAGATACTGTTCTTCACCAACAAACTGGTGACATGGGTAAAAATCACCCCAGGGTGTTACAGCCAGGTACTCTGTTCCTGAACCGCAGCCTGACAGTCTCTTGTATACACAAGGGCCACCTGTAAGGTCGATCATAAAATGAAAGAAGTTAAATCCTTTTCCCTCTTTCTCTCTTTTAATCATTTCTTTTGCAAGAGTATCATACTCTTCCATGATCTGGGGGATATCCTCCTCGCGGATCGCATATTCCTCCGTATCAGCCGCAACTACAGGCTCTACAGAAATCTGTTTGAATCCAAGATCTGCCAGATGAAGCACATCCTTGGAGAAATCAAGATTATGGTGAGTAAAAGTACCTCTTACATAATACTTGTCCTGATTTCTGGATTCTGCAAACTTCTGGAACTTCGGCATGATCAGGTCATAGCTTCCTGCACCTTTTCTGAATGGACGCATGTAATCATGTACTTCCTTACGTCCGTCCACACTCAGTACAACGTTGCCCATCTCTTTATTGCAGAATTCCATTACTTCATCATTCAGAAGAACTCCGTTTGTTGTTAAAGTGAAACGGAATTTCTTATTGTGAAGCTTTTCCTGCTCTCTGCCATATTTTACCAGATTTTTTACAACCTGCCAGTTCATCAGCGGCTCGCCGCCAAAGAAATCTACTTCCAGGTTTTTTCTGGAACCGGAGTTCGCGATCAGGAAATCAAGAGCTTTTTTGCCGACTTCATAGGACATAAGAGCTCTTCTGCCATGATATTCGCCTTCTTCGGCAAAACAATAACGGCAGGCCAGATTGCAGTCATGAGCAATGTGCAGGCACAATGCTTTTACAACGGTCTGCCGGTTATTTGAAAATTCTTCAATTACATTCTCATAAACATCTTTTGTAAAAAGCATTCCATCTTCTTTCAGCTTATTACATTCTCTTACAGATGTCTCAATATCTTCTCTGTTATATTTGTTTTCCAGTTTCTCTGCAATAGCTTCTGTGCCAAGGCCCTCTTCCAGATATGGAAGAACCTCATATGTAACCTCATCTACCAGATGGATGCATCCACTGTTGATATCCAGTACAATATTAAAGCCATTGCTTTTATAACGGTGAATCAGACTCATTTTACTAAAATCCTTTCTAAGCGTAAGATAAGCAGCGGAATAAAAGTTCCGCTGCTTATCTCATTTCTCCATAGCTGATCTTATTTCTGCTCGCAGCTCTGGTTTCCTACTGTACAGGAAGTTTTACATGCGGACTGGCAGGAAGTCTGGCACTCGCCACATCCACCTTTCTTTACTGTGTTCTGTAAATTCTTTGTATTCAGGGTTTTGATATGTTCCATAACTCTATCCTCCTTATGTAATTATATTCTTGGCATAGTATATCATATATCTTCTCATTTTAAAAGCTTTTTTTTACGACAGCATTCCACCCAGTGTTCCACCGCCTGTGCACATAAAAAATGTTGTAACTGCATGAGCTGCACTCATATCCCAGCCGCCTTTTGCCATAACAGAGACAGTCAACAGTAATACATAGTAAGCCAGACCTGTGATAACACCCCACAGATATTTGTCTTTACGCACAATTTTGCCGGCCATAAAGCCTCCCATGAAACATGCAAGTACATAAATTATAATAATCCCCGCATCTACAGCTGTTTCTCCCAGATCAAAAGCAAACAGTACCAGGGCCAAAAGCAGTAATGCCACTCCTGTTAATGCATATGCAAATAATAGTGATTTCAAAATTGCTCTGACTTTCATTGCTTCCCCTCCTGTTAAACTATATGGGGGAGGAATCAGTGTTATTCTTTTATTTCTTTCTCTTTTTTATAAATACAACCACACCGGCGATCACTGCAGCTGCCACAAACAGTATCACAAACGGCATAATTGATGTTGTATCTCCGGTATTTACTGTATTGTTATTTTTCACAGCTTTATTTTCCGTTGAATTATCATTCTGATCAGAAGAAGAACCATTATTGCTGTCAGAACTGTCATTCATAGATACTGTATTGTTCTTTCCGGAATCAGAGCTCTGACTGTCGGAGGAAGCCGGTGCAGGAGTTACCGCATCTGTGTCGTCCGTATCATTCCCCGCATCAGGTCCTACTAATTGTCTGCTTCCTGCAATTCCAAATGGACTGAAAGAATGTGTGCTGAATACCATAATACCATTCTCTACACTCGGAATAATCGTCTCAGTTGCCCCGTTATCCAGGAGATGTTCGATAGTATACTGATATCCGGATTTTACCGGCACAGTGACACTGATATAATCTCCATTAGGGATCTCATATTCTGTATTATTCTTAAGATCCCAGAGTTCAAATTCATAAGACTGGAAAATCATTGCATCTGATTCATTGGTAAACTGATAGCTGTCACCGCTTGAAACTCTGAACTGTACATACCATGGAAGATTAACTCCGCTTACTGTAATACCGTCGCAGGTATGATTAAGTGCGGCCCTCTCTTCTTTTTCTTCATCAGAAAGAGAATCCTCTGCATCTGTAGGACGGTCATCCTTATCGTCCGGCAGAACAGGATTATCAAAGATATTATCATCTGCGCCATCTTCATCATCTTTCTTCGTATCTTCTTTATCCTGTGTCATATCATCTGCAGGTTCCAGCTTACCGGTAGTTTCTGTATCTTTATCCGTCTTATCTGCATTGCTGTTATTATCTTTGTCGTTTTTATTATCTGTTTTATCTTCTTCAATCTTACTCTCTTCATTGTCTGTATCAGTTTTATTATCCTGATCTGATTTACTTTCCTTATCTTCTTTATTGTCTGTATCAGCGTTTTCATCTGCGGCAGGTTTTTCTGACGAAGTTTCAGGCGTTTCTGTTGGATCTGCATTTTCTGTTGGATCTGTTTTACCTGAGCCTTCTGTCTTATCAACATTATCACCATCCGTAATACTGTTCACTATTACATTGATGTAACCGACAACCGCGCCGCTCTCCGGATCCCATCCATCCACATGGCTTAAATCCTGCCCTTCTGCCGGTATAAGAAGTACCTCACAGCTCTGTACACGCTGTGCAGGAACGAAACTTCCATCTGCCCATTCAAAAGTTCCATATTCCGTTGCCGGAAGTTCTACATCCGCAAGTTCTACAGGCTTATCAAGCGTGATGTTGTCCGGAATCAGAGAAGACACAGTATTCTCCTGTGACTCAGCCGCACTGACCTGTCTTGTTACACCCGGTATATTATTTCCTGCAATCAAAGCCGCTGTTAAAGCCGCTGCCGCAAAAATACCCGTTCCTTTTAATTTATTTTTTCTTATTCTATTTATATTATTGGACATATCGCACCTCTATATTTATATTCGATTCTTATGTTTCCTGATAATCATTTTTTTACTTTCAGCCAAATATCAGTTCTCTTTTTACGTAATACAATAATATTACATATCTGTATATTATCAAACTTTTATCATTTTGTAAATATTCTGTAATGTTTTTTTTCATTTTAATCGAGTGAATTATAACACAAATCTTACTTTTTCGACAGTCCTCTTTTAAATTTTTTTATACTATCTTTGAACCAAAAGCTTTTTCTTGATTTTTTATATGAAATCATGTATATTTTGCTTAAATGTTTTATGATATGATTCAATCAATAAAGATAATCAAAAGGAGTGAATAAATCTTGGATTCAAGTATTGCCTTTCAGACAGTGGCGATTCTGATACTGATCGCACTTTCTTCATTTTTTTCTTCTTTATTTTTTCTTTTTAAAACAGCTTCAACCCTCTTTACTAATATATTAAAAGAAAATGGTTTGCTAATATAATCATCTGCGTCTAAATCGAACCCTTTTATTTCACTTTCTTCATCATCTAATGCAGTTAAAAATATAATTGATACTTGTTTATTTAAATTTTTTATCATCTTACATAATGAATATCCATTTAATTTTGGCATCATTACATCTAAAATTACTAAATCATATTTATCCTTTTTAAATTTTTCATATCCTTCAACTCCATCATTAGCCATATCAACTTTATATCCCTGAGAGGACAAAAATTCTACTATTAATTCCTGTATTTGATTATCATCTTTACCAACAATCATTCTGGATTGATCACGGAAGACGATTTTACCTATT
>ERZ773131.2390-NODE-2390-length-12041-cov-21.798765_pt1 | contig 12041 bp, 8 predicted proteins | sample MGYA00511082_ERZ773131 | MGnify/ENA primary metagenome ERZ773131 (study PRJEB29015, sample SAMEA2737813) | human gut metagenome | biome: human gut; feature: human-associated habitat; material: faeces | place: China | collected 2012 ... | reverse complement strand
CGGAGTGGCCCACGATCTGATCCTCAAAGCCGGGGATGAAGCTGCCGCTGCCCAGCGTGAGGTCGTAGCCCTGGTAGGTGCCGCCGTTGAACGCCACACCGTCCACGGTGCCGGAATAATCAATGTTCACGACGTCGCCGTTCTGCGCGGCGCGGTCGGTCACGGCCTGGGTGGTGCTGTACTGGCTCAGCAGGCTGTCGATGCGGGCCTGGACGTCCGAGTCGCTGGGGGTGACGTCTGCCTTCTTGATGGGCAGAGCGGTCACATTGTCCGGCAGGGTGACATAGTCCTGTGCAGTGATGCCGGTGCGGTAACCGTTTGCGTCCAGACCGTCGCTGTAGGTGAAATTCTGGTAGTCAAAGCTGTCCACCGTGCCGTACTCCGAGACGGCAGGAGCGGAAGAAGCCGCACTGGAAGAAGCGGCCGCAGAAGATGCGGACGAAGCACTCTGCTTTTTGGTCAGCGTGAAGATGGCAAAGATCACGCACAGGGCGGCGGCGGCCGCACACAGCACGCAGAGCAGGGTTTTGGTTGAATGTTTCAAGAATAGACCTCCTAAATAAAAAGACCGTTTGCACGGCCGGATCGGATCGTGTGCTTTCCTATTATATCGGATAAAACGCCAAAAGGAAAGTTTTTTGCCAAATTTCCACAAATCCGATCCGCCACAGCGCCGCACTTTTGCCCGCCTGCCCCCTGCAAAAGGTGCAAAACCGGTGGAAATGCCCCGGCGGTTCTGCTACAATAAAATTATGTGACCTGAACCGTTTCCCTCTCAGGGGGAGCCTGATAAAAATGGAGGAAAAACCCATGGATTACAACAAAGCCGCTCTGGAAATGCACGAGAGCCACAAGGGCAAGGTGGGCATCGTGAGTAAGGTGGAGGTCGCCACCCGCGATGACCTGTCCACCGCTTACACCCCCGGCGTGGCCGAGCCCTGCCGCAAGATCAAGGCAAACCCGGAGGACGTGTACAAGTACACCTTCAAAGGCAACATGGTGGCCGTTGTCTCCAACGGCACTGCCGTGCTGGGCCTGGGCGACATCGGCCCGGAGGCCGGCCTGCCGGTCATGGAAGGCAAGGCTGTGCTGTTCAAGGAGTTCGGCGGGGTGGATGCCTTCCCCATCTGCATCAACGCCCACAGTGCCGAAGAAGTGATCGCAGCCTGCAAGGCCATTGCGCCTACCTTCGGCGGCATCAATCTGGAGGATATCAAGAGCCCCGAGTGCTTTGAGATCGAGCAGACGCTGGAAAAAGAGCTGGACATCCCTGTGTTCCACGATGACCAGCACGGCACGGCCATCGTGGTCACCGCTGCCCTCATCAACGCCCTGCGCGTGGTGGGCAAGAAGATGGAAGATGTGCACATCGTGCTGAACGGCCCCGGCGCTGCCGGTACTGCCATCATCAAGATGCTCATGACCGCCGGTGCAAAGGACATCATTGCAGTGGACCAGTTCGGCACCCTGTACAAGGGCTGCAACAGCGCCGAAGCCCACAAGAACTGGCTGGGTGAGGTGACCAATCCCCGTCAGGTCAAGGGCGGCCTGAAGGAAGCACTGGAAGGTGCCGACGTGTTCATCGGCGTTTCCAAGCCCGGCATCCTGACCACTGAGCTGTGCAAGACCATGAACAAGGATGCCATCGTTTTTGCCATGGCCAACCCCACCCCGGAGATCATGCCGGACGAGGCCAAGGCCGGCGGCGTGCGGGTGATGGCCACCGGCCGCAGCGACTTCCCCAATCAGGTGAACAACGTGCTGTGCTTCCCCGGCCTGTTCAAGGGCGCACTGAGTGTGCGCGCCCGGGACATCAACAATGAGATGAAGCTGGCTGCAGCCTACGCCATCGCCGACCTCATCACCGATGCCGACCGCAGCGAGGAGAACATCATCCCCGGCGCGTTCGACCCCCGCGTGGCCGAAGCTGTGGCAAATGCCGTGGCAAAGGCTGCCCGCGAGACCGGCGTTGCCCGTCTGTAAGCGGAGGAAGCGTTTATGAGAACCATTTCCGCACAGGAGATCACGGATACCGTTGCACGGCTGTGCATCGAAGCCAACACCCGCCTGCCGCAGGACGTGCAGGCGGCGCTGGACAAGGCCCGGCAGGAAGAGCCGTGGCCGCTGGCAAAGAGCACTCTCGACCTTTTGTGGTCGAACCTTTCCGCCGCAAAAGAAGAAAACCTGCCCATCTGTCAGGATACCGGCATGGCCTGCGTGTTTGTGGAGCTTGGCACCGATGTGCACATTGACGGCAGCTTTGAAGCTGCCATCCATGAGGGCGTGCGCCGGGGTTACACCGACGGCTACCTGCGCAAGAGCATCGTGGCAGACCCTTTGCGCCGGGGCAATACCGGCGACAACACCCCGGCGGCCATCACAGTGCATCTGGTGGACGGCGAGGGCTGCCGCATCACGGTGGCACCCAAGGGCTTTGGCAGCGAGAACATGAGCCGCATCCAGATGCTCAAGCCCGCCGACGGCGTGGAGGGCTTTAAAAAGTTCGTGGTGGATACCGTAAAGCTGGCGGGCTCCAACCCCTGCCCGCCCATCGTGCTGGGCATCGGCGTGGGCGGCAGCTTTGACAAGGTGGCGTATCTGGCAAAGAAGGCCCTGCTGCGTCCGCTGGATGTGCCGAACCCCGACCCCTATTACGCACAGCTGGAGCAGGAGCTGCTTGCCGCCATCAACGAGCTGGGCATCGGCCCGCAGGGCTTTGGCGGCAGGACTACCTGTCTGGGCCTTGCCATTGAGCAGATGCCTACCCATGTGGCGGGCCTGCCTGCGGCGGTGAATATTTCCTGCCATGTGACCCGCCGTGCAAGCGCGGAACTGTAAGAGTCTCCGCCCTCTCAGGCCGCTTTGCGTCCAGCTCTCCCAAAGGGAGAGCCCTTGGCAAAGAGGTAAAGTTTGCGTGGACTGCCAAGGCCTCCCACTTTGGGGGAGGTGGCATCGCGTGAGCGATGACGGAGAGGGCGAGGATGCCAAAGGAGAATTGCTATGGAATACAAAATTACCACTCCCTGCACGGCCGAGGACCTTGCCCCGCTCAAGGCGGGCGACACCGTGCTGCTTTCCGGCGTGGTGTACACTGCCCGGGATCAGGCCCACAGGCGGATGATTGAAGCGCTGGAAAAAGGCGAACCGCTGCCCTTTGATCTGACCGGCAGCGCCATCTACTACGTTGGCCCCACGCCGGAACGCCCGGGCCAGGTGATCGGCTCGGCGGGACCCACCACCAGTGGCCGCATGGATGCCATGAGCCCGCGCCTGCTGGACCTTGGCAATAAGATCATGATCGGCAAGGGCAAGCGGGACGATGCCGTAAAGGCGGCTGTGGTGCGCAACGGGGCTGTGTATCTGGCAGCGCTTGGCGGGGCCGGTGCGCTGATGGCAAAAAGCGTGCAGACGCTGGAAGTGATCGCATGGCCGGACTTGGGCTGTGAGGCGGTGCGCCGCCTGACCGTGCAGGATATGCCCCTGACCGTTGTGCTGGATGCCCACGGCGGCGACCTGTACGAGGAAGGCCCTGCGGCCTATCTGGCTGCGCTCTAAATTGCACCCTTTGCACAAAACAGGCGCGGCACAAAACCGGCAAAACAGCAGTTCTGTGCAGAAAAATATGGTTAGTTTAACAAAACTTGCTGCGAATTACTTGCATCAACCGCAAAAGTGTGATATCCTTTAACATACGACAGAGGGTACACATCCCCTGTCGGAAAAATCCCCCAGAGGGAATGAGGCAGGAGGCCGGACAAACCATGCAGATCCACCAATCCGCAGAAGATTATCTTGAAACGATCCTGATGCTGAGCCAGCGTATGGGCAAAGTGCGCTCCATTGACGTAGTCAATGAGCTGGGCTTTACCAAAGCCAGCGTGAGCATCGCCATGAAAAAGCTGCGGGAGAACGGCTATATCGCGGTGGACGGCGAAGGCAACCTGACCCTGCTGGAGCCCGGGCTGGAGATCGCTCAGCGCATTTACAGCCGCCACCAGCTGCTGACCCACTTCTTTGTGCAGCTGGGCGTGGACGAGCAGACCGCCGCCGAGGACGCCTGCAAGGCAGAGCACATCCTCAGCGAGCAGACGCTGGAAAAGATCCGCGAAAGCGCCCTGCGCAACGACGCCGCCCATCCGCAGGCAAAGTGATTTGAGTTCAAAAGACACCGGAACGCCGAAAGACGTTCCGGTGTCTTTTTTTGTATGAAATTTTCGGTTTGTGTTGCATATCTGTTACGGATTTGGTACAATAAATCTGTGCGGAAAAGGAACGTTGGAAGAGCGAAAAAGGGCCGGGACGGCGCAAAGCCGCCCTAGGGTAAAGGAGAGCGTTGCGGCATGGATGCGATTGCCCATACTCAGGTCAGTGGGTTCTGTCTGGTCACGCTGGCGGTCTTGCTGCGGGCGCAGCAGAAAATGCGGGATAAAAGCCTGCCCGGGCGGCTGTTCACGGCGCTGCTGTGGTCTGCCGGGGCGCTGACGATCGTAGATCATGGCAGTGCGCTGGCGCAGCTGGGCGCGTGGCAGGAGTTGGGCATCCCCCTGACCTACCGGCTGAACGCCGGGGGCAGTATTCTGTTTTATCTGCTGGCGGCGTGTTGCTGCTTGCTGGTGTTTTTGTATGTGGAGGCAGAGCTGGGGCGTACATGGATGGAGGACGGCCGCAGGCTGGCGCTCAGCGCCGCACCGGTGGCGCTGCTTTTGCTGGCGCTGCTGACAGCGCGGGACGAAAACGGCTTCTGCTATCTGGACGCAGAGGGGCTGCGGGGCAGCACCCTGTTCTGGGGGGCGAAGCTGGTGGGGCTTGCCTATCTGGCGGCGGCCTTTCTCCGCTGCAGCTGGACGCTGAGCAACTGGAAGCAGGAAACACCCAAAGAGGAACTGAAGACCCTACTGTTGCTCGCGCTTGCGCCGGCGGCAGGCTTTTTGCTGCAAGGCTGGCTGCCCGGGCGCGGGCTGCTGTGCTGCGGCATTACGCTGGGGCTGGTGTGCGTGTATGTGCTGGTGTTGCAGACCAAGTTCACGGTGGACACCCTGACCGGCGTCAGCAACCGCATCGTGGCGCTGCGGTATCTGGAAAGCGAACTGCCCTACTACCGCCGTCACCCCAACCGCTCGCTGCACTTCCTCATGATGGACATGGATCACTTCAAGCACATCAACGATGAATACGGCCACCTGGAGGGGGACGCTGCGCTGGTGCTGCTGGCGGGCATTTTGAAAAAGGTGTGCGCCAACTATAACGGCGTGCTGGCGCGCTACGGCGGCGATGAATTCTGCATCGCCTGCGGCTGCAACAGCGTGGAGGTGCGCACCCTGATCGCCTCCATCCAGCGGGAGCTGGACGCCGCCAACGCCGCCTCCGGCAAGCCCTACCAGATCGAGATCAGCATCGGCTGCGCCCGCCTTGAGCCGGACATCGCCACCGTGCACGACCTGATCGATAAGGCCGATCAGGAAATGTACCACCTCAAGACCCGCAAGCGCGGAATTTCCTAAAATAAAGAAAGCACCTGCAACCCTTCCCGTCTGTGCATTGGCACCCGAAGGCGTTCGCGGGTGCTTTTTCTTTGACCTGTTGAGAGCCAAGAAGCAACCCCGCAGTGCGGATGTTTCCGCAGGAAACAGGCACTGCAAATGCCGTTTTCCTCTACGACCCCTCCTGTGAAAAAGCAATTTCGAAACGCCCGCAGGCGTTTCGAAACTGCAAATCAAAATAATTCTTCCGCTGAAAATGGCTAGAGCGTAGCGGAAGCCATTCAAAATCATCCCGCCCGCGCTTTCTAAACGTTTTTTACCCTTCTGCCCTTGCATCCCGGGGTGGAACGCGGTATTCTTATAGAATAGACCGGAACCGCGACAGCACAGGGGAGGGAGACCACATGGACGCACAGGAGATCCGCGCATTGCTGGGCAAAAGCATCTTTGAGCGGGCACAGAAGTACCGCAAGCGCATCCTGCAAAGCAGCTGCACCACCAACGAGGACGGGGTGCGGCACCTGACAGCGCTGGTGCAGGGCAGCGGGCCGGACTGCTATTATACGCAGGTCTGGCTGCGGGAAAACGGCAGCTTTGTCAGCGCCTCCTGCGACTGCCCCTATAATCAAAACGGCGACGGCACCTACTGTAAGCACATTGGCGCGCTGCTGCTGCAGGACGCGGAAAAAAATCCGCCTGCTCCGGAAAAAAAGCCGGAGAGCATCCCCGGGGTGCAGCGGGGCGTGGCAGGCTTGAGCACCGAACCCCGCAAGGACAGTTACAGCGCCGGGCTGGATATGCTGTTCGGCCGCAAGTGGCGGGGCGAGGAGCCGGAGACCGACTATGAGGCCCAGCTGCTGCTGAAGCGCTACCAGCGGGAGGATGCGCAGCCCCAGCCCCAGAACGCCGCCCAGCGCACCGGCTTTGCTCTGCTGGAACCGGAGCTTACGCCGCACAATGGCCGTATCTGGCTGCGACTGCGGGTCTCGGATGGCATCGGCGGGCGGCAGTATCTGGTAAAAAGCATCCCGCAGTTTCTGGATGCGATCGAGCGGGGCGAAAGCGTCAGCTACGGGAAGTCGCTGGCCTTTGTGCACCGGTGGGACGCTTTTGCCCCGGATGCGCAGCAATTGCTGCGGCTGCTGCGCCGTCAGGTGAGCGCCCGGCAGGCGTTTGAAGCCGAGGGCACGGTGCGCTCCGGCTGGGAGAAAGGCCCGGCGGGTGGTCTGCCGCTGACCGGCGAAGGGCTGGATGCTCTTGTGGAGCTTTACGCCGCCGAGGGCGTTGTGGGCGGCTATACCCTTAAAGAGGGGCTGCCGGTCATCAGCCTGAAGGTGGAGCGCCGCAAGGGCGGCGTGCAGCTGAGCTGTACCCCGGCGCTCAGCGGGGTGCAGGGGCTGGACTATGCCTATCTGCTGGGCGAAAGTACCCTCTGGCGGATGCAGCGGGAGGAATGCCGCCGGGTGCTGCCGGTACTGGACACCTTTGGCGGGCGCAGTTTGTTCTTTACCAGCGCAGACGCCGCCGCTTTTTGCAGCTATGTGCTGCCGGAACTGGGCAACCGGGTCAACATCGTGGACCCCGACCGGCTGCTGCTGAACCAGATCCCGCTGGAACCGGTGGTGCAGTTTTATCTGGACGCCGATCGGGGGCTTACCGTCACGGCCTACCCGGTCTTTCTGTACGGAGAGGACAGGGTAGCCCCCGGCGAGCCGGTGCCGCCCGACCTTTTGCGGGATGCCCGCACCGAGAACCGGGCAAAGCGGCTGCTGGAAACCTATCTGGAACCCGAGACCGGCAAGCCGGGGCATTACAGCATTTCCGGGGAGGAGGCGCTTTTCCAGCTGCTGGAAGAGGGCATTCCCGCCCTGCTGGCCATGGGCGAGGTGTACCAGACCGATGCCTTCCGCAACTTACAAGCCGCCCCGCCTAAAATTTCGGTAGGGGTATCGGTGCACGGCAGTGTGCTGGATCTGGAAGTGGACACCGGCGCGTTCCCGGTGGAGGAACTGCGGGAGCTTTTGCAGTCCCTGCACCAGAAAAAACGCTACCACCGCCTGCGGGACGGCAGTCTGCTGCGGCTGGATGACAGTCTGGAAGGGCTGGACGAGCTGAACGACACGCTGGAACTTTCCGGTGCAAAGCTGAAGGACGGCCACGCCGCCCTGCCGCTCTACCGTGCCCCCACGCTGGACTGGGCGCTTTCGGGGCAGAACGGTCTGCGGTTCGACCGGGACGATGCTTTCCGGCGCATCAGCCGCAGCTTCCACGCCGTGCGGGACAGCGAGTATACCCCGCCGCTCTCGCTGCAAAAGACCCTGCGCAAATACCAGCGGGACGGCTACCGCTGGCTGCGTACACTGGACGGCTACGGCATGGGCGGCATTCTGGCCGATGATATGGGTCTGGGCAAGACTGTGCAGGTGCTCAGCTACCTGCTGGCCATGAAGGAGGGCGGGCAGCAGCTGCCCAGCCTCATCGTCTGCCCGGCGTCGCTGGTGCTGAACTGGCAGGAGGAATGCCAGAAGTTCACCCCGCAGCTGCAAAGTGTTGCCATGGACGGCGATGCCGCCCACCGCGCCGCGCTGGTCGATGGGTGGGCACAGGCGGATCTCGTCATCACCAGCTACGATTTGCTGCGCCGGGACGAAAAACTGTATGCCGGGCAAAGCTTTTACGCCTGCATTCTGGACGAAGCGCAGGCCATCAAAAACCACACCACCCAGAAATACAAGGCGGTGTGCCGGGTGAACAGCCGGGTGCGCTTTGCCCTGACCGGCACCCCGGTGGAGAACCGCTTGGGCGAATTGTGGAGCATCTTCTCCTTTTTGATGCCGGGGTATCTGCCCCCCTACAAGACCTTCTGCGCCCGGTTTGAAAAGCCCATCGTGCAGGACGAGGATGCCAACGCCGTGCGGCGGCTGAACCAGTTCACCGGCCCCTTCATCCTGCGGCGCATGAAGTCCGAGGTGCTGCGGGAGCTGCCGCCCAAAACGGAGAATGTGCGCCGCGTTGAGCTGGAGACCGAGCAGCGCAAGCTGTATCTGGCAGCGGTGGTGGACGCCCGGGAAAAGCTGCGGGCGGCAAAGCCGGAGGACAAGATGACCGTGTTTGCCGTGCTGATGCGGCTGCGGGAGATCTGCTGCGACCCGCGCCTCGTAGCGGACAACTGGACCGGCAGCAGCGCCAAGCTGGAAGCCTGTCTGGAGCTTGTCACCGAGGCGGTGGCGGGCGGGCACCGCATTCTGCTGTTCAGCCAGTTCACCTCCATGCTGGAGCTGCTGGCAAAGCGGCTGGACGAAGCCGGGGTGAGCCACTTCACCCTGCAAGGCTCTACCCCGAAGCCGGTGCGTGCCGAGCAGGTGCGCCGGTTCAATCAGGGCGAGGCGGACGTCTTTCTGATCTCGCTGCGGGCGGGCGGCACGGGCCTCAACCTGACCGCCGCTGATATCGTCATCCACTACGACCCGTGGTGGAACCTTGCCGCGCAAAATCAGGCCACCGACCGCGCCTACCGCATCGGTCAGCGCAACCCGGTACAGGTGTACCGGCTGATCGCGCAGGACACCATTGAGGAAAAGATCGTGGAGCTGCAACAGGCCAAGCAGTCGCTGGCCGACACCGTTACCGGCGGGGCAGACGGCGCGATTTTGTCCATGAACCCCGAACAGCTGCTGCAGCTGCTGGGAGAAGAAGCATAAAGGAGTGTATCCATCATGAAGGTTTGGGATCTGCATTGCGATACCCTGTACGAACTGCGCCGCGCCGAAAAGGCGGGCGCACCCAAAAGCTTTTTGCACAACGACCTGCATATCGACCTTGAAAAATTGCAGCAGGGGGATTATCTGCTGCAATGCTTTGCGGCCTATGTGGATCTGGCCGACCCCGCTCCCGGGGCCGACCCGCTGGTAAGCGTGCTGGAGGAGATCGACATCTTCAAGCGGCTCATGGCAGCTTACCCGGAAAAGATCGCCCCGGTGTACACCGCTGCCGACCTTGAGCGCAACCGCGCCGAGGGCAAACTCAGCGCCATGCTGACGGTGGAAGAGGGCGGCTGCTGCAAGGGCAGTCTGGGCGTGCTGCGGCGGCTGCAGGAACTGGGCGTGCGCATGATGACCCTGACATGGAACTACCCCAACGAGCTGGCAGCCCCCAACGCAAACCCCGGCGGGCCGCTGGTGGCCAACACCGAGACCGGCCTGACCGAGCGGGGCTTTGCCTTTTTGGAAGAGATGGAAAAGCTGCACATCACCGCAGACGTGAGCCACCTTTCCGATAAGGGCTTCTGGGACATCGCAAACCACAGCACCCGCCCCTTTGCGGCAAGCCATTCCAACTGCCGTGCCCTGTCGCCCCACAACCGCAACCTGACCGATGAGATGATCCGCGCACTGGCAGAAAAGGGCGGCATTGCAGGGCTGAACTACTGCGCTTCCTTTGTGGACGCAGACTCGGCACACCCGAAGCTCTGCCGCAGCACGGTGGAGCGGCTGGCAAAGCACGCGGCACACTTCAAGCAGGTGGGCGGCATTGAGGTCATCAGCCTTGGCAGCGATTTTGACGGCATTGGCGGTCAGCACGAGCTGGAAACGGCGGCAGATATGCCGCTGCTGGCCGAGGCACTGCGCCGCGAGGGCTTTACCGAGGACGAGGTGGAGGCCATCTACTGGCGCAACGCATACCGCTTCTTTAAAAACAATCTGTAATATTGAGTCGAAAAATTGCAAAAAATGCCCGGAGATGCCCTGCTGTGTGCGGGTGTCCCGGGCTGTGTATTGCCCTGCGAGGGGAGGTTTTATATGGTCTGAGGCGCGCGTCCCCTGAAAAAGAACAAACGACTTGGAAAGATAAGAGGAATTATAACAATGGGTATCACGATCTCGCCGTGGATGATGGCGTTTCTCATGCTGATGACCGGCTTTGCAGGCTTTGTGGATTCGGCAGCCGGCGGCGGCGGGCTGATCAGCCTGCCGGCCTATCTGTTTGCCGGGCTGCCGCCCCACTACACCTATGCCACCAACAAGTTCAGCGCCGCCTGCGGCACTACCTTTGCCACGGCAAGCTTTTTCAAAAGCGGTGCCATGAACGTGAAGGTGGGCGTTCTTGCAGCCATCGGCAGCTTTGCGGGCAGTGCGCTGGGCGCGCACATCGTGCTGCTGCTCAGCGATGAGATGCTGCGCACCATGATGTTCATCATCCTGCCGGTGGCGGCGGTCATCATTCTGTGGCAGCGCAACCTGCCGGACGAGAACCGGGACGACGGCACGCTGGACCTGAAAAAGATTTTACTGGCGCTGGCCATCGGTTTGGGCATTGGCCTGTACGACGGCATCATGGGCCCGGGCACCGGCACCTTTGCCATCATTGCCTTTACCACCCTGATGGGCTTTGACCTGCGCACCGCCAACGGCAACGGCAAGGTGCTCAATCTGGCCAGCAACTACGCCAGCCTGTTCACCTACCTGATGAACGGTCTGGTGGTGTTCCACATCGGCATCCCCTGTGCAGTCAGCAATATTCTGGGCAACCTGCTGGGCTCGCACTTCGCGCTGAAAAAGGGTGCCCGCTTCATCCGCCCCATGATGCTGGTGGTGCTGGTTCTGCTGCTGGGCAAGCTGATCTCGGACGCGGTGCTGTAAGGGCAAGGCGGGACGATTTGGAATGGTCTCCGCTTTGCTCTGGCCATAATCAGCGGAAAGAATATTTTATTTGTAGTTCCGAAACGCCTGCGGGCGTTTCGGAACTACTTTTTCACGGGGAGGGGGCTCCCTTTTTGCGCACCTTGCCCAAAAAGGCGGGAAATATTTTTCTCTTCCTGCGTGAATGGGGGGTTATTTTGCATCAAGTCGCACTTGCGGGGAGGGGGTAGCATCTGTTAAACTTATAATAGCGAAGAAAGCAACGCCACGCTACAACAAAGAACGGAGGTAGATTTATGAGAAAGCTGGCAAGACTGACCGCCCTTTTGCTCACCGGTGCGCTGCTGCTGGTGCTGACCGCCTGCGGGGCTGTGACCGAGACCGAGCAGCAGGCAAAGCAGCGGCTGCTCGGCGAGATCAACAGCTACCGCGCAAGCATCCAACTTGCGCCGCTGGTGGAAGTAAAACAGCTCTCTGATGCCGAGCAGATTTGGGCAGAGCAGTTCCGCGCCGCCGGTAAGACCGCTCTGCCAGAAAGCGAAACAGGTGAAGTCTTTGATCGTTGGTATAGCATGACCAATGGTTGGAGTTCATATGATGATTTCGGCTGGGGTTTGGATAGAAGAGAGGATGGGAAATTCGACATTCTGTCTGCCAAGGTTCCAGCCAACACCCCGGAGGGCAAGGCAGAGCTGTTGAAAGAATTGAGAGACTCTGGTACCTTTGATTATGATGGTTGCAAGCACGTCGGCATTGCCGTTGTGACAATTGACAGACAGATGTACTGGACCTGCACCGTGTTCTACAACTGATCTCCCCCCCTCCCCGCATAGAACAGCACCCCTTGAACTGAACAAAGCCGGACAGCTTGCGGGCTGTCCGGCTTTTGGTTTGGCCTGATCTACAGGCTGTTACTTATTCT
>ERZ773131.2385-NODE-2385-length-12072-cov-4.106183_pt1 | contig 12072 bp, 7 predicted proteins | sample MGYA00511082_ERZ773131 | MGnify/ENA primary metagenome ERZ773131 (study PRJEB29015, sample SAMEA2737813) | human gut metagenome | biome: human gut; feature: human-associated habitat; material: faeces | place: China | collected 2012 ... | reverse complement strand
AATACCATTATGGGAGCCAGAAAAGTTTATATGCTGGCCTGGGGTGAAGACAAAGCTGACATCATCCGAAGTGCAGTGGAAGACAAGGTAAGTGATACACTGCCGGCATCTTACCTGCAGCTTCATGCCAACACTTCTGTTTGCGTAGACCTGGCTGCGGCAGCTCATCTGACTCGTATTCAGCGTCCATGGCTGGTAACCAGCTGCGAATGGAACGACAAACTGGTAAGAAGTGCCATCGTATGGTTGTGTACTACACTGAACAAGCCTATTCTGAAACTGACCAACAAGGACTATAATGAAAACGGCTTGAGCGAACTGCTGGCTCTTTACGGCTCTGCCTACAATGCCAACATCAAGGTATTCAACGACCTGCAGCACACCATTACCGGATGGCCGGGTGGTAAACCGAATGCCGATGATACTTATCGTCCGGAACGTGCCAAACCGTTCCCGAAACGTGTGGTGGTATTCTCTCCGCATCCGGATGACGATGTAATCTCCATGGGAGGTACACTGCGCCGTCTCGTTCAGCAGGGACATGAAGTACACGTGGCTTACGAAACTTCCGGAAACATTGCCGTAGGCGATGAAGAAGTAGTACGTTTCATGCATTTCATCAACGGTTTTAACCAGTTGTTCGAAAATAGTGAAGACAAGGTTATCAGCGACAAATATGCTGAAATCAAACAGTTCTTCTCTACCAAGAAAGAAGGCGACATGGATACACGCGACATCCTGACCATCAAAGGTCTGATTCGTCGTGGTGAAGCTCGTACTGCTTGTACATTCAACCGTATTCCGCTCAGCCGCTGTCACTTCCTTGACCTTCCGTTCTATGAAACCGGAAAGATTGAAAAGAACCCGATCAGCGAGGCCGACGTAGAAATCGTGCTCAACCTGCTCCGCGAAGTGAAACCTCATCAGATTTATGTAGCCGGCGACTTGGCCGACCCGCATGGTACTCACCGCGTATGTACGGACGCTGTTTTTGCCGCTATCGATGAAGAAAAGAATGCCGGTGCAGAATGGCTGAAAGACTGCCGCATCTGGATGTACCGTGGTGCATGGGCAGAATGGGAAATCGAAAACATCGAAATGGCCGTACCGTTGAGTCCGGAAGAACTTCGTGCAAAACGTAACTCTATCCTGAAACACCAGTCTCAGATGGAAAGCGCACCGTTCCTGGGCAATGACGAACGTCTGTTCTGGCAGAGAAGTGAAGACCGCAACCGCGGAACTGCTTCACTTTACGACCAGTTAGGTCTGGCTTGCTATGAAGCTATGGAAGCATTTGTAGAATATAAACCTATTTAAGTGCATATCACATTTTAAGCCAAAAGACACAGAAACGCAGAAGTTCACCCCGAAAGGAAGAACTTCTCGTTTCCGTGTCTTTTTTATTTCTGTATTTACCAAATCTTTTTACCTGCATGAAAAAACTACTCATTCCCGCATTTGCATTTTGGCTCAGTTGCCTCTTCCCGTCGTGTACCTCGACTTCTCCCAACCATTTTCTGAAAGAAGCCGACTACCGCAACAAAGTGGAAGCTGATTTCGGACAGAAGAAGGAGATTCTCAACCGGGGAAATCTTTTTGACATCTTCAATGAAGACATGTCGCTGGAGGAACGGGAAGCCATGATGTTCCTGTATGCCTACATGACTCCGGGCGATATTTCCGACTATTCCGGAGAATTCTACCTGAAAAATGTACGTCTGGCACTTCAGAACCGAAAAGAGACTTCATGGGGAGCCGGAATTCCCGACATGATATTCCGCCACTTTGTACTCCCTGTCAGAGTAAACAACGAAAACCTGGATAATGCACGCGAAGTGTTCCGCCAGGAACTGATGCCGCGTGTGGAAAAACTATCCATGTACGATGCCGTGCTGGAAGTAAACCACTGGTGCCATGAAAAAGTAATCTATACCCCGACCGACATCCGTACCAGTGCCCCGATGGCTACTGTGAAAACGGCTTACGGACGTTGCGGTGAAGAATCGACCTTCCTGGTAGTCGCTCTCCGTGCCGTAGGTATCCCTGCCCGTCAGGTGTACACCCCGCGCTGGGCACATACTGACGACAACCATGCCTGGGTAGAAGCCTGGGTGGACGGCAAATGGTACTTCCTTGGTGCCTGCGAACCGGAACCGGTACTGAACTTAGGATGGTTCAATGCTCCTGCCAGCAGAGGTATGCTGATGCACACCAAAGTATTCGGTGCATACGACGGACCGGAAGAAGTGATGAAAACCACTGCCAACTATACGGAAATCAACATCATCGACAACTACGGACAGAGTGCCCCCGTCACTGTCACGGTGGTAGATGCTCAGGGTAAGGCCGTAGAAGGTGCACACGTAGAGTTCAAGATTTACAATTACGCTGAATTCTTCACCGTAGCCAACAAAACGACCGACGCACAAGGAAAAGCATCACTTTCTGCCGGATTGGGCGACATGGTAGTCTACGCTTCGGCAAATGACCACTTCGGCTTGCAGAAAGTTTCTTTCGGAAAAGATAAAGAAGTCACATTAACGCTTTCTCACCGTCCGGGAGATGTATTTACCGATACCTTGCACATTGTGCCACCGGCTGAAAAAGCCAACTTCCCGGAAGTGACCGATGCACAGCGTAAGGAAAACAACCGGCGTATGGCTCAGGAAGATTCTATCCGCAATGCTTACGTAGCCAGCTTCCCCACCGAAGAAAAGGCCAAGGCTTTTGCAGAAGGACTGAAACTGGATGTGAACCAAACAAGCACATACATTCTGAAATCCAGAGGAAACCATGCGGACATCATGCAGTTCCTGTCGAATGCTGCGGAAAAGGGACAGGGTGCCCGTGCATTGGAATTGCTCAGCACACTGGCTGATAAAGACCTGCGCGACACACCTTGCAGCATTCTGGAAGACCATTTGTATGCTACCGATGCGAAAGCTGACGTAAAAGAAGTGCTTGCACCGCGTATTGCCACTGAAATGCTGACTCCTTACCGTACCTACCTGCAGAAAGCCTTGTCTGCCGAACTAGCCGCACAAATCAAAGCTGACCCGCAAGTGCTCGTGAAATGGTGTAAGGACAGCCTGTCTATCCGCAACGACCTGAGTACGATATTCACCATTACCTCACCCGAAGGTGTATGGCGCAGCCGTGTAACCGACTCACAGTCCAGAGACATTTTCTTCGTAGCTGCTGCCCGTAGCTTAGGTATCCCCGCCTGGAAGGATGAAGTAAACGGTAACATCTGCTACCGCCTCAACGGAAAACCGGTATTGGTGGACTTTGAAAGTTCAGAAGGTGGAAGTCTGTCGGAAGGTGTATTGAAAGCTACTTACCAGGCTATTCCTCGACTGGACAATCCGAAATATTACACTCACTTCACCCTGTCGAAGTATGACAACGGCACATTCCAGTTGCAGAACCATCCGGAAGATGTCAGCTGGGCTTCTCTGCTGAAAAACGGAAGCAGCATGTCGACCGGTTATTATATGATGGTAACGGGTAGCCGTATGGCCAACGGAGGCGTATTGATCCAGGTTTCATTCTTCTCTGTCGACAAAGGAAAGACCACGGTGACTCCTCTCTGCATGCGCAACAATACGGAAGAAGTACGTGTCATCGGCAGCTTCAATTCCGAAGCACTCTACACCCGTCCGGGCACCGATGAACAAGTATCTGTCCTCAACACTACCGGAAGAGGATATTACATTGTCGGCGTATTGGGCGTAGGTCAGGAACCGACCAATCATGCCCTGAAAGACATCGAAGTAAAGAAAGCGGAATTTGAGAAATGGGGACGTACGATTGTACTGCTTTTCACTGACGAAGCAGCCTATAAGAAATTCGACCGCAAGGAATTCCCCAACCTTCCGTCGAACGTAGTGTTCGGTATAGACAAAGACGGAAGCATTCTGAAAATGATTGCTGAAAATATGAAGCTGGGCAGCAAACCCACCCTGCCGGTGATTATCCTGGGCGATACGTTCAACCGTGTAGTCTTCGAATCACACGGATACACCATCGGCATGGGCGAGCAACTGCTCCATGTTATCCACGGACTGTAAGCGCCTCAATGGTGCGACGCACCTTTTCGGGAGTCGTGACCGGATGAGCATATTCATCCATATCCGTACCTCCCATCGACAAAGCCGGATTGCGAAGAAGCATCCGGCTTTCTTTTTGTTCGCGTGCCGAAAAATGGAACTCACCGGCTCCCGTCACACGGGCCAGTTCCGCAATGTTATGTTCGTTCACTCCGCAGCCCGGCATGATGATAATGCGGTCGCCCGCCTGCTTCACCAGTTCAGCCAGCAAAGGTGCCCCTTCCATGGCCGTAGGCATCTGGCCAGAAGTCAGCACACGGTTCACCCCCATGCCTATCAGTTCTTCAAGTGCCTCACGGGGAGATTTGACATAATCAAATGCACGGTGGAAAGTCACCGAAAGTCCTTTGGAAGCTTCCATCAGACGCTGCATGGCCGGCTTGTCCAGCTCGCCTTCCGGTGTAAGGCAACCGAACACCACTCCATCAGCTCCCGCCTGACGGGCAGCCCGAATATCTTCTTCCATAATCTCCAGTTCAGAAGGCGTGTACAGAAAATCTCCTCCACGCGGACGGATAATGACATGCAGACGGATGTCAATCAACTTACGGGCCACTTTTATCTCGCCCAACGACGGAGTAGTTCCACCTTCCGGCATGCCGGCACACAATTCTACCCGATGAGCACCTCCCTGCTGGGCAGCCACGCAACTCTCTGCAGAGTTCGCACAAATTTCAAACATGTAGTTTTTCATCTCTCAGTCAACTTTAAACAGTGATTTTTTTCACCCTCAGAAAAGGCCTTTGCATTTACCGGAAAACGCTTTGACGCTTCAATCAAAACGCAAGTACGTTTTACTTAAAACACAAGTGCGTTTTACATGAAACGCAAGTACGTTTTATATCAAACGCAAAGGCGTTTTAGCACAAACGTAGGAGCGTTTTTTCCGAAAGTACAAATCGCGATGTCTGAAGGCTGGTATCTATAAACAAAAAAGCTTATTAAACCGTTCTTTTTCAGTCTAATAAGCTTTATGTACGCCCGTGGGGAGTCGAACCCCAATCGAAGGAACCGGAATCCTTTATTCTATCCATTGAACTACGGGCGCAAATATCAATAAGCACACTTTCCAACGTCCTTTTTTGAGAAAGGATATTTCGAAAGCGTGACAAAAATACAATTATTCGGTCTTTTCTCCTAATTTTTTCCTGAAAAAATAGGGAGTGAAAACTAAAATAGTTTTACTCTTACACGCCTATACGACCTCACACATCAGAACTGGAAGTAGATAAACGGCTGAATATCGCTGCTTTTCACCTGAATGACCAGATAAATCAGCGCAATCATTATCAGTGCCTGGGCTATGAGCGGCATACGCACCATGCCCCGGCTGCACGCATTCTGCCAGCTGTCGGGACAGAAATGAAGCAAGAAGCCTACTCCCATCAATGCAAACACTTTCCAGTAGCCCGTCAAAAGCTGCTCCAGCAATTCCGGATGGAAGGCTGTAAATATCTGGCGAATCATGGTCACCGAAGCCTCAAACGTGGAGTTTCGGAAGAATATCCAGCAGAAGCATACAAAATGGAAAGTCAATACCACAGCAAAGAATTTACGTATTCCTCGGCTGCGATATTGTTTGGGCCGACCCAATAGGTTACGGAAAAACTTATGTAAGGCCAATGCCACTCCGTGCAATCCGCCCCACACCACAAAGTTCCACGAAGCACCGTGCCACAAACCACCTAAAAGCATGGTCAGTATCAGGTTGATGTAGGTACGGATTTTTCCCTTTCGGTTACCGCCCAGGGAAATATACAGATAGTCGCGCAACCAGGTAGACAAGGAGATGTGCCAGCGATGCCAGAAATCGGTCACACTGTCCGCCTTATAAGGCGAATCAAAGTTGGGAGGGAAATGGAATCCCAGCAGCAGGGCAAGTCCGATAGCCATGTCACTGTAGCCCGAAAAGTCACAGTATATCTGCAAGGCATATCCGTAAATCCCAAACAGGTTTTCCAGTCCGGAATACAATCCCGGATTGTCGAAAATACGCTCCACGAAGTTCACGCTGATGTAGTCCGAAATCACCGCCTTCTTGAACAAACCGCTCACGATAAAGAAGATGCCCTGACCGAACATCTCGGACGTGACGGACAAGGGCCGGCGGATTTGCGGAATGAAATCGCGGGCACGCACGATAGGTCCTGCCACCAGCTGCGGGAAGAAAGACACATAGAAAGCATAATCCAGCAGACTGGACAAGGGTTTCAAATCACGCCGGTACACGTCGATGGTATAGCTCAGCGACTGGAAGGTAAAGAAAGAAATCCCTACCGGAAGGAATATGTCCAGCGGCTCGAACCGTCCGTTCCACAACGGAGCCAGCATTTCGTAAAAGAAATTGGTGTACTTGAAATAACATAGCAGCCCGAGGTTGATACACAAGCTGCACACCACCAGCATCTTCCGCTTCCAGTGCTCCACCGTCATCTCCATCCTGCGCGCCAGCAGGAAGTCGGACACCGTGACAATGCCCAGCAGGAAGAAATAGGTTCCGCTGCTTTTATAATAGAAATAATAAGAAAACAAGGTGACAAACAGCAGGCGTGCCGTAGTCCGTTTCTGCAAAAGCAGATACACCAGGCTGAATCCGAGAAAAAGAAGCAGGAAGAAGCCGCTGCTGAAAATCATCGGCTGCGCCGCATCGTATGTCAATACCTCTTTCAGTCTGTCCAAGTCAATTCCAAGTTCCGTCCAGTTGAGTTTCCACATAATTGTTGTATGATTTGATAATCGCTTCGTGTAATAATAGTCCCTGCAAAATATATCCTTCCTGCGTGAAATGAATCTTGTCACGCTGGAAATAGTTTCCATTACTCCAGTTCAGACAAGCATAACGTTCACCTCCTACCACGTGATACATATCCCATATAGCGAGTTTCCGCGAAGCCGCATAATCCAGTTCTGTCTTTACCACTAATTTCGTACGAGGATTGATTACTCTTGCGCCCCGTCGGCCATTGCGGACATACGCTCCGGGAGGAGTGGTCAGCAGATATACCGCCTGCGGACATCCTTTCTTCAATTCTTCTAACAGATTATCCATCTGTGCCAAGTGCTCCGCCGAAAAATAACGGCGACCATGCGCTTCATTGGTGCCGAACGAAAGAATAACCAGGTCCGGATTCAGTTCGATAATCTGACGAATATTCTCAGGTGTAGCAAAAGAAGCACAAGTCGCTCCGTTTACTCCTACTATGTGATACACAATTCCTGCGGCCCCCGTTTCCTGCGCCAGTCCCGAAGTACGGTAACTCACCTGCATATCGAGCACGGCCTCCCGTCCGAAATCGTCTTCCAGCTGACGCCGTACAATATAAGGATACACATGCCCCCGCACATGAGAATCGCCGATGTGCACGATACGTAACGGACGGTCGAGCACGGAAAGCTTCTGCCAGAAAGGCTCCAGTTCATGCGTAGGGTCTGTAATCGTATTCTCAGTTGTTCCCTTAAAGCCGGCAGGCATCGGATTGCTGACTTCCACAAAGCGCATCAGCTGCTGCATGGCCTCGCTGTCGGACACATGACCGGAATGACGGTCCGGACGCGACTTCTCCGGCAACACATCCTGCACTAAAAGCGACAATGCCCCCAAAAGGAATCCGAAGAATATCCTCCAAAAACGTATCTCACTCCATTTCATAAGCTTTTCGTTTTTCGTACTGTTCCTTGCCGTACATCAACGTTTCAAACAAAAGTCCGGCAATGTGCTTTCCTCCCCTGAAATTGATGTGAGTATAGTCATAATTGGCCATCTGAGGCTTGTGGTTCACCATCTCTACCATACTACCTTCTCCTCCCATGGCTTCGAACATATTCCAGAATGCCACACCCGTTTCTGCCGCAAGTGCCTGCTGGTAACGAATCAGGCGCTTCACCCCCGGCATGGTACGCAATTCGCCGTTTTCATCCTTGTTTTCTCTATCTCCCACCCCGACAATCAGGACAGAAGCCTCCGGAAAGGCCGTCTTCAAACGCTCCACTATCGGTTTCATCGCATCCTTGTAATAGGTATAGTTCATTACCTTGTCTGAAGCTACATTCAGCCCGTACTGCAACACAATCAAATCGTATGTACGCAGACGGTTATACTGACGAAGTATCGACATCGGAATATTACCCAACTGCTGTCCGCTGCTTCCACGGGTACTGAAATTATCGACTACCACACCTTGACGCGGATCCATCGTCACGGCATAGAACAAAGCTGTAGAATCCAGCTGCTCCACTTTCCAGCGCACAGATCCGATACGTCCGTTCACAGACACAGACTGCAACTCTTCTTTTCCACCCACAGAAAATGGCTGTGCCTCTCCTCCATTGACAGATGCAGCCAACCGCAAAGAATCGGAAGTCAGGAAATAACAGGTAGACACTTCGCAGGTATCAATATGCGACAAGAAGCGTTTCTCACCTTTCAGGCTGACATAAGCTCCCGAAGAAGGAATAAAATAATGATTGGAAATGTCCTGACGGGAACGGTCAAAATAGGTGGAATCTGTAATGGAGTGACTGCCCCATCCACCAAACGAATGGTGTACCGTAGGACGGAAACCAGCTATTTTCGTTGTGATGGGCACATATCCCACCCCACATCCGCCAAAACGCTTCTGCAACATTTCGCGCAAATCACCGGTCAGAATATCGGCCTCAATAAATGAATCTCCGAAATAGGCAATACGTACCGGGCGGTCCAAAGAAGACACCTTTCCCAAAGCTTCATAGAAATACTCCATTCCACGCCCTGCAGAATCAGCATATTCTTCAATGCAGACCATTCCACTCTTGCAGGTATCCACAAAAGCAGGCTTTACAGGAGGCGGCAACACCAAGGTATCAGAATCCATAGGTTCTGCTATTTCCTTCTTTATACGAATGTCTGAAAGCAAATCAACCCTTCTCAAAGGTTCGCCACGAAAAGAAACAGACGGCAAAAAATGCATGGCAAACAAGCCTGCCACCACCAGAAGGGTGAACAGAAAAGTGTATAATAATTTATTTTTCATGAACTTTCCTCTAAAACCGGGTGCAAAGATAGCGAAAGGTGAGTGCAATACCAAACCAAAAGCTTGCTTTTGAGTGCAAGTATTGCCGAACCGCATCCTATCTTCGAGAAATCAAAGATAGAGGAGTTTAAGTACAAAATTATCTGGTATGTTTCTCTCGAATATTCTTCAAGAAATCATCGACCATGCGGTAACCTTTTTCCGTGGTAATCCCCCGCATGTGTAGAATAGTGATTTCACTATAGATTTCGGCCAGCGGATAATGGTCTGTAATGTCTGAATAAATCAATAAGTCCATCTGCATGGCCATGGCCTGATTAATAATCTGAAAATTGATGTCACTACGAAAAATACCTTGCTCTACCCCTTTTTGAAAATAGGCCAGTGCATCAGCATCTCCCCTGCGACGGTCATCATGTATATAGTCCAACACCTTGGAATATTTGCGCAAGTCACGAAAGAACAGAGGGTTTACCGAACACAACTCATTGAACTTACGCTCATAAAATGTAAGGATTACTTCCAGCACATTATTCGCGCTGGAAGCAATCTCTTGCATATACTCATTCATACAATGACGATAAAAACGGAAAACTTCCAGCAGAAGTTCTTCTTTATCTCCAAACAGTTCATAAAGCGTACGCTTGGATATAGAAAGCGAACTTGCTATATCGTCCATGTGGACAGCCTTAATCCCCAAAGTCATAAAAGATTTGGAGGCTGTTTCCACCACACGCAACTTTAACTCTTCACGGTCGTTTTCCTTTCTTCGCCCTGCCATTATCTACATCAATGAATAATTCCTAATTTTGAAGTTTCCACAAACTGGATAATGTTTTCAATTTCCGGTCCGTTAGGAATCTGTTCACGAATACGTCCCAATGCATCATGCAATGAAGTATTTGCCTTATAAAGGATACGGTATGCCTGTGCAATGTGTTTGATAATGGTTTCAGAAAAACCGGTATGCTCCAGCACCTTTGTATTAATGCTATAGAATGCAATCGGTTCATGGGCTGCTACAATATATGGAGGAATGTCCTTAATGAAACGGCATCCGCCCTGCACTACTGAGAAGCTTCCCAGACGTGTATTTCCCTGCATCAGCACATTGGAAGTAAGGATGGCATTGTCATAGATGATACAGTTGCCCGAAACCTGTGAACCGTTACCGATAATGCAACGGTTACCCACTTCCACGTCATGAGAAAGACGGGCTCCACTCATGATGAAGTTGCCATCACCCACTTTTGTAGCATGTGAAGCATGTGTACCGCGAATAATCACGGCATTTTCACGAATCACATTGTTATTGCCGATAATAGCCAGTGTTTCTTCACCTGTAAAGGCAAAATCCTGGGGAACTGCTGCCACAACAGCTCCCTGATAAACTGTATTTCCATTTCCCATACGTGTGCCGCTCATCAGACTGGCATAAGGCATAATCACGTTGTCATCACCTATCTCTACATTCTTGTCGATATAGGCAAATGGATGAACCGTCACGTTCTTACCCAATTTGGCTGACGGATCTACATAAGCTAAAGGACTTATCATAGTTTTCTCATTTTAAGGTTAATCAATTTCTTCCTCCTCCCAACGCACTGTACAAGTTGATCACAGCTTGCATACGCTGGAAATTATCAGCTACCTCTGACAACTGTGCACTCAGCAGATTCTGCTGTGCGGTCAGGATTTCCAGATAAGTGGCATCTCCGCTCTGGAACAAGGCCTTGGTATAAGTCACTGCCTTATCCAACTGCTCTACCTGTCCACGGTCTTCCACCAGTTTCTTATTCTGTGTATCGAACAGATACAGAGCATCGCTCACTTCCTTTCCAGCTTCCAGAATAGTCTGCTGATAATTCATCTGAGCAATCTTTTCTTCTGCCTTTGAAACCTTCAGGTTGGCAATCAGCTTACCGTTATTGAAAATAGGCTGAGCCAATGAAGCCAAAGCCTGCAGCATAAATTCACCCGGATTAGCCACTGTAATACCTGAACCGTTTGTCCATCCTGCCAGACCAGTAATGTTCAAGCCCGGATAGAAAGCTGCACGTGCAGAGTTGGTGGTATAATAAGCAGCCGCAAGCGTCATTTCAGCCATCTTCACGTCCGGACGGTTTTCCAATAACTGCATCGGTACACCCGCTGCCAGTTCTTCCGGCATAACCTGTTCGTCCAATGTACTGCGTTCGATGGTCTGAGGAGCCTTAGCCAACAGTACAGCAAGTGAATTTTCTGTTTCACGCACCTGACGTTTCAAATCCATCAACGAAGCCTCTACCTGATGGCTGGCAGCACGCATCTGTGCTACAGCAGCTTCGGTTGTCATACCGGCAATTTTCATGGCTTCCATTACTCGTACGTTTTCTTTATAGATAGCAGCCGTTTCAGTCGTAATTTCTACCTGACGGTCGAGCATCAGCAAAGAATAGTACACATTAGCTATACCACAAATAATCTGTGAACGTACAGCCTGTTCTGCATACTGGCTCTGTTCGTAGGCTACTTTCTGCCCACGTTTGGTATTCAAAATCTTTCCGAACAAGTCAATTTCCCAACTGGCAGACACTGGAAGCTGGTATGCCTTTACATAGTTTCCACCTCCCATGCTGGTTGTAGAACCTTGCGGAGCCAGATTAATAGAAGGCAAATAAGACAATTTAGCGGCAGTCAGCATCACTTTCGCTTCCTGTACACGGAGAGCAGCCGCCTGCATATCTACATTGTTAGCCAGTCCTTCTTCAATCAAGGCCTGCAGTTTGGCATCACGGAAAATCTCTTTCCAAGGCAAGTTTCCCATATTGGCCGTATCGGCAGCCAGTGTATCGGTTGCCGAAGCCGGGTCACGATAGACACCTGAGGCATCTATCGTTTCCGGACGGTCATAAGCTTTGTAAATGTGGCAACTGCTCATCATAGCAGCCAGACACATCATTCCTATTATC
>ERZ773131.2384-NODE-2384-length-12075-cov-6.930366_pt1 | contig 12075 bp, 10 predicted proteins | sample MGYA00511082_ERZ773131 | MGnify/ENA primary metagenome ERZ773131 (study PRJEB29015, sample SAMEA2737813) | human gut metagenome | biome: human gut; feature: human-associated habitat; material: faeces | place: China | collected 2012 ... | reverse complement strand
TGCTGCTTTCCATGCCAATGCGCTCGCACAGGCCCTTGCACAGCACCTTCTCGCCGTCCATATCGATCAGCTGATACTTCAGGGAAGAAGAGCCGCAGTTAATAACCAGAACTTTCATCTGTGTTGCCTCCTGTATGTTTTTGGTCTGCCCCGTTTGAAAACGCGGACAGAATTTTACAGATTCCTGTGTTTATTATATAATAGGGTGGACGGCTTTTCAAGCCGCAACCCGGGCAAAGCGGTAAAACTTGTGTACAAGGTTTTTGTACATCCTGCCCACAAATGCGCAAAACCCGGGCAGTTTTCTGTATATACGATATAATTTTAACAATCTTTTGGCAAAAGGAGCACTCTCATGAAGTTTGCTGGCATCATCGCCGAATACGACCCCTTCCACAACGGCCACGCCTGGCAGCTGGCGCAGGCAAAGGCGCTGGGGGCAGAGCATGTGGCGGTGGCCATGAGCTGCGGTCTGACCCAGCGCGGGGCCTTGCCGCTGCTGCCGGAGGCCGTGCGGGTGCAGGCGGCGCTGCAATGCGGGGCCGATTTTGTGTTCGCCCTGCCCGCACCCTTTGCCTGCGCAGGGGCCGAAGCTTTTGCCCGGGCGGGGGTGCGCATCCTGGCCGCTGCCGGGTGCGACGCGCTGGTGTTCGGGGCCGAGACGCCGGACGCAGACCTCTTGATGGAAGCCGCCCGGGTGCTGAACAGCGAAGCCTACCGCGCCGAACTCAAGCGCCAGCTTGCCGCTGGGGCCCGCAGCTTTGCGGCGGCCCGGCAGGCAGCGGTGGAAGCTCTCTGCCCGGGCACCGCGCTGGCCGCTTTGCTGGACAAGCCCAACAACAACCTTGCCGTGGAATACTGCAGGGCCATCCTTGAGCAGGGCACGAATATGACCCCGGTGCCGCTGCCGCGCGTGGGTGCGGGCCATGGCCAGGCCCTTGCTGAAAGCGGCCACGCCCAATTTGCCAGCGCCAGCGCTCTGCGCACTCTCTGGGCAGAGCAGGGGGCGGATGCTCTGGTTCCTTATGTGCCGGAAAAAACGCTGGAATTGTATAAAAAGGCGGAACTTGACGGAATGTATACGGATTTTGCCGCCGCAGGCCGATGCCAGCTGGCCCTGCTGCGGGCCGCCTGCGCCCAGCCGAACCCCTTTGCGGCGGTGCGCGGTGTCTCCGAAGGGCTGGACCACCGGCTGGAAAACGCGGTGCGGCAGTACACCACCCTGCCCGCTCTGCTGGATGAACTGACGACCGTGCGCTATCCCCGGGCCCGGATGCACCGCCTTGCCATGGATGCCGCGCTGGGCTATACCGCCGCCCTGCCCGCCCTGCCGCCTTACCTGCACCTGCTGGGTGCCCGGCGGGAGGCTCTGCCGCTGTTGAAGCACACGGCTTTGCCTCTCTCGCATTCGCTGGCAAGGTTGGAGCGGGAAGGCCCGGAATGCGCCTGCATCGCAGCCGCGCAGGCAAAGGCCGGCGACTTTGGCGCCTTGTGCCGCAAAGTGCCCGGACCCATGGGCGGGGTGTATCGTCAAAAAATTATCTTTTTGACGAATTGACAAAAAATAATCGAAAAAATTTTATGCAGAACCCCTTGTATCTGGGCGGAATGTGGTGTATGATTAGAGCAATGCAATGTTGGATACAACAAACAAGAATGGAATCAGAGACCCGCACGCGATAAGGAGGAAATCATGGCACTTCACGTTCTGGACGAAGCCAACCGCTGCCTGGGCTGCAAAAAGCCCCTGTGCCAGCAGGGCTGCCCCATCCACACCAATATCCCGGAGGTCATCCGTCTGCTGAAGGCAAACCAGATGGACGAAGCCGGTAAGATGCTGTTCGAGAATAACCCCATGACCACTGTCTGCGCGCTGGTGTGCAACCACGAGAACCAGTGTGAGGGTCACTGCGTGCGCAACCGGATGCCCAGCCACGACCCGGTGCACTTCTCCATCATCGAAGATTATATCTCTACCACCTACGCCAACAAGATGACCGCAGGCCCTGCCCCGAAGAACGGCATGAAGGCCGCTGTGGTGGGCTCCGGCCCGGCGGGCCTGACCATTGCGGTGCTGCTGGCGCGCTGGGGCTACGATGTGACCATCTTCGACGCCCGGGATAAGATCGGCGGCGTCATGCGCTACGGCATCCCCAACTACCGCCTGCCGGACAGCGTGCTGGACGACTTCCAGTACCGCCACCTGGAACTGAAGGGCATCAAAGTGCGGCCCAACACCACCATCGGCAAGACCATCACCATCGACGACCTGTTCCGCGACGGCTACAAGAGCGTGTTCATCGGTGCCGGCCTGTGGAAGGCCAACGCCATGCACATCAAGGGCGAGACCCTGGGCAACGTGGCCTTCGGCATCGACTATCTGGCCAACTCCAAGGCCTTCCGGCTGGGGGACGACATCGCCGTGATCGGCGTGGGCAACTCGGCCATGGACTGCGCCCGCACCGCCATCCGCAACGGTGCCCGCCATGTCACCTGCTATGCCCGCCGGGACGAGAGCTGCATCAGCGCCTCTGCGTACGAGGTCAGCTATGCCAAGCTCGAGGGCGTGGGCTTCCGCTTCTGCAAGGCCCCGGTGGAGATCCGGGAAAACGGCCTGATCTGCCGCGACACGGTCAAGAACGAAGAGGGCAAGTTCGTGCAGGTGGAGGGCAGCGAGACCTTCTACCCCCACACCGGTGTCATCGTCTCGGTGAGCCAGGGCTCGGAGAGCAACCTCGTCAAGACCACCACCGGCATCGAGACCAACCAGAAGGGCCTGCTGACCGTCAGCGAGGACGGCAGCACCACCCGCGAGGGCGTGTTTGCCGGCGGCGATGCCGTTATGGGTGCCCGTACCGTGGTCGAGGCCGTGGCCATTGCCAAGCAGGTGGCCGAATCCATGGACAAGTACATGAAGAGCCTGCCTGCAGATACGACCCCCGATCCTTACGCCGACATCCCCACCTTCCAGACTCCCACCTCAGACGTTCTGGGCAAACAGGAAGTCAAATAATGCTTTTCCCGCCCGGCTGGTCTGTCCCGCCGGGCGTTTTATTTCTCATCGGTTTCCATTTGATTTCCAATTTGTAAATTTTGCGTCCATTTATCCATCTTTACCGTTTCTTAGTTGACCCCTTTTTCCGCTTTTCGGTATACTATTCATATATCCGCATGTGTTTTGTACACTTCGGAAATATTTTCTCGAAAGGTCGGTGGACATTATTCTCAAGGCATCCATCCCCAAACTGCGGGAAAAATTATTGGAAGCGCTTCAGGCGGTGCTGCCCATCGTGGCCATCGTGCTGGTGCTCTGCTTCTCCATTGCTCCCGTCTCCCCCAGCATCCTGCTCTGCTTCCTGCTGGGCGCGGCTATGATCATTGTGGGCATCATGTTCTTTACGCTGGGCGCGGAGATGAGCATGAGCCCCATGGGCGAGCGGGTGGGCGCAATGCTCACCAAAAGCCGGAGCGTACCGCTCATCATCGGTGTCGGCTTTCTGCTGGGCTTCCTCATCACCATCTCGGAGCCCGACTTACAGGTATTGGCCAATCAGGTGCCCTCCATCCCCAACATGACCCTCATCCTCTCGGTGGCGGCAGGCGTGGGGCTGTTTCTCGTGGTCGCCTTCCTGCGTATGCTGCTGGGCATTGCCCTGCCCAAGCTGCTGGTGGTGTTCTACGGGCTCATCTTTGTGCTGGCCGCCTTTGTGCCAAAGGAATTTCTTTCCGTGGCCTTTGATTCCGGCGGCGTGACCACCGGCCCCATCACCGTTCCATTCATCATGGCGCTGGGTGTCGGCGTGGCCGCCATCCGTTCCGACCGCCATGCCGCGGACGACAGCTTTGGTCTAGTGGCGCTCTGCTCCATCGGCCCCATTCTGGCGGTGCTCATTCTGGGCATTGCGTTCCAGGCCAGCGACAGCACCTACGTTCCACCCATCCTGCCCAACGTCAGCGATTCCGTGGAGCTGTGGCAGCTCTTCCACGAGGGCCTGCCCACCTACATCAAGGAGATTGCCACCTCCCTGCTGCCCATCATCGCCATGTTCGGCGTGTTCCAGCTGGCGGCCCTCAAGCTCGACCGGCGGACGCTGGGCCGCATCGGCGTGGGCCTGGCCTATACTTATCTCGGTCTTGTGCTATTCCTCGCAGGCGCAAACATCGGCTTTATGCCCGCCGGTAATTATCTGGGTCAGGTGCTGGCAGGCCAGAGCTTCCGCTGGCTTCTGGTGCCCATCGGGATGCTCATCGGCTACTTCATCGTCAAGGCCGAGCCCGCTGTCTATGTGCTGAACAAGCAGGTGGAGGAAGTGACCGACGGTGCCATCTCTGCCGGCACCATGGGCGCGGCCCTCTCGGCAGGCGTTTCCCTCTCGGTGGGCCTCGCCATGGTGCGGGTGCTCACCGGCATCTCCATCCTGTGGTTCCTCATCCCGGGCTATGCCTTTGCCATCGGCATCTCCTTCGTGGTGCCCAAGCTCTACACCGCCATCGCCTTTGACGCGGGCGGCGTTGCTTCCGGCCCCATGACGGCCACCTTCCTGCTGCCGCTGGCACAGGGTGCCTGTGTGGCCGTGGGCGGCAATATCGTCACCGATGCCTTCGGCGTGGTGGCCATGGTCGCCATGACCCCCCTCATCACGGTGCAGCTCATGGGTCTGATGGCCCAGCTCAAGCAGCGCAGGGCCCGGCAGGCACAGCCTGTGTCCGCCGCCGCGCTGGCCTTTGCCGACCTGCCGGATGATGCCATCATCGAGCTGTAAGGAGGTCCTGCTGTGAATACTTTATACTGGCTCGTCACCATCACCGACCGCCACTCCACCGATGCCTTTCTGGCCCTTTACGAGGAGCACGGCATCACGGTCAGCCTGCGCACGGTGGGTGCAGGCACGGCGGTGCGGGAGACCCTTTCCACCCTGGGGCTGGAGCAGACCGAAAAGGCCGTGCTCTTTGCCATGATCACCGCCGAGACCTGGCCCGGCCTGCAAAAAGACCTGCGCCGCAAAATGCGCATCGATGTGCCGGGCACCGGCATCGCGTTCATCATCCCGGTCAGCAGCATCGGCGGCAAGCGGGCGCTGCAATTCCTGACCGAACACCAGACCTTTGCACTGAAGGAGGAAAGCACCTTGAAGGATACCCGCTATGAGCTGCTGCTCGTCATTGCCAATCAGGGCCACACCGGCTCCATCATGGACACGGCCCGCGCCGCCGGAGCTGGCGGCGGCACCGTCATCCACGCAAAGGGCACCGGCATGGAGGGTGCCGCCCACTTTATGGGGGTGGAGCTGGTCAACGAGAAGGAGCTGGTGCTCATCGTGTCCCGCACCACCCTGAAAAACCAGATCATGCAGGCCATCATGCAGGGGGCAGACCCCAAGGCGGGAGCCATCGTGTTCTCCCTGCCCGTGACCGATACGGCGGGTCTGCGGTTGCTGGACGAGGAGTAACGGCCTCACCCTCTCAGGCGCTTCGCGCCAGCTCCCCCAAAGGGGGAGCCCTTGGCAGCCACATCAATCCCGCTGTTCTGATGGGAAGCAACCGCATCGGGTGGATTTTCTTGAAGTTTTCCTGTATTATAAGGATAGTATGGGAGGTACTGCTATGAAATCTACTCGTCGCTGGCAGCAGCTTTTGCTGAACAGTCTGGCTATCATCCTGGGCAACGCACTGTATTCGCTGGCGGTGGCCCTGTTTCTGGAGCCTGCCGGGCTCATCACGGGCGGTGCCACCGGCATCGCGCTGGCCTTCGGGCGGCTGACGGGGCTCTCCGTCTCCGGTTTCCTCTTCCTCTTCAACATGTCCATGCTGGTGTGGGGCTGGGCGGTGCTGGGCAAGAAGTTCGCACTGAACACCCTTGCCAGCAGCGTGCTGAGCCCCGCCTTTCTGGGGCTGTTTGAGCGGCTGCTGGACGGCCGGGTGCTGACTGAGGATATCTTCCTCTGTACCATCTTCTCGGGTCTGGGCATCGGCGTTGCGCTGGGCATGGTCATCCGGGCGGGCGCTTCCACCGGCGGCATGGATATTCCCCCGCTGGTGCTGCAAAAATGGTTCCGCTGGCCGGTGTCCATCACCATGATGCTCTTTGATATCGCCATCCTGCTGGTGCAGGCAGCGTTCAGCCAGCCGGAGCAGGTGCTCTACGGCATCGTGCTGGTCATCACCCACACCATCGTCATGGACAAGATGCTGATGCTGGGCGACAGCCGCACCGAGGTCAAGATCATCAGCACCCGGTCGGATGAGATCCGCGCCGCCATTCTGGCCGAGATCGACCGTGGCGTGACCGTGCTCCACGGCGAGGGCGGCTACACCGGCGAGCCCAGCGAGGTGCTGCTCAGCGTCATCTCCAACCGGGAGCTGCCCCGGCTGGAAAAGCTGGTCCATTCCATCGACCCCGCCTGTTTCCTCATCGTCAGCCGCGTGACCGAAGTCAGCGGCCGGGGCTTCTCGATGGAAAAAGAATACCAGTAAATCTCCTTGACAGTGTTTCTGCTATCTGCTATATTGATATCAGAATAACAAAGTCGATTTTGGGCTTTCGCACAGGGACCCCCCTGCTTTTCGGGGTTATCTGTACGAAGGCCCGTTTTACTACAGAAAAAAGGAGCCAACTATGAAAATCACTCAGATCCCCATGGGGACCCACAATGCCCAGCTGACCTGCTACCTGCAGGATCCCTGCACCGAAATGCCTGCTCTGGATCGCTGCCCTGCGATCCTGATCTTTCCGGGCGGAGCCTATGCCTTCTGCTCAGACCGGGAAGCCGATCCTGTAGCGCTGGCCTTCCTGAACGCAGGCTACAATGCCTTTGTGCTGCGGTACAGCGTCTCCCAGAACTGTCCGGTGGAGGAGGTCTATACCAATGCCTTTGCCGAAGCGCAGGAGGCCATGGACTACCTGCATCAGAACGCAGGTGACCTGCACATCGACCCGGAGCAGATCGCCGTGGTAGGCTTCTCTGCCGGCGGGCATCTTGCCGCCTCGGTGGGCACCATGGGCCGGGTCCGTCCTGCGGCCATGCTGCTGGGCTACGCTGTGTTCAGCGTCCCGGGCAAGGCGTTGGGCATGGAGCTGCCGGACCTGCTGCAGCAGGTGGATGACCAGACTCCCCCTGCCTTCCTTTTTGCCACTCAGGGCGACCATCTGGTGCCCGCCACACAGTCCCTGCAGTTTGCCACCCTGTTGGCAGAGCGGAAGATCCCCTATGAGATGCATATCTTTGCTTACGGCGACCACGGCTTCTCCACCGGCAGCCGCCACATCGCCAATCCCCAAAACCCGGAAAACCCGGAATCCGCAGTGTGGCAGGGCATGGCACTCGGCTTCCTGAACCACATTTTCAACCACGACGTGCTGGTGCCCGCCCCGGAGGAAGTCAAGGAATTCTGTCTTGATATGAAGATCGGCACCCTGCTGGACACTCCTCAGTCCGCTGCCCTGATCCAGCAGCTGCTGCCGGAGCTGGCCCAATATGTGCAGCAGGAGCCCGGCTCCCGGGGCATTTCGGTGAATGATCTGCAATTCTACAGCAACAAAATGTTCGATGAAGAAAAGCTGGCCGCACTGAACGAAGCTCTGGTAAAGCTGAACTGAGGGAACACAACATGGAACGCTCTGAACTTCTTGCGCGGCTGGGATTTGCACCGCCGGAGGCCTGCCGGGTGCGGGTCATCATTGACACCGATGCAAAAAACGAGGGCGATGATGACTTTGCCATCCTGCACCATCTACTCACTCCGCAATTTGATGTGCGTGGTATCTGTGCCACCCATTTCGAGGTCAAAACCACCCAAAGGGGTCTGCCGCCCCACAGCATGGAACGCAGTTACCAGGAGATATGCCGCCTGCTGAACGCCGCACACATCGACGATGTTCCTGTTCTTCATGGTTGTACTGCCCCTCTCGCCTCCCCGGAGGATGCTCCCGACTGTGAAGCTGTCGAGTTTCTGATCCAGGAGGCTCTGCGGGATGACCCGGCTCTCCTGTACATTGCGGCCCAGGGCGCTATGACAAACATTGCCGCCGCCCTGAACCGTGCCCCGGAGATTGCGTCCCGCATGACGGTGCTCTGGAACGGCGGCGGCCCCTATCCCGCCGGACGACCGGAATTCAATGTTCAGCAAGACCCCATCGCCTGCCGTGTCCTGTTGGACAGCGCTGTCACGGTCTGGCAGATCCCACAGGATGTCTACGCCAGATTCGAGGTATCCCTTTCCGAATTGGCGCTTCGGGTACGGCCCTGCGGCGAAGTGGGAGCCTATCTATTTCGGCAGCTGATGGACGAGTACCCCTCCGAATACGATCCCCGCTTTCCTCTGCGCACCGGGGGCAATTGGACTTTGGGCGACAACACTACCGCCGCCGTCCTGCTGGAGAATGGATTCCGGGGGCACTGGACACTCCGCCCGGCCCCTGTGCTCCTGCCCAGCCTGACCTATGCTGAAGCTTCTGACCGCAAAACCATCCGTGTCTATCACGATCTGGATGTTCGTTTTGCACTGGAAGATTTTTATTCCAAGCTGGCGCTGTGCTACCCCAGATAAGGATCATACAAAACAACAGCCCCCTCGGGTCATAATAGCCTGAGGGGGCTGTTGCTCTGTTAATTCAGCTGTTACAGCAGCGGTGCAATGACCTTAAGCAGCATTCCGGTGGCACGGAGCAGATACTGCTTCTGCCAGATGCTGGCCGAGGTATTTTCCACCGTGCGGCACTGTTCCAGCGTGTGCTGGAAATCCTGCTCGATGTCCCGGATACAGGGGGCATCCACCATCCAGACGGCATCCTCAAAGTGATGGTACAGGCTGCGGTAGTCCAGATTGATGGTGCCCACCACCGCTTCCCTGCCATCCACCACGAACACCTTGGCATGGACAAAACCAGGGCTCCACTCGCTGATCTTCACGCCCGAATCCAGCAGGGCCGAATAGTGGCTCTTTGCCAGTGCGTAGGGGAACTGCTTGTCCGGCTTTCCGGGCAGGATCAGGTGGACATCCACGCCCCGTTCAGCGGCAAATTTCAGGGCGGTCTCCAGTTCGCCGTCCAGGATAAGGTAGGGGGTCATAATGTGGATGTAATCCCTGGCCCGGTTGAGCAGGTCGATGTAGACCATCTCTCCCACCCGCTCGCCGTCCAGCGGGCAGTCCCCGTAGGGAGCCGCCACGCCCTTTGCATTTTCCGGCACCGGAATGGGCCGGGTCAGGAACTGCTCATATTCCGGCTCCTTCAGGATGCCCCACATCTGCAGAAACTGAGCCGTCAGCGAACGGACCGCCTCGCCCTCCAGCATCACGGCGGCATCCTTCCAGCGGCCATGCTTCTGGATGTGATTGATGTACTCATCGGCAAGATTCACGCCGCCGGTAAAACCGACCCGCCCGTCAATGACAAGAATTTTCCGGTGGTCGCGGTAATTGTAATGGGTGGAGACGAACGGCTGCACCGGGCTGAACACCTTGCACTGGATGTTCAGCTTCTCCAGCAGCCGGGGGTAATTGCGGGGCAGGGTGGAGAACTCACAGGTGCCGTCGTACATCACCCGGACATCCACGCCCTGCAGCGCCTTGCGGGCCAGCACCTCCAGGATCTTGCCCCACATCAGGCCCTCGTCGATGATGAAATACTCCACAAAGATATATTCTTCTGCCGTTTCCAGCTGGCGCAGCAGTTCCGCAAACTTTGCTTCGCCGCCGGGAAAATAGGTCATGGCGGTGTTCTGGTACACCGGAAAGCCGCCGCCCCGCCCATACAGGTACTTTGCCAGCGAGGCTGCGCCGGGTTCAAGCGCTTTCAGCTGTTCCACGGCCTTTTGGCTCTGCGGCAGCCAGCCGCGCAGCTGGTCCTCCAGCTCCAGCAGCCGTTTGCGCAGGATGTTGTGCCCGAAATTGCTCTTGACGTAGAAGAACATCGGAATGCCCACCACCGGTGCGATGGCAACCACCACCATCCAGGTGATCTTGGCGCTGTTGTCCATCTTGCTGTTGAGCAGGTAGATGACCATGGCCGATGTAACGACCACGCTGCCGCCAAAGTAATGGGGCCACAGGTTGCCGAACCACCGGAAGATGCTGAACAGCAGCCCCACCTGCAGCAGCAGCAGGATCAGCACCAGGCCAAAGCGGCTGAAGATGGCGTGGATCACGCCCTTCTGCCCCTTTCTCAGCAACCGCAGGCCGCCATCCTCAAACTGATGAACATAGCCCTTGACGTTCTGTTTCAGTTTCTCTGTTTTCATGTTCCGCCTTTCTTATTTCCGCCGCAGGGTCACCGCATAGGAGTCCTGTGCCGCGTGGCAGCGCTCCACCAGCTCCTTGGGCCGGGCGCAGACCCCGTGGTCATGCCACGGGTCATTGAACCAGTAGTTTTCCTCATCGTAGCCCACCAGCAGCAGGCAGTGCTCGTGGCACTTCCATGCAAAGTCGGTGCCATCGGCCAGCAGCCAGTGGTCCTGCTCCTCGGGCACCGGGGTAAAATCCAGCGTTGCCCAGAACACCACCGGCATTCCCTCGTCAATGAACCGGCACAGCTGCTCTGCAGTCTCGCCGCTCACGTCCAGCACCTCGAACCGGTCCGCCGCGCCCTCGTGCTCCAACGCGCTCTGCAAGGCCTGCACGATGCAGGGGGCATAGCAGCCGTACCCGGTGTGGTCGTGGGGGTCGCCGGGGTAGACGAACATCGGGTCAGGCCCGTAGAGCCTGCCCTCCTGTTCCCAGTAGGGGGCGTGGGGCAGGTCGCGCTCAATGAACACGTCCGGGTCAATGGGGATGCCCACAGCCTGCAGCAGCATCACGCTGCTGATGCTCTCGCAGCCGTTCACCCAGCGGGCAGTCTGGTCGATATACGGGGCCGGAATGATCTTTTTCATCAATTTTCCTCTTACTCTGTCAAAAACAGTGGTTTTGTGATATCATAAGCAGTGAGAAACAGGGGTGTTCCCCAACAATATACCTATTATAGCTTATTCTGACCGATTTTTCTACCGAAATCGGCAGGCGGGAGGATTTTGGGACATGAACAATCTGATCATCGGCATCGCAGGCGGCTCGGGCAGCGGCAAGACCACGCTGGCTTACCGGCTCAAGGAGCGGTTCGGGGAGGACGAGGTGCGTCTGATCTCCCACGACAGCTACTACAAGCGCCACGATGAACTGCCCTTTGCAGAGCGCTGCAAGCTGAACTATGACCACCCGGACGCGTTCGACAACGACCTGCTCATCCAGCACCTGAAGGAGCTGAAAGCGGGCCGTGCCATCGACTGCCCCGTGTACGATTACGCCGACCTCAACCGCAGCAGCGAGGTGCAGCACATCGAGCCTGCCCCCGTCCTCATCGTGGAGGGCATTCTGCCCCTGGCTGAGCCGGAGCTGTGCAGCCTGTTCGATTACAAGATCTATGTAGACACCGACGCGGACGAGCGGATCCTCCGCCGCATCCTGCGGGATGTCAAGGAGCGGGGCCGCTCTCTGGACAGTGTCATTGCCCAGTACCGCGCCACCGTCAAGCCCATGCACGAGGCTTTTGTGGAGCCCAGCAAGCGCAACGCCGATATCATCATCCCCAATGGCGGTGAAAACGGCCCCGCCATCGAAATGCTGGCCCACCATATCCGCAGCCTGATCCAGAAGGCAAATCTGCGCTGAACTTTCACCGCAGTTCCGTATGATACCAAAAAAGGGGTGGTTCCCGACCGGGAACCACCCCTTTTTATGATTCTGCGGATCCTGCTCAGACCTTGCAGCTCTCACCGCTGCAATGGTCACAGTCTTCTTCCAGCTTGCCCACAATGGGTTCTGGATCGATGCCCTGACGGCGGTAGTAATCGGACAGAGCGGCCTTGACAGCCTGCTCCGCCAGAACGGAGCAGTGCACCTTGATGGGGGGCAGGCCTTCCAGCGCTTCCACAACAGCCTTGTTGGTCAGCTTGAGGGCCTCATCGATGGTCTTGCCCTTGATCAGGTCGGTGGCCATGCTGCTGGTGGCAATGGCGGCGCCGCAGCCGAAGGTGAGGAACTTGACGTCCACGATCACGTTGTTCTCGATCTTCAGGTACATGCGCATGATATCGCCGCACT
>ERZ773131.2375-NODE-2375-length-12107-cov-3.096001_pt1 | contig 12107 bp, 10 predicted proteins | sample MGYA00511082_ERZ773131 | MGnify/ENA primary metagenome ERZ773131 (study PRJEB29015, sample SAMEA2737813) | human gut metagenome | biome: human gut; feature: human-associated habitat; material: faeces | place: China | collected 2012 ... | reverse complement strand
GCTCATCCATGAGGAAGACCTTCGGCTCACGGACGATTGCACGGCCCATGGCCACGCGCTGACGCTGACCACCAGACAGAGCCTTCGGCTTACGATCGAGGTACTCGGTCAGGTCGAGGATCTCAGCGGCCTTCTCGACGCGCTTGCGGATCTCTTCCTTCGGGGTGCCGGCGATCTTCAGGGCGAAGCCCATGTTGTCGGCGACGGTCATGTGCGGATACAGAGCGTAGTTCTGGAACACCATTGCGATGTCGCGGTCCTTCGGCTGCATCGTGGTGACGTCCTTGCCACCGATGAGGATGCGGCCCTTGTTGACCTCTTCGAGGCCTGCGAGCATACGCAGGGTCGTAGACTTACCGCAACCAGACGGGCCGACCAGCACCAGGAATTCGCCATCCTTGATGTCGAGGTTCAGATCATCCACAGACGGCTTGTCATTGCCCGGGTAGATACGAGTAACATGGTCGAATACGACTTCTGCCATGATTTGTCATCCTTTCAGAGGCAGGTACGTGCCTCACGATCCGTTGTAAAGGGATTTTTGTTCGGTGCCCATCCTCGCGGCTTACTACTTTGACAAAGCCACAATTCAAAGCGTTAATTTATTTCTTTGGTTTAGCGAAGGTTCTCTTCGTTGAGCCACGTTCCATGATACATACAACGCTAAAACTGTCAATGCGTGTCGCGAGTCGCGCTGTTTGCCTCCGCTGGCAAAAGGGGATTAACAGCGTAGTAAATACACGCATTTATCGCCATCATGCAAGACAATGGTACGGAGCGAAAGACAGAACAGGGAGGTTGCAATGCGCAATATTCGAATCGGCGTGGTCGAGGACGATCCCGCAAGCTGCCAACTGGTACTTGACTATCTCAACCGATATCAACAGGAAAATGGCGAGCAATTTACCGTTTCCGTATTCGACGACGGCGCACGAATCGTAGAAAAATATACCCCCGTTTACGATATCTTACTGCTCGACATCGAGATGAGCGAAATGGACGGCATGGCCGCCGCGAGACGCATCCGCGAGCGCGACGACAAAGTCGTGATCGTGTTCATCACCGCTGCCCCGCAATATGCAATCAGCGGGTATGAGGTGCGTGCGTTGTCGTACTTGCTTAAACCTCTACCGTGGTTCGCGTTTTCGCAGGAGCTCAAGAAATCGATCGACATGGTGCGACGCAATGGCGACGATTCCATGCTCATCGAAACCGGCAACGGACAGATGCGCCTGAATCTTGCCGACATTCTGTATCTTGAGTCGATCCGGCACACCATCGTCATCCACACGCTTGACGGCAAATACTCTATCAACGGCACACTCAAAGACATGGAAGCCAAGCTCGCCGACCGGCACTTCTTCCGCTCGAACTCCTGCTATCTGGTCAATCTCAAGCATGTGACGGGCGTTGCCGACCAGGATTGCATCATGTCCGACGACGAGCGGCTGCGCGTGAGCAGACCACGGAAGAAAGCGTTCCTCGCCGCCTTGGCCGACTACATGGGCGGCGGCCGATGATCACCAACGCGCTGCCCGACATCCCCCGTTCGTACACCGCCATCTGCGAATGGGCGGCATGCGTGGTGTATATCGCGGTACTGTTCCGCCGCGTGCCGCCGCGCCGCTCCGTCGTTGTGAGCGCAATCGGACTGGCGGCGCTCATCGCCGTGCAGTATTTCGACGGCAGTATGCCGATCTGGTTTTGGATCGTCGGCATGACGTTGGCGTTCGGATGCATGTATGCGACGATTCTGTTCGGTGCCGGCACCGGCAAGCGCGAAGGGCTGTACATCACGGCACGCGCGTTCGTGCTGGCGGAACTGGTGGCGTCGCTGCATTGGCAGATCGTCGCGTTCATCGGCACACATGACGCTCAAGCCACTTCATACGGTGTGCAGGCCATCGTCATGCTCATCGTCATCTACGCGCTGTGTTTCGGCCTGGCATGGCTGGTGGAACGCGGCAATTTCAGCCAAACCACACCCACGCTACCGACCGCCTCCGCGGCAACCGCGACGGTGGCCATCACCATCGTCACCTTCGCCATGAGCAATCTGAGCTTCGTTTCGACCAATACGCCATTCTCCGGTTCGATGGGCCAGGAAATCTTCTATATCCGCACACTGGTGGATTTCTGCGGATTCGCGATTCTATACGCGCAACAGGAGCAGGCTCGGCGCATTGAAGCGAGCGCGGAAATCGCGTCAATCAACGCGCAGCTGGAAAGCCAGCATCAGGAGTACCTGCAGTCGAAGGAGAACATCGAATCGCTTGGTCGGCTTGCGCACGATCTGAAGCATCAGATCGCGGCATTGCGTGCCGAAGTCGATCCTGAGCACGCGGCGGCAGGATTCGAGCAGCTGGAGAAGTCGGTGCAGCGCTACAGCGCCCAGCAGCATACCGGCAATCCCGTGCTCGACGTCATCCTCACCACAAAAGAGCGCACTTGCGCCGATCGTGGCATCAGTTTCACTGCCGTGGCGGATGGGTCGCTCTTGTCCAATATGTCGTCGATGGATATCGCTTCGCTGTTCGGCAATGCGCTCGACAATGCGATCGAGGCCACGTCGAAGTTGGCCGATCCGGAACAACGGCTCATCAAACTGGCGTTGTTCGAGCAGAATTCCTTCACCGTGGTCCGCGTCGAAAATTATTACGATTCGCGGCTGAAGAAAGATGCCGAAGGCAATCTGCGCACCACGAAGCGCGATGACCAGCATCGGCATGGCTTCGGCGTGAAGTCGATTCGGCACATCGCGCAGCAGTACGGCGGCGAAGTGACAATCCGCACCAACGACCACTGGTTCGTACTCACCGTGCTGCTTCCCCGCCAGACCGGCCTGATGGCCATGTGAGGATGGCGTCCATGTGAGGATGGCGAGCCGGCAATGCGAAGGCTAACGATCTGCAGCTTTCGCCCGCGGTAGATGCCAAGCGGCAAGCGGCTTGGCCAGACGGGAGGCGGTGAACGCGCTGACGGCCACCGCAAGGCTGATTGGCACGAACAGGTTGATCGGAGCGTCGGCCAACTCCATCACCAGGCAAATCGCCATCAACGGCGCCTGCTGCGAGGCGGCGAGCAGCGCGCATGCACCCAGCAGCGCATACATGCCAATCGAATTCGTGTGGAACACCTGCATCCAAAGAATGCCCAGAATCGCACCTCCGGAAGCGCCCAATGCGATGCCCGGCTGCAGCACGCCACCGGAAGCGCCGGAACGAATCGTCAGCAAGGTGACAATCGCCTTCGCCACGAAACTCAACAGCAGAATCGGCAGCACGGCCAAATCGGCCTTCGAGGAGAAACTCAGCTGCGCGGTGGCGCGGCCATTGCCCATCACCTGCGGCACGACAATCGCCACAACGCCCGTCAGCAGGCCGGCGAGCGGCATCATCCACAGAATGCCCGCTCCGGATGGCTTGTTTTTCTCCGCCCACTGGGAGCCGCGGCGGAACAGCGCGCCGGCGGCGCCAAGCATCAGTCCGGCAACCAGTGCGAACACCATGTAGTCGGGGGTAAACAGGCCGTCCGCCTCGCCAATCAAATAGAACGTGTGCGTGCCCTTGACCAGGCTCGCCACCCATGAGGCGAGCGCCGAGCAGGCGAACGCGAGTGAGACCGTTTCGAGCGTCACGTCGGCGAGCAGGATCTCCACCGCGAAGAACGTGCCCGCAAGCGGCGCGTTGTAGACGCCCGCGAGACCGGCCGCGGCGGTAATGGCCACCAGCATACGCGTGTCTTTCACGTCGAGACGCACCCAGCGGGCGAATCGTTGGCCGAACATCGCGCCAAGCTCGCGCGGAGCCACCTCGCGGCCGATCGACATGCCGGTACCGACGATAAAAATCTGCAGCAGCACATGTACGATGGTCTGCCAGACCGGCATCAGCGCACCACCGACGGCTTTCTTGACGGATGGCACTGTTGTGGTACGCGTGCGCAGCAGCCACCAGATCACGGCCGCGATGGCGGCACCGACCGTCACGGAAATCGCACGACGGATGGCAGGCACGTTGAACGGGCCGGATTCATGCGCGTTCTCGATGTATCCAAGCGCGAAACGTTCGACCTGGTACAGCATGAGCGTCAGCAAACCTGCGGCCGCGCCGATCGCGATGCCGACGACGGCCACCGCCGCGATCAGCGCCGGTATTCTGCCGATTTTCGGCTGCTGTTCCGCCTCGTCCTGCGATTGATCCGACACCATTGCCTCTCTCACGTTGTGTGTACCTCGTCTCCAGTCCGTCTCGTCATACGTGTTACCGCATCACCATCGTTCCACCGACGGCGGATTTATTCGCCAACATCCCCCACCAGAACATGAATTCCAATGTCAGTCACACAACTTGCGTCTGCATAGTGAACGGCCGATCAGGCTCGTCGTCCTCGGCAACAAGGCCGGCCACATCCGCCAAACACCATAAGGCGTACAGCGGCAGATTCATCGGCGGCAAATATATTGGAATATATAGCATTCAAGACACAAGATGCACAAAATAGACAATTTCAAATCGCCGTTTTTGCACAAAACAGATAATTTCCGCCACAGCCAAAGACAAGGAAATCAAACCTCCGCCACACCAGGGAAAGCGCAAATCCGCAATGTGAAACGCAGAAGAGTTACGTGCATGGCTCGCATGTTGAAAACATGAGCAACCATGAGCACCAGAGAAGGAATCCACCCGTAACACAACCGCCGCAGTCCGGAAATATTAGCACCATGTTCCTGTTTTGCCGTTTTCATAAGCGTGATATCGATGGAATCGCAATATTCGTTCGGCTCATTCGAAGCATCAACGCAATACGGAAAAGAGAAGCCATGGCCAGCATCAGCACAACCGCGCAAGCGATCCCGCAAACGCCGCCGCAAACCCCATCACACCCTTCGATGCCTATTTCCAGCACTGTCAAAGCCGTACCCCGCTCCGGCATCCGCGACGTGTTCGACCGCGCACTCGCCGGCGATGCGGATGAGCTGCGCGAAGGTCTGCGCCGGCTGCGCACATTCGCGGAACAGATATGAAAAGCCCGTCCAGGGAAAAGGGAAGACCTGGACGGGCACAAGGAAAGGAAGAGAGGAATCAGTGCAGACTTACTTGGCGGCCTCCTTCTTGTCGTCGCTCTTCGGCATGACCCAGAACTTGAGCAGCGGATAGCTGACGATCACGGCAAGCAAGGTGTTGACCACGGATGCGATCGTGCCTGCGATGCCGGCGTTCATGCCCCATCCCTGGCACAAACCGGTCACGTAGCCCGGCAGCACAAGGTTCACCACCACGATGATCACGGCGAGGATCACATACTTCCAAGCGGCGTCCTTGAAGCTGGAGTCGGACTTGAAGACCCACTTCATCTGCACGAAGAAGTTCACCACCTGCGCAAGCACCTCGGCAAGCAGGAAGGTGAGGAATCCGCCCAGGCCGTTGCCCTTGGTGTCATAGTTGAAGATCAGGAAGTGGAACGGCTGCGTGAGCCCCAGGCCGGAGATGAAGATGGCGGTGCCGATCCACGTCACCACGAAACGGGTAATGGTGGAGATGTTCGACAGCACATTGAACAGGATGAACTCCCAGATATTGGGATGATCCTTGATCCACTGGCGAATCGGTCCGGCCTTCTTCTCGCCGGCAGCGGTTTCGGCCGGCTTCGCAGCATTGTTGTCAGTCATGGTTCAGCTCCTTTGCGGTGCGCTTGTTGGCGGATTGGTTGCGGAAGAAGCCGGCGATCACGCCGCCCAATCCGCGGAAGGTATGCCCGTTGGCGATGTTCACGATGGCGTCGACCATCGCCGAGTCGACCATGCCTTGGGTCATCTTGCTCATGGCGCGAGGCGGCATGTTCAGGATGAACAGGGTGTTCAGATCCGGCGAGCCGGTCTTCTGGCGGATCTTCGCTTCGCGCTTGGTCAGCGTCTTGGCGACGGTACGCGCCACGAAGCCCTTGGAATCCACCCACGACATGATCGGATCGTTGACGCCGAACGTCGTCGGCTTGCCGGGGGCAAGCACCTCATGGCCGAACAGCACTGCCATTTCGGCGTCGGTCACGTCCTTGACCTGTCCGGTCAGATAGTGGCCAAGCGCAGGATCGGCGGCGCAATCGGCGGTCGTGCAATCGCCGGCCACGGTGTGAGGAATCGCAAGCGGCAAATGCTCCGCATTGTCGCCGACCAGCAGCGTCCATTCGCCGCTTTCCGTCTTCCATGCATTGGCGGCAACATCGAAATGACGGAACGTGTAGCGGTCGAAATCGATATGCACACTCTTGCTTTCATGCGCGGCCAACTCTACCTTGACGAAGCCCTTCAGCTCACGGTCGGGATGGAGCACGCCACCCTGCGGCGCGCGCACATACAACTGGGCCACGGTGGAGCCGGCGACATCGGAATCATTGGTGACGACGAAATCCACACCGGTCGCGGTGGCGGTGATCGCGCTGTACGTGAACGTGGAGTAGCTCAGACCGTAGCCGAACGGGAAGCGTACGGGCACGCCCACGGTCTCGTAATAGCGGTAGCCGACGAACGGGCCCTCGCGGTAGATCGCGTCACGCCCAATGGCCGGATACCAGCCGGAGCTTGGGCAATCCTCGTATTGCATCGGCCAGGTTTCGGCCAAATGTCCGGATGGGTTGACTTCGCCGATCAGCGCACGCACGGTGGCGGAAGCGCCGGCCTGACCGGACAATCCTACGTACAGCATGGCCGCAACATCGTCGAACCACGGCAATTCCACCGGGGAACCGGCAACGAGCACGATCACCACCGGTTTGCCGGTCTTCGCCAACGCCGTTACGAGATCGTTCTGCACCTGCGGAATCGCCATGGTGGATCGGTCAAGGCCTTCGGATTCACTGCGTTCGTCGAGGCCAACGACGGCCAGCACCACATCCACGGCGTCCTTCTTGGCGAGCGCGACGGCGTCGTTCAGCAGCACCTCATCCGGCTTGCCTTGGCGGTCGTAACCCTGCTCGTAGCCGGCCAATACCAGTCCTTCGGCGTTCTTGACCTCGTCGAGGATGTTCTCCTCCTTGGTGGCGTTCACCTTGGATGAGCCGGAACCCTGATAGCGTGCGGTCGCGGCCATATCTCCGATGACGGCCACGCGAGTGCCCGGCTTGAGCGGCAGCGTGGCGGCGTCGTTCTTCAGCAGCACGCTGGAATGTTCCGCGACCGTTCTGGCGATATCATGGTGCGCCTTCGCGATGTCGTCCGACAGCAGATCGTCGCGGCCGACGCCGACGAGCTTGGTCGCCGCCGCGATTTTGGCGACTTCCGCGGCACGCTTGTTGATGTCCGCCTCGGCGAGCGTGCCCGCTTTGACCGCGCCTTCCAGCTCGCGCACGGAGGTGAAACCTGGCGACGGCATTTCCAGCGAGCCGCCGGCTTTGACGGCTGCGACGGCGGAGTTGGAGCCGCCCCAATCGGAGACGACCATGCCGTCGAAACCCCACTCGGTGCGCAGGATGCCGGTAATCAGCGCGCAGGATCTCCTGCAGCAGATGCTTGTTTTCGTGGGCGTAGACGCCGTTGACCTCGTTGTAGGAGGTCATGATGCTCATCGGCTTGGCCTCGCGCACGGCGATTTCAAAACCGGTCAGATACAATTCGCGCATGGTACGTTCGTCCACCACGGAGTTGCTGGCCTGGCGGCGCAGCTCCTGGCTGTTGACCGCGAAATGCTTCGGGCATGCGGAGACGCCGTTGCTCTGGATGCCGCGAATGAGGCCGGCGGCCATACGGCCGGCGACGATCGGATCTTCCGAATAGTACTCGAAGTTGCGTCCGCACAGCGGGTTGCGTTTGATGTTCATGCCCGGTCCAAGCAACACGTTCACGTCGAGATCGTGAGCTTCCTTGCCGAGCGCCTCGCCCATCTCTTCGGCGAGCGCCGGATCCCAGGTGTTGGCCACGGTGCAGGCGGTCGGGAAGCAGGTGGCCGGCTTGGATGCGCCGATGCCGAGGTGGTCGCCTTCGCCAAGCTGCCTGCGCACGCCGTGTGGGCCGTCGCTCATGACGAAGCCGGGAATGTCGGCGCGATCGTTGCCGCGCGAATCCCATTCGGATCCGCCGGACAGCATCGCCGCCTTTTCAACGATCGAAAGATCTTCAAGTTCCATGGGTTCTCCCTCGCACTAGGTGTTGCCAAAACCTGCTTTGCCGAGCCTGCCCTGTCCGCTCCGCCCGACTGCGCTGTTTTCTTGCGATTTCCCGCTGCCGTACCGCGCTGCATCGCACCGTGCCGCACGCGGGATTTCGCCGCTAGTTTGATTGAACCAGCTTTTGCGATGCCATCACCGCCGTATTACACAACCTGTCGTTTTGCTCGCACAATCGGCATATGGGCGCGGTGAATAGGGTATGCGGTGGCGCAGAACGCGCATAAAATCGCATCGTTCCATTTTGCAATCGATGGCAAGCGTTTCGATATGCGTATATCGTTGCAATTTCAAGCGACTCGCCGATATTGATACCTTTTTGCACAAGCGCTATCATACTTAACGAAAGTAAGTTTTGCTAACTTTTCTTCAATGCGGAACATGCTTTGATCACTCAACGCGGAGAGCGATGTTTCGCAGCGCACAGAAAGGATAATGAGATGCGCGACCAGCAAAGCAGCGACACGAGCATCGCCCTGGACGCCAATACGGACGTCCAGCAGGAGGCCGATAAACCGGCAGTCAAGTGGAGGTACCTCTTCGGCTTCCTCGCCTGGACCGTGCTTAACGCCATCGTCATCGCACTGTGCGCTGGCGCGTCGGTCTTGACCATCAAGCGCATCAAGTAATTCAAACAGGACCGTACCGTCGCATATGATGACACGGCCCCAATCCAGTTCTCCCGATTTTTCCCACACTCAAAGGAGCCCCACATGGTAGACAGCACACTGTTCTCGCTGGCCACGCTCAACGCCCATCCGGCAATGAATCCGGATTCGGTGATCCAGGGCGATCATTGGCGCATCGGCCTCATCACGGACGCGCTCGTCCGTTTCGAATGGTCCGACAGCGGCCGTTTCGTGGATGACGCCACGCAGATGGCGATGGTCCGTGATTTCGGCGAAAAGCCTGAATTCACCGTCACCGAACGTAATGGCTGGCTGGAAATCGACACCCCGTCGCTGCATATCTCCTACAACCAGCGCAAGTTCTCTCCGGAAGGCCTGTACGCAACCGTCAAGCACGTCAACGCCATCGAAAACACTTGGCATTACGGCGACGTGCAGCGCAGGAACCTCGGCGGCACCTACCGTACGCTCGACGAGGCGAACGGCCGCATCCCCGTCGATCCGGGCGTCAACAGCACCGACGGTTGGGCGATCATCGACGATTCCAAGTCGAACGTCATCCGCGAAACCGCCGAAGTGAACGGCAACCACAACGATTTCGGCACGTGGGTGACCCCGAAGGAAGAGCCGACCACCGACCTGTACCTGTTCGGCTACGGCCACCGCTACCGTGAGGCCGTGCACGCCCTGTACCGCCTGACCGGCCCGACCCCGCTGCTGCCGCGCTTCGTGCTGGGCAACTGGTGGAGCCGCTACCACCGCTATACCGAAACCGAATACCGTCAGCTCGTCGAACGTTTCGAAAAGGAAGGCATCCCGTTCACCACGGCCGTCATCGATATGGACTGGCACCTGGTTGACGACGTCGACCCGAAGTACGGCTCCGGCTGGACCGGCTACACGTGGAACAAGGACTTCTTCCCGGATCCGAAGCGCTTCCTCAACTGGCTGCACGAGCATGGCATGAAGGCCACGCTCAACGTCCACCCGAGGGACGGCGTGCGCGCGTTCGAAGAGCTGTATCCGCAGGTCGCCAAGGCCATGAACATCGATCCGGAAAGCGGCGAGGCCGTGCAGTTCGACCTGACCGATCCGAAGTTCATGGAGGTCTACTTCGACCAGCTCCACCACCCGATGGAGGAAGATGGCGTCGACTTCTGGTGGATTGACTGGCAGCAGGGCGGCCTGACGCGGCAGCCGGGCCTCGACCCGCTGTGGGGCCTGAACCACCTGCATTACCTCGATTCCGCCCGCAACGACGGCAGCGACTACAGCGAACGCAACCCGCGCCCGCTCACCTTCTCGCGTTACGCCGGCCCGGGCTCGCACCGCTACCCGATCGGCTTCTCCGGCGACACCGTCGTGACGTGGGAGTCGCTGAAGTTCCAGCCGGAATTCACCGCCTGCGCTTCCAACATCGGCTACGGCTGGTGGAGCCACGACATCGGCGGCCACATGTTCGGCTACCGTGACGAGGAGCTGGAGGTCCGCTGGTACCAGCTGGGCGCGTTCAGCCCGATCAACCGTCTGCATTCCACCGATTCGCCGTTCAACGGCAAGGAGCCGTGGAACTTCCACGGCGATGCGGAACGTGCGATGACGTCCGCGCTGCGCCTGCGCCATGCGATGATCCCGTACCTGTACACGATGAACCGTCGCGCCGCATTCGACAACGAGCCGCTCGTGCAGCCGCTGTACTGGGACTATCCGGAAATCGAAGCCGCATACAAGCTCACCGACGAATTCCGTTTCGGCACCGAGCTGCTGGTCGCGCCGATCGTCGATCCAGCCGAGCGTTCCGTGCAGCGTGCGAAGGCCGACGTGTGGCTGCCGCAGGGCGAATGGTTCGATTTCTTCGACGGTCGCCATTACACGTCTCGTCCGGCCGAAGGCCGCCGTCTGGAGGCTTGGCGCGATCTCGACCGCATGCCGGTGTTCGCCAAGCCCGGCGCGATCGTGCCGCTGCAGATGCCCGCCGAGGGTGAGGCGCTCAACTCCGTGGCCAACCCGCGCGCACTGCAGGTAGTGGTGTTCCCGGGTGCCGAAAACAGCTTCACGCTGTGGGAGGATGACGGTGCCGCACAGAGCAAGGATCGTTGGGCATCCACCGAAATGGCGCTGCGTTTTGAGGGCGATTCCGCACAGTTCTCGATCGCCCCTGCGGAAGGTGCGACGGACGTCATTCCGGCTTCCCGCGATTGGACGGTCACGTTCCGTGGCATCGCTCCGGAAGCGACGCACGCCGTCCGCGCGACCGTCGACGGCTCTGCCGCCGCTCCGGAAGTCGCGTACGATGCGGAAACGCTGAGCCTGACCGTCACGCTGCGTGACGTGCCGACAAGCTCCGCAATCGCCATCGATTTCGCCGACGGTCTTGCCGTTGCGGACGATCCGGTTGAAGCCGACGCGTTCGCCGTGCTGAAGGATGCGCAGATGCTGTATATGACCAAGGAGCACGCATACCGCGCGATCCGCGAGCTGGGCAAGGATGCGCTGCCGGCACTGAGCACGCTGGAGGATCTGCACGGCGTTGGCGCGCAGACCAAACACCAGTCCCACATGCCGCAGCCGGTCATCCAGGCCCTGGCCGAAGTGCTGACCCGCAACTGACCTCATCGCAATAATTCAAAATAAAACGCGTGCGCGTCCGGATGGTTTCCGCCCGGACGCACCCGCGTTTTGTTTTATGTACGAAATTAGTATGACTCGACATTCCGCATAGATTCGAAGAAGAATCAATGACACGCCCATCGCAAATGCGATAATTCCATAATCACAGCAGGCATGTTGCAGCTTCTCTCGCTTGAGAAAGGTAAAGCATTAAAACCCTAAAGTGTATACGTTTACAAATAACAATCTAGATATTGACTTTGAGACTTATATACTATAATGTTATCGTATACATGATAGCTTTATGAGCTACTCACTTCGACGAAGAAAGAAAGGAGCAAATATGCAGAACGGGGATTTTCGCTAAACCGGCTGCAGCGCCAATGATGTACGTCCAATTACTTCAGCCAGTACAACGCAGCAACATCTACAGCAGGTAACCCCGTCTGCCACCTAGCTGTTAAGGCAACGGTGCCTATGTATGCCATCGCAGCACATTTCAACAGCAATCATGAGAGGTGCTGCCCATAGATGAACAACACCTCTCATACAAACTGCATCTAGCAACGTCAAAGAAGAAGGCTTTCATGACTGATTTCAATCGTTCCAAGCTTCCCGACAGCGTCCGTTCGAACGGCGCGACCCCGAATCCGTGGTGGGCGAACGCGGTGGTCTACCAGATCTACCCGCGTTCCTTCCAGGATTCCA
>ERZ773131.2374-NODE-2374-length-12107-cov-22.535679_pt1 | contig 12107 bp, 8 predicted proteins | sample MGYA00511082_ERZ773131 | MGnify/ENA primary metagenome ERZ773131 (study PRJEB29015, sample SAMEA2737813) | human gut metagenome | biome: human gut; feature: human-associated habitat; material: faeces | place: China | collected 2012 ... | reverse complement strand
GCGGGATTTTGCGTTAAAAAGCCTTGGAATCCACAAAGGATTCCAAGGCTCTTTGCCTCACATCCTGCTTGTGTTTGTGAAATATCCGTCATTTTCTTTGTTTTCAGATACACCTTAGCAAAACACTTTGCATTAGGCGCTTATTTGGCGCTTAAATCTTTTGAGGATATAATATAGTAGAATGATATGCCCCCTATATAGCGAACAGTGAAATAAAACACTGAAGGCTATATAGGGGGCATATCAGTCAGGCTTTTGTGCAAATTTTTATTTGCCTATCGGCTGTCGTATATTGCTTGAGCAGCGCCCAAAAGCCTTTTTCTAAATCATCAGGTCAATTTGTTGGCTGTTCCTCATCCTTAGGCGGGTATTTTCTGCGTAAAACCGCAAGGGTCACCGCCGTCAACAGGCTGCCCATCAGTAAGGCAAGCAGATACCGGAACGGATGCGGGTTCAGCGGCAGCAAGAACATGCCGCCGTGCGGGGCCGGTACGGCACAACCAAACAGCATGGACAGCGCCGCCGCCAGGGATGCACCCGCCATGCAGGAGGGAATGACATGCAGCGGATCCCGTAGCACAAAGGGGACGACCCCCTCGGTGATAAAGCAGGCCCCCATCAGGTAATCCGTCATCGCGGTGTGGCGTTCTTTGGTGGTAAAACGCTCCGGGAACAGGGTTCCCGCCAGAGCAACGCCCAGCGGCGGCACCATGCCGCCCGCCATAACGGCAGCCATAAATTCTTCCTGGCCGCCAGCCAGGGCAACCGTGCCAAACAGATACGCCGCTTTATTGATCGGCCCGCCAAAGTCAACGGCCATCAAAGCCCCCAGCACCGCGGCCATCACCACGCGGCTGCCGCCCTGCATACTGGCCAACAGCTGGTATATCCAGGTATTAAACCGTCCAAGCGGCGCATTGACGAGGAATACCATCATAAAGCCGACCACGGCCAGGCTGGCCACCGGATATAGCAGTACTGTTTTGATATGCACCAATGCCGATGGCAGCCGCTTGAATGCCGTCCGCAGCAGTTTTACCACAAGGCCTGCCGCAAAGCCCGCAATCATAGCGCCCCAAAAGCCGGAGGACACCCATTCCGCCTGCGGTGCCAGCGAGGTTCCCTGGATGGCCAGCATACCGCCCGCCATACCGGCCACCAATGCGGGCAGATCCCCCACCGACATGGCAATGAACCCGGCCAGCACAACGTACATCAGATTAAATGAGGTATTACCAATCGTGCGCACCAGCATGGCAAGGGACGTTCCCCGCCCGAACATTTCTGCGCCCGCATTACCGCGGTCCAAAAAGTAGCTTAACGCAATCAATATACCGCCACCGGTGATAAAGGGAATCATGTGAGAAACGCCGTTCATCAGGTCGGTGTAAAGCTTGCGCCCAAATTCCTGCGGGGCGGCAGCACCATCTTTTGCGCTGCCTGCTTTACGGTTGCACCCCATGCCCGGCACACTTTCATCCTCCGGTTCCAGCGGAGCTGTGCCGGACAGCGCGCGGTGCAGCAGCATTTCCGGGTCTTTCAACGCCTGGGAAACCGGCACGCGAAGCACCGGTTTGCCCGCAAAGCGGGCGGTCTCCACGGCTTTATCCGCCGCCACAATGATGCACTCTGCGCTTTCAATTTCCTGTTCGGTCAGGTGGTTTTTCACCCCGTCTGCACCGTTGGTTTCCACCTTGATGGCAATATGCATTTCTGCCGCTTCGGCTTCCAGCGCTTCGGCCGCCATATAGGTGTGGGCAATGCCGGTGGGGCATGCCGTTACAGCCAGCACGCGGGGGGCAAGCCGCGGTTCGGTCAGCGCAGCTTCGGCCACTGCCTCAGCGCGGGCCTCACGGGCGGTCTCGCCTTGTTCCCGCTTAGCGATCACCGCCAGAAATTCTTCCGGGGTTGCTGCTTGCTTCAATTCCTCACAAAACAGCGGTTCCATCAGCAGCTGAGCCAGCCGCGCCAACACCTGGATATGCAGGTCGTTTGCACCATCCGGAGCTGCGATCAAAAACAGCAGCCGTACCGGGGCACCATCCAGTGCCTGGTAGTCGATCGCCTCCCGCAGCGTTACTGCCGCCAGCGCGGGCACCAGCACCGCGTTGCTTTTGCCGTGGGGAATGGCCACCCCGCCGCCAACGCCGGTCGTGCCCTGGGCTTCCCGTTCCAGCACATTTTTTTCGTATTCGACTGCATCCCGCAGGCATCCGGTGCGGTCCAGCATGCCCACCATTGCGTGGATGGCCATGGCCTTATCCGCCACCTGCATATTCAGTGCAACGCGTTCCGGCACCAGTAGATCTGTGATCTGCATCGGTCGGCTGTCCCCCTTTGCTTCAAACATCCTATCCTGGGGCGAGCCCGAAAAGCCGAAAATACAGCCTGTTTTTACAAACACAACCGCCATTCTCTTTGTTTTCAGGCACACCCCTCGGCAGGGCTTTCCCCTGCCCATTTGCTCTTACACCCGCTGCACTGCCTCTGTGCAACGCTTGCGCAATTGTTTGCGCTTTTGCTTTAACAAAAGGCGGCTCCGCACAAGAGCGGAGCCGCCTAAAAAGTTCAAATTACTGTTGATTAGTTCAGCAGGGTCAGCTCGGTCTCAGGATCGAACAGGTGGATCTTATGCGTATCCATAGCCATGGTGACCTTGTCGCCGCGGCGGGACTTGGAGGTCGGGGCAACGCGAGCCATCAGGTTCTGGCCCTTGTAGGTCAGGTACAGATAGATCTCAGCGCCCATCAGCTCGGAAACTTCAACCTCAGTATCGATATGGCTGGAAGGATGCTTCTCCAGGAACTCTTCGTCATCCTTCATATCCTCAGGACGGATACCAACCTTCAGGCTCTTGCCAACGTAAGCGGCCAGTTTGCCATCGGCGGTCTTTTCCTGCGGCAGGGGGATCACGGTGCCGTCCAGATCGACGACATAGGTATCGCCATTCTTCTGCAGGGTGCCGTCCAGGAAGTTCATCTGGGGGCTGCCGATGAAGCCGGCAACGAAGATGTTGCAGGGGTAATCGTACAGGTTCTGCGGAGTATCGACCTGCTGGATGACGCCATCACGCATAACAACGATGCGGTCGCCCATGGTCATAGCTTCGGTCTGGTCATGGGTAACATAGATGAAGGTGGTAGCCAGCTTCTTGTGCAGCTTGATGATCTCGGTACGCATGCTGGTACGCAGCTTAGCATCCAAGTTGGACAGAGGCTCGTCAAGCAGGAAGACGGCCGGGTTACGAACCATTGCGCGGCCCAGAGCAACACGCTGGCGCTGGCCACCGGACAGAGCCTTCGGCTTACGGTCAAGCAGGTGCTCGATTTCCAGGATCTTAGCAGCTTCACGAACGCGCTTGTCGATCTCGTCCTTGGGCATCTTGCGCAGTTCCAGGCCGAATGCCATGTTCTTGTACACGGTCATGTGCGGGTACAGAGCGTAGTTCTGGAACACCATGGCGATGTCGCGGTCTTTCGGGGGAACATCGTTGATCAGGCGGTCAGCGATGTACATTTCGCCCTTGGAGATTTCTTCCAGACCTGCGATCATACGCAGGGTGGTGGACTTACCGCAGCCGGAAGGACCGACGAAAACGATAAATTCCTTATCAGCGATTTCCAGGTTGAAATCCTTAACGGCAGTAACATTGCCCGGATAGATTTTGTAAATATGACGGCAACTAATGCTGGCCATGGGTCATTACCTCCAAATTGGTTTTTATGATTTTATTGATACGCTCAGCACGTATTTTTCTTGACAAATCTATAATAGCAGGGTACGATTGAAAAAGATATAGCACTTTATTGATATTGGAGGTCAGAAATTGATATTTGATCCAACCACCTGCTGCGCCTGCGCCGCAGTGCAGGAGCTGCAGGGCGAAGCGCCGCTTACCCTTTCCGGCGAGGGCCTTTGGGCAGGGGTACTTTCCAGCGGGCAGTGCGTGCTGGAATGCCCCGGCAGCCAGAGCGCGGCGGGCTCCTCCGGCGATCTTTTGCTGGGCTTTGGCACCTTCACGCTGCGGCCCGTTACCCCCTGCCATCTGCTGTGCGTGCGGCTGGCCGGGCTGGCCGTGCAGCAGTTTTTGGCCGGGCTGCCGCAGCCGCGCTTTGCGGATGGGGCTTCCTGCCCCAGTGCAGCGGAGCTGCTGGCCCGCGTGTGCGGTGCCGGGAATGCCGACGATGCCGCCAGCGCCGCCGCCCCCTATACCCTGCTGTGCGCTCTTGCCCACGGGGACGAGGAATCCCGCCATCTTTCGCCGTTGGTAGCCCGCGCGGTGGAAGCCATCCGCGATAACTACATGGCCCTGTACGGCGTGGAAGAACTCAGCACCCAGCTTGGGGTCAGCAAGTGCCACCTTGTGCGGGTCTTTTCTTCCGAGATGGGCATGCCGCCGGGCCGCTTTTTGACCAGCGTGCGCATTGAAGCTGCCAAACTGCTGCTGGCCGAGCGGGAGTACAGCCTGGAAATGATCGCCGGGCTGTGCGGTTTTTCCGGTGCCAACTACCTGTGCCGCGTGTTTAAGCGGGAAACGGGTTTAAGTCCCGCCGCCTGGCGTGAAACCGCCGCCCACAAAGCCGTGGTGCAAAAGCTGCCCGCCCGCAACAACGAAATCTATGTGTAAAAGCAGTTCATTTTGTATCCTTATCATTTTGTATCCTTATATAAAGAAGAAACATTTGTGTATCCAGAAACAACCTATTTCCTATCGAGACCGTAGGGGCTATGCTTCATAATAAAAGACGCTTCCCCCCTGTTCGGCTGTATTCCCCACTTTTTCGCGTTTTGCGTTGACTCAACCGTTCCCGTCCTATATACTGAAAGATACGGCACTTTTGCCGCCGACCGGGCCGCCCGGCTGTATCCCTGCAAGGAAAAGGAGGAGATGCCGTGATTTTCGGCAAGTACATCAACCGTTATTACCTCAAAAATGCGCCCGTGCTGCTGCTTGGGCTGTTGGCCCTTTTAACGGTTGACTATATCCAGCTGTTGATCCCCCAGTTTTACCGTCTGGTCATCAATGGGGTCAACCTGGGGCAGGTGGTCGTAAACGGCCAGACCCTGCCCTTTACCAAAGAGGTTTTGCTGCAGCACATCTGCCTGCCCATGATCTGGATCGTGGTGCTCATGGTCATTGGGCGCTTTTTGTGGCGTATCTGCTTTTTCGGCTCCGCTGTGCGGGTTGCTGCCAACCTGCGCGAGCGGATGTTTGACCACAGCCGCCAGCTTTCGCAGCAGTATTACCAGGTTAACAAGGTCGGCAACCTGATGAGCCTTTACACCAATGATATTGATACCATCCAGGAATGTTTTGGTGATGGTATCCTGATGTTCTTTGACGCTTTGGTTCTCGGCCTGATGGCCCTGTACAAAATGTGGCGCATGGATTATAAGCTCACCCTGCTGGCTTTGATCCCTGCCCTCATCATGTTCGGCATCGGCACCGTCATGGGCACCGCCATGACCAAGCGCTGGGAAGAACGCCAACAGGCATTCTCCGATCTTTCAGACTTTGCACAGGAGAATTTCTCCGGCATTGCCGTTATCAAGGCGTTTGTCAAAGAGCTGAAAGAGCTCATGGCGTTCCGCAAGCTGAACAAACAGAACGAGGAGATCAACGTCATCTACACCAAAATTGCCACCCTGCTGGAAGTGCTCGTGACCCTGTTTGTCGAATCCGTCATCTGTGTCATCCTGGGGTATGGCGGTTATCTGGTCTACCAGGGCCGGTTCAACGCGGGCCAGCTGGTAGAGTACATCGGCTATTTTGAGGCCATCGTCTGGCCCATCATGGCAATTTCCATGCTGATCGAAAAGACCTCCCGCGGCAAGGCTTCCCTGAACCGCATCACCGAGCTGCTGAACGCCCCCATTGATGTGGCCGACCGCCCCGGCGTGCAGGAGCTGCAGAACCCGCAGGGCAGTGTGGAATTCCGCCACCTGACCTTCCGCTACCCGGACGGCGAATACGATGTGCTGCAGGATATCTCCTTCACCATCCACCCCGGCGAAAGCGTGGGCATTGTGGGCAAGACCGGCGCGGGCAAAACGGCGCTGGTGGACCTGCTGCTGCGCACCTACAACGTGCCGGACGGCACCCTGTTTGTGGACGGCAAGGACGTGAACACCCTGTCCATCCATTCTGTGCGCGCTGCCTGCGCCTATGTTCCACAGGATAACTTCCTCTTCTCGGATACCATCGCCCACAACATCGGCTTTGGTGTGGACGATGCCTCCCCCGAAATGATCGACCACGCCGCCAGCCTGGCCGATGTGCGGGACAACATCGTGGACTTTAAGGATGGTTACGAAACCGTTCTGGGTGAGCGCGGCGTGACCGTTTCCGGCGGCCAGAAGCAGCGCATCTCCATTGCACGCGCCCTGCTGAAAAACGCCCCCATCCTGATTCTGGATGACTCTGTTTCCGCTGTGGACACCCGCACCGAAAAAATCATTCTGGACAACCTGAAATCCAGCCGCGCCAACAAGACCACCCTGCTGATTGCCCACCGCATTTCCACGGTGGAGCGGCTGGACAAGATCATCTTCCTGGATGATGGCAAGATTGAGGCCGTCGGCCCCCACGATGAGCTGTACACCAGCTGCCCCAAGTACCGCCGCATGGTGGACCTGCAGCGGCTGGAAGATGAAGCCGGAGGTGATGACAATGCTTAATATAAACCCGCTTTTGCTGGTTGGCGGCGTCATCGGTGCCGTTACCGCGCTGCTGATTTTTGCTTACGCTTCGGTCAAAGATAAAAAGACCGTCATGGGTTTTGAGCGCACCATGGCAGACGGCGAGATTCTGCGCCGCCTGTTCGCCTACGCCAAACCATACTGGGCCAAGTTTCTTCTGGTTCTCTTCCTGATGCTCTTCTCCATCGCTTACGACATTATCTCTCCCCTAATCGTCGGTGCGATCGAAGAACTTGTCGCCGCCGATTTTACCCTCAGCCGCCTGTTCGCTTCGGTCGCGGTCTATGCGGGGGTTCTGGTGTTCTCGATGGCAAGCACCTATTTTCAGGCGGTCATTCTGCAGCGGGTCGGCCAGCGCATCATCTCCGATCTGCGCGAGGATCTGTTCACCCACATTGAGTCCCTCTCCCACGAGCAGCTCAACGAGATCCCGGTTGGCAAGCTTGTTACCCGCGTTACCAACGATACCAACGCCATTTCCATGGTGTTCACCAACCTTTTGGTGAACCTGATCAAAAATGCGTTCGTCATTTTGGGCATTCTGGTGGCCATGCTCTGCCTGAACTATGCGCTGACCCTGATGGTGCTCTGCTTTGTTCCCTTCATCGTCATCTTCACTGTCATCTTCCGCAAGTTTTCCCGCCGGGCCTACCGTAAGGTCAAGGATGCCACCACTGACATCAACACCTATCTTTCGGAGAACCTTTCCGGTATCAAGGTCACCCAGATTTTTGGCCGCGAGGACGAAAAGATGGCGGAGTTCTACCAAAAAAGCCAGACCCTTTCCAAGGTCACGCAGGAACAGATTTTTGTGTTCGGCGTATTCCGCCCGCTGGTCTACATGCTGTACATCAGCTCTATTTTGTGCCTGTTCTACCTGGGCGGCATGGGCCACCTGAACAACGTTTCTTTCCTGGGGCAGACCATCACCGGCGGCACTATCGTCACATTCTACATGTACATTTCCAAGTTCTTTACCCCCATCCAGAACCTGGCCGAGCAGTTCAACTGGCTGCAATCCGCGCTGGCCTCGTCGGAAAAAGTCTTTTCTATTATGGACATTCAGCCCAAGCTGGTGGATGCCCCTGACGCCATTGAGCTGACCGATGTAAAAGGCGAAATTGAGTTCCGCGATGTCTGGTTCAGCTATATTCCCGGCGAATGGGTGCTGCAGGGCGTTTCGTTCCATGTTTCCCCGCGGGAAACCGTGGCTTTTGTCGGTTCCACCGGCTCCGGCAAAAGCACCATCCTGTCCCTCATCTGCCGCAATTACGAGTTCCAGAAGGGCGAAATTCTGATTGACGGCATCGACATCCGCAAAATCAAAATTTCTTCCCTCCGCCGCCATTTTGGACAAATGCTGCAGGATGTTTTCCTCTTTTCCGGCACCATCCGCAGCAACATTGTCCTGCGGGAGGATAACATCTCGGACGAAGAGATCATGCAGGTCTGCCGCTATGTCAACGCTGACCACTTCATCAACAAGCTGGACCACGGCCTGGATGAGGAAGTGCGCGAGCGCGGCAACAACTTCTCCGCCGGTCAGCGCCAGCTGCTCAGCTTTGCCCGCACGATCATCCACAAGCCCAGCGTGATGATTCTGGACGAAGCAACCGCCAACATTGATACCGAAACCGAGCTTTTGATTCAGGATTCTCTGGAAAAAATGCGCACCGTCGGCACCATGCTGATCGTTGCCCACCGCCTTTCCACCATCCAGCACGCGGACAACATCATCGTGCTGTCCCACGGCAAAATTCTGGAGCAGGGCAGCCACCAGGAGCTGCTGGCCCGTCATGGGCGGTACTATCAGCTGTACACCCTGCAATACCACAAAGAACAGCTCAGTTCCTGATTTTATCTTCCATAACAGCAGTGCCCCCTGCAGCAATGCAAAGCTGCCGGGGGCACATGTTATTTTGTTATTTTGTTATTTTGCTTTTTTGTCCGCTTCGGCGGTTGTTTTGGGCTGTGCATCCGCTGCCTGTTTCAGGGCTTCCTGCTCAGAAAAATGCTGGATAATTTTATCTTTCGCCAGCTGCAAATGGCGTTTGTTGATGGCCCTTGCCTCGTCCGCATTGTTGGTCAGCAGGCAGTGCACAATATCGCGGTGCTCTTCCATCGATTCATTAAAGCGCTGGGTACTTGTCAGCGAATAAATACGGAACTGCTGGTTCAGCGAATGGATCCTTGCATACATGGATTCCAAAAGGCTGTTGCCGCACAGTTCAATCAGCAGCCCGTGCAGCTTAGAATCCATATCCGTGTAGGCACGCAGATTCTTTTGGGCGTGCAGCCGCTCCATCTCGTTCAGGCAGTCGATCAGCTGCTGCATATCCGCCGTGGTCAGGTGGTGCTGCAGCTTGCTGATGGCGTAATCTTCCAGCAGAACGCGCAGGTCAAAAATTTCCTCAATGTCCCGCGCGGTAAACTCTTTTACAAACACACCCTTGTTGGGGATCTCCACCACCAGCCCGTCCGAAGCCAGCTGGCGCAGTGCTTCCCGGATGGGGCTGCGGCTCACGCACAGGCGCTCTGCCAGCTCGTTTTCCTGCAGCCACTGGCCGGGAGCAAATCTTCCTTCGCAGATATCATCCTTCAGGATCTGATACACCTGATTGCGGATCGTTTTGATTGGGCGGCGTTCCATAGCTCTTTCCTTCACTTTCCCTTGTGCGGGTTGGCCCCCGCAGCGCATCCGTATTAACCGGAGATATTTCTATTATTCTATCACACGTTTTGCCCTTGTGCAACGCAGTCTCCCTTATTTTTCTGACTTTTTACCTATATTTTTATGTGTTTCACAAAAGTTCTTCTTGCAATTTGTATAATCTATTACTATAATAAAATTGTTTTTATCTTGCCCGCCGCTTTTGTCCCGGCAGGGTATCCCATGTTTTCCTAGGGTGTATCTGAAAAGTCGAAAATTTAGTCTATTTCTTTGTTTTCAGATACACCTTACAAAGAAAGGGTCGTGTGATCGTATGAAAATTGGTTTTATCGGTCTTGGCATCATGGGCCGCCCCATGGCCAAAAACCTGCTCAAAGCCGGCTATGACGTTACGGTGGACAGCCACTCCCCCGCCGCCGCAGCTGAGCTGGAAGCCTGCGGCGCCAAAGTAGCCGACCAGCCCACCATCGGCTCCACCTGTGATCTTGTGCTGACCATGCTGCCCAACGCCCCGCAGGTTAAACAGGTCATGCTGGGTGCAAACGGCGTTGCCGCCCACATGCAGCCCGGCTCCACCTTTATTGATATGACCTCCCTGAACCCCATCGCCAGCAAGGAGATTGCCGCCGAGCTTGCCTCCCGCGGCATCCAGATGCTGGACGCCCCCGTTTCCGGCGGCGAGCCCAAGGCAATTGACGGCACCCTTTCCTTCATGGTCGGCGGCGAGGAAGAGGTCTTCAACACCTTCAAACCGGTCCTGCTGGCCATGGGTTCTTCCGCTGTGCGGTGCGGCGGCATCGGCGCAGGCAACACCACCAAGCTGGCCAACCAGATCATCGTGGCGGCCAACATCCAGGCTGTGGCCGAAGCCCTGACCCTGGCCCAGAAAGCCGGTGTTGATCCCGGCCTGGTGTTCCAGGCCATCAAGGGCGGCCTGGCCGGTTCCACCGTCATGAACGCTAAAGCTCCCATGATGATTGAGGGCAACGATAAGCCCGGCTTCAAAATTGACCTGCACATCAAGGACCTGAACAACGCCCTGGACTGCGCCCACACCGTAGGTGCCCCGGTGCCGATGACCGCCGAAGTGCAGGAAATTTTGCAGTGGCTGCACAGCAATGGCAAGGGCCAGGCAGACCACAGCGCCATTGCCCAGTATTACGAGCACCTGACTGGCATCAAGCTGGGCCGCGACCTGTAAAACCTCAAAATTCTGTTTTTATGGCGGTGCGGGCATCCCCGTGCCGCCAAAATTTTGCCGCCAATTCTGTACGTTCTGCCGATTGCTGAATGATTGATTTGCATGTTATAACAGAAATTAAAGAACCAACAAACAAAACAGAAAAGAGTGTGATCCCTATGTCTAAACTCCGCCAAGATGCTGACGCCATCATTCAGGCCGCCATCACCGCCGCCCAGCCGGACGAGGCCGTCCGCAAAGCGCTGGAAGGACGCGATTTCGGTTCCGGGCGCGTTGTGCTGGTTGCCGCCGGCAAGGGTGCCTGGCAGATGGCCAACGCCGCCAGCCGCATTCTGGGTTCCCGCATTGATACCGGTATTGTCATTACCAAGTACGACCACAGCAAAGGCCCCATCGCCAACTTTACCATCCGGGAAGCCGGGCACCCCATCCCGGACGAGAACAGCTTTACCTCCACCCAGCAGGCGCTGGACCTCGTCAGCGGGCTGACCGCACAGGACACCGTGCTGTTCCTGCTTTCCGGCGGCGGTTCCGCTTTGTTTGAAAAGCCGCTCATCCCCGCCGCGGATCTGGAAGAACTCACCCACAACCTGCTGGTCTGCGGGGCGGATATTGTAGAGATCAACACCCTCCGCAAGCGCTTTTCCGGCGTAAAGGGCGGCCGTTTTGCCCAGCTGTGCGCCCCGGCCCATGTGGTTTCCATCGTGCTTTCGGATATTCTGGGCGATCCGCTGGATATGATTGCCTCCGGCCCCGCTTACCCGGATAGTTCTACCTGTGCGCAGGCCAAGGAGATCGTGCAGAAATACCACCTGCCCATGACGGAGCAGATGCTGACCTTGCTGGAGCAGGAAACGCCCAAAGCGCTGGACAACGTGGAAACCCAGATTACCGGCAGCGTGCGCCAGCTGTGTGCCGCCGCCGCTGCCACCGCCCGCACCCTTGGCTATGAGCCGCTGATTTTGACCGACTGCCTGAGCTGCGAAGCCCGGGAAGCCGGTGTGTTCCTGGCCAACATGGTGCGCTACCAGCGCACCGCGGGCCGCCGTATTGCCCTGATTGCAGGTGGCGAAACAGTGGTGCATCTGACCGGCCACGGTAAAGGCGGCCGCAATCAGGAGCTCGCCCTTGCCGCCGCTCCCGGTATCGCCGGGCTGGATGGCTGCGCGGTGTTCTCCGTTGGCTCTGATGGCACCGACGGCCCCACCGATGCCGCTGGCGGCTTTGTGGACAGCACCACCCAGGCCGCGCTGAAAGCCCAGGGCTGCGATATCTTTGCCACGCTGGCTGATAACGATGCCTACCATGCCCTGCAAAAATGCAATGGCCTGATCATCACCGGCCCCACCGGCACCAACGTCAACGATGTCTCGGTCGCTCTGGTCCGGGCGTGATGTTTCCATCGTGCCGTGGAGAAACCTTGCCGATGGTGATAAACTCTGCAAATCATTTGTAGGGGACGATGCTCGCATCGTCCCGCTGCCGGGCCTTGCCGTATATTCCATTATTTGTTAGGCTCTGCGTGTGGAACCACCC
>ERZ773131.2371-NODE-2371-length-12116-cov-6.221872_pt1 | contig 12116 bp, 10 predicted proteins | sample MGYA00511082_ERZ773131 | MGnify/ENA primary metagenome ERZ773131 (study PRJEB29015, sample SAMEA2737813) | human gut metagenome | biome: human gut; feature: human-associated habitat; material: faeces | place: China | collected 2012 ... | reverse complement strand
TGTGATAACCGCACTTCTGGCAGGTGGTGTACTCGATGCCCCAGGTGCCGTTGGCGATGGCCTCGTCGATTTCCTTCTGCTGGGCCGTGCGGGTGTCAACGGCGGGGGTGTTGTCCTCGGAAGAAGCGGCAGGGGCAGCGGGCTTCACAGTGTCGGTCTTGGCATTGTCGCCCTTAGCGGTATCGTCGGCCTTGGTGTCGTCCGCTTTGGTAGTATCGTCGGTCTTGGTGTCATCGGGCTTGGTGGTGTCGCCGGCGCCGGGGCCGGTGAAATCCCAGCTGTCGTCGGTGGACGTCTGGCCGTCGCCGGTAACGGTGACGGTGGCCTTGTCGATCTCGCCGCCGATGAAACTGCGATCCATCAGGGTGACGGTGCAGGTGCCGGGCATCATGGCTTCATAGGTGACGGTAGTCATGCGGCCGGTGGTCTCGGTGCTGACATATTTCAGCACACCCTCGGTGTCGGCCATGTTGGGGCCGTGCTCGATGTACTCGCTGCTCAGCAGCCAATCCATGTAGCCGGAGTAGCTGAACGACCAGGTCTGGCCCACGCTGATGGTGGCGTCCGAGATGGAGTAGACCTGATCCGCGAAAGCGCCGGTGGCCATAGCGCAGGTCATGGTGAGGGCCGCGCCCATGGCGGCGGTGGTTTTCAGTAACGCAGAGTGTTTCATAATAAAATCCCCTTTTTTACGTTTTTTTGTATGTAAAGCGGGTGGACATCCGATCGGCTGCTGTCCGCCCGCCCATACACGGTCGTTGTCTGTATCGACTGTACCCAGTATAGCAGGCGGCCCGCATTTTTTGGGGGAATGTGTATGAAACGTCGTCGAATGCGTATGAACGACCCATCCCCGCCCCATTACGCAGTGTAATGGGGCGGGGATGGGGGAAATTATGCGATGCGGGAATCGTCAATCATGTACTCTTTATATTCACGAAGTCCATCAACATATAATGGGTCAGTTTGAGGTTTTCTTTCCAGACTGTAATCACTCGGCACGGTCATAACGGTGTAGGTGATTTCCTCACTCTGCACGCCGTCGGTGTAGGCCGTGCGGCTAATGACGTTGCCGTCTGCATCGTAAGAGTATATATAGTCCGTGACAGTTTCGTCCGTCGACGCACTGCTCGGCTCAATAAGATGCGGTGTTCCGTCGGCATCCATAGTGTAGGAGTAGACTCCCTGCTCCACAGAGCGCACATCACGGTATTGCGTCAACAGACCGTTTGCAAAAACGCTGGTGTCATACACCCACACCTCCTGTCCGCAAATATCTCCGTTCGAGGAATACCAGTTATACAGGAATGGTCTGTCCTTATAATAGATTGTCTCATCGGTTCTGTAATCCGTATCATGTACGAATTTCTGGAGCGTACCGTCTGGCCCATAGGTACTGGTATCACAGTTCCGCTCACCATACTCCAGATAATTGTACACTTCCGTATAACCGGCGTCTGTGTAAGTGTATGTTTTCGTTTCGACTGTATCGCCAACATTTCGGGTCGCACTGGTCACACGCCCTTGGGCATCGTAGATATATACCCAGTCATACGTCCGGTCATAGGAATTGTCATTATAGCCGTTGTACTCATAGTGTACCACATTTCCGTGGTCATCGTAGGTATAGCTCTCTGTGTATAGCTGGTCAGCGCCATTATAAACCACGCGGGTCACCAAGTTTCCTGCCTCATCGTAGGTATTAGCGTAGGTCAGCTCATAATCGCCGTCATACGTGATATTTCGGTGTTCGTCGTAGGTTTTGTACCCATCAGAGTAGTCAATCAGTACACCATCAGCGTTGTACTTGAATACAGTTGCCCCGTCAATTTTGGTTGGCAGCGAAACTATCTTTGTCGCGGCGGGTGTCTCCGCATCCGGGGTGTTCCCTGCTTCGTCGGTCGCGGCGGTCTCGGTAAGCCGGGCTTCGGCCTCGGTCGTGTCCGCGCCAAGGCTGGCGGCGGCATCAAGGTCGGCCCGGGCGGCGTCGTAGTCGCCCATGTCCATATAGAGATCCGCGCGGGTCAGGTAGATGTCGGCGTTTTCGGTGCCGAGCTCGTCGATGATGTAGGTCAAATCCGACAGAGCTGCGTCGGTATCATCCATCTGCACATACGCCTGTGCGCGGCCCCAGTAGGCGGGTTCGCTGCGGTCGTCCACCCGGATAGCGCGGCTGAACATCGTGACAGCCTGGGTGTATTCGCAGTCCGTCAGGTATTTTTCACCCATCGTCAGCGCCCATTTCATCCGCGGCCCGGGGGCGAAGATGAGGAAGAGCATACCGAGGGCCAGCAGGATGAGGATTATGGCGATGATGGCAAGCGGGTTGATTTTGCGTTTTTGGGGTTGGGTGGGCATGGGGGAACAGCTCCTTTTGAAGGGAATTTATACGATAAATGGGTGGTTGGGGGATGGCTGCGGGCGGCATATATGCCGCCCCTACAATGCGACGATGATTCAATCGTGCGATAACGGTAAGGCCCCAGCAGACTATCAGTAGATGACCTCGCCAGAGACTGTGTCGTAGTCCTCGACCGGTTCGGCGACGTGGTTGTCCATGTACCCATAAACGTACTGCACACTATCCATGGTAAGGCGGCCATCCTCGGTGCGAGTGTAGGTAATTAAGTGGCCCAAATCATCCTGTGCAATGGTAAAGTAAGAAGGCAGCCCATCCTCATTGAACTCTATGTAGGCGAACACATCGGGAAGATAGGCGTACAAGGTATCAATGGTGCCGTCTGCTTTCAGGGTCATTTCATGAATTTCCAGTATATAGTGCGGATCATCCATCGCGTTGACCTGCGCTTCGTCAAAGGCTGCGGATGCCTTTCCGTCCGTGTAGTCGATGTAGATGTCATACCCATCGAGCGTAATGTGGGTCAGGCGGCCGTCCTCATCGTAGAAGAAATCGCCGTGGCCAGTGCCTTTGAAGCGGAACTCCCTTGGGTGCTCGATTTTTTTCTCTTCGGGGGCTGCGGTGCTCTCCGGGGTCGGTTCGGGGGTGAGGGCAGCAAGGGTTTCCTCGGCGGCGGTCGTGTCTGCGCCAAGGCTGGCGGCAGTGTCGAAGTCGGCCTGGGCGGCGTCGGTGTTGCCCAGCATAGTGTAGGCCTCGGCACGCTGGATATACACATCCGCATCGTCGGTGGTCAGTTCGTCAATGACAAACGTCAAATCCTCGACCGCGGCGGCGGGCTGGTTCAGTTGGATATACGCCTCGGCGCGGCCAAGATAGGCGGGTTCACTGCGGGCATCCACCCGGATAGCGCGGCTGAACATGGTAACGGCCTGGGTGTAGTCGCATTCGGTCAGGTATTTTTCACCCATAGATAAGGCCCATTTCATCCGCGGCCCGGGGGCAAAGATGAGGAAGAGCATACCAGCCGCCAATACAAGCAGGATGACAGCGACGATAGCCAATGGGTTGATTTTGCGTTTTTGGGGTTGAGTGGGCATGGGGAAACAGCTCCTTTTGGGGAAATTTATACGATAAATGGGGGTTGGGGGATGGCTGCGGGCCGGGCATTGCAGGGTTGCGAAGCAAACTGGCGGCAGTCATTATGTTATCGTCAGGCGCAGTTGGGCGTTGCCCATTTTGATGATGCTGCCGTCAGTCAGGGGACACTCGGTCGTGATTTTTTCGCCGTTGACCTTTGTGCCGTTGGAGCTGCTCCGGTTCACAAGCACCACATCTCCGCCGCGCAGGCAGAGGTCGCACTGGTGGCGCGAGATCGAGGGGTCATAGTCCAGCACGATGCGGCACAGCCCCGGGTCGCGCCCGAGGGAGACCGTACCGTCCAGCGGGAAGGTGACTGTGTGGGCCAGGTCGGCCAGGTCGGTCAGTGTCACGGTCAGCGGGGCGGCGTCCCCGCCAAAAATTGCCGCGGTGCCGCCAAACATAGTCGCCTCGGCCATCATGGTGGCGGGTGCGTCCGACGCGGCGGGCTGCACCGGCAGCGGTGCGGCGGGGGCGGGCTTTTTGCGGCGCAATGCCATAAACGCGGCAGCCAAGGCGGCCAGCAGACCCGCGCCGCCCAGGGCAAAAGGCAGGACACCGGTTTTGTCTTCATCTGGGGCGGTGGGCTGGACCAGGGGTTCTGGCTCGGCAGTCGGGGCGGTGTCGGCAGTGTCCTGCGGCGGGATGGGGGCATCCCGCCCTACATCGGAGGTGGTATTGTCCGCCGCCGCAAACGGCATGGTCAGCGTCAGCGTCACGGTGTTGGCCCCGCCGTCGGAAAGCTGCATCGCCCGATCAGAGCCATCGCAAAGGGCCGCGGGCAGTGGTACATCCACCCGCACGCCGCGGTCCCAGGCACGGATGCCGTTGACGATGGCGGCCACGTCCTGTGTCTCGCTCAGTGCGTAGGTGTCGCCGTCGGTCAGGCGGGCCAGGGCGAACAGCTCCTGCAGCTGCGCCCGGGCGGCGTCGGTGCCGTCGTCCGCGCCGATGATGTACAGCGGGAACCCGGCCTTGCGGATGAGGTCGGCCAGTTCCTGCCGGGTGTAGCCGTACTGTTCTTCCTCGGCACCGGTGGTGATGAGCACGACCCGCGTCAGAGCGGGGCTGTTTTGCTGCACCAAGCTGTCCAACACGCGGTAAACGCAGTCGGTCAGCTGGGCGGTGTGGTCGTTGTAGGTCAGGCTATCCACCACGGTTTTCAGCTGCAAATAGTCCGTCTCACCGTCGCAAAGCGGCGTGACCTCGGCCCCGAGGGTGTCCAGCGTGAACGTCTCGCCGTTCAGGCGCGTGCCGGCCAGGCCGTTTAAAATATCGTGGATGGTATCCCGCTGGCTCTCCGGGATGGCGGCAGAGTTGTCCAGCAGAATGACGGTGTGGGCCGGGGTGTCCAGCCCGGACAGCGGCGTGGCCTGGGCGGGCGTGACCGGCGTGTTGCCCACCATGCAGGTGTAGGCGGCGTCGGCGCTGCCGCTGCGCAGGTACAAAACGGCGTCCTGGCCCTGCACGGTGCCATAGACCCCCGCCCCGCCTGCGGCCAGCGCGGGCAGGCCAAACACCCAGGCAGCCGCCACAGCCGCCGCCAGGGTCAGGAATTTGTGTTGCATCTTATGCCTCCTCCGCCAGTTGGCGCAACGTGCGGGCGGCGGCGCGCAGGTCGTCGGTCACGGCCTGCTGGCGACGCAAAAACTGCGCGGCAGCGTCACTCTGCCAGGCCAGGTGCAGCGCGGCGGCAGCCTCTTCCAATGGGGCGGCAGCCTGGCGCTCCAAGGTGTCTGCCAGGGCGGCCAGCTGTTCGGCAGTGCGCGCGTTTTTCGTTGTATCGTTCATATTCAAGTTCCCTTACAGAATAAATTCCGTGGGCAGGGCGGGGGTCTCGTCCCCGGCTGCCGCGCCCAATGTGTCCAGCAGGTCCGCCAGCTGGCAGGTCTGGGCAGTGAACTGGCGGCGGAAATTTTCCGCCGCAGCGCCAGTCCAATAGGCCCCTGTGCCCCCGGCAATGCGCTCCAGTTCGGCCGCGTCGCGGCGCAGAGCGCGCAGAGTTTCATTGTAATCTGCCATCGTTGCCCTCCTCACAGTTGGATGCTCTCGACCGCGCGGGTCACGGCGGTCTCGCAGACATCGTAGGTAGCCTGAATCTCGTCCAGGCGGTCCAGCAGGGCGTCCAGCCGATCCAGCTGCGCGGTCAGCGCGTCGGCGCGGGGGGCGTCCAGCGCGGGGGCCAGCTCGGCGGCGGTGCGCTGCATCGCGGCCAAACGGTCGCTGAGGACGGCGATGTCCTCGCCCAAGCGGCGGGTGTTTACCTTCATATTTGCTGCCATTCCTCTGCCCTCCTTATGCGTCGCGGAACCGCGCCATAACCGTCTCGCCCAGCATCGGCGTCAGGGCCGGGGCAGGATCCGGGACGGGCGGCTCCATGCCGGGCCGGGCCGGGGCAAAGGCCCCCAGGGTGCGCAGCTCGTCGGCAGCGGCGCGCTGCTCGGCCTGCTCATACAATGCGGCGATTTCCTCCGCCGCATCTGCCAGGCGGCGCAGGGCAGCGGTATCGCTTTCCAGCCGGTCGGCTAGGGTGCGTGTGGCGGGCGGCAGGTCGGCGCAGACGCTTTCCACCGCGCGGGCGGCAGCGGTGCAGCTGTCGGCCATCGTGCGCAGGGCCCCGGTATGTACGGTAAATTCGCTCATGCGTGATTTCCTTTCCTGCATCCCAGTATAGCGCAAGCGGGCCGCGCGTGCAGCCCAACCGGGATGAATGGTCGGTGAACCTGCGTGAATAGCAGGTCGTGTGGTATGGTGTGGGTGCGGCGTTTGTGGGTCGATGCAAGCCCCGACCCGTAAACGCAGGGGCCAAGGGGTTACAACAAAATCAACACCGCGCCCTCCCCTACTCCGTTTTCGGGCAGGGTGCCGCAGGGGTCAAGCCGCGCCACGCGGGCGGGGTCGTAGAGGGAAAGCGGCGCGTCCCCGGGGGCGGGGGCGTGCGTGTCGGCGCAGATAGCCTCGGCCACGGCGCGGGTCACGGCAGCCACCGGGGCCGTCTCGTCCAGGGCAAAATCGTAGTGCTGCCCGGTTCCGGGCAGGCGGATCTCTACGTTCAGCATGGCGCGTCCTCCCCGGTCAGGGCGGCAGCCAGCGAGGCGCGGATGTCCGGACCGTCGGGGGCGGTGGTCACGCTGTCGGGCGTCTGGCGGCGTACCTTGCAGCCGCAGCCGGTGTCCAGCCATTGCCAGCGGGCCAGCCGCGTGCAGTCGGGGGCGAACAGCTCCACCAGCGCGGCGGTGGCGGCGTCCTCCCGGCAGGGGGTGCCGTCGGCATCCAGCGGCGGCAGGTCTGCGGGCGGGATGAACTCGGGGTACAGCGCCCCCTCCCCCGCGCCGTTCAGCGGCGGCAGGGCGGCCAGCAGCGCAGCGGTGTCCAGGGCTTGCAGCGTGTAGCGGGCCGCGCTCTCGCGCCGCAGCAGCACGCCGCCTACCCTATTATAATAGAGCACCGCGTCAACGGCCCCGCCCGGTGTGCGCAGAAAGACCAGTGCGGCGCGGTCGGCGGATTTCACGGTGTCCAGCAGCGGGGCCAGCGGCGCAGCGGGGGTAAGGCCGTTTTCGCCGCGCACGGCAAGACCGGCGTCCAGCAGCCGCACGGCGACGAGCGGCCAGTTTTCCGCCGGTTCACCCATCGGCCAGAACAACGGCGCGGGACGGTCGTCCAGCAGCGAGAGCAGAAACCACAGCTCGGCCCCCGTAGGATGATAGGAACGTTCCATCGCTGTATTTTCGTCATGCGTCATACTCCCGCACCTCCTTTTTGTAGCTGCGGGAGAGCGGCACAGCCACATTCCCGCGCAGATAGACCAAATTTTGGCTTAACACTACGCGCTGGATATTGTCGGCGTTCACCACAAAGCTGCGGTGGACGCGGCGGAACTCTGGCGGTAAAGTTTCCAGCAGCTTTTCCAGCGTGCCGGTGAAAGTCAGCTCCTCGCCCGCCATCCGTAGGCAGAGCCGTCGCTCCCGGGCCTCAAAATACAAAATTTTGCGGTAGGGTACGCGGATGCGCTCGTCGCGGCTTTTCACGACGAAGCAGTCCGCCCCCTCGTGCTGGGCGGCTAGCAACCGGTCGAAGATTTCCCCCGCAGCGCGGCGGCATTCCTCGGCCGTGACCGGGCGCAAAATCAGCGAATCCGGCGCAAGCTCGGGCTTCAGGTAGACGAGCGGCGAGGTCGTGGCCGCCGCCATGACGAGCAAAAACGCCTCGCGCCCGGCTGTGCGCACAGCGGCCAGGTAAGCCAGCCCTGCAGGGTCAGTCACATCCCAGCAGATGGCGTCGGCCCGCTCGGCCAGCAGGGCCGCGCGGGCGGCGGCGGGGTCTGCATAAAAACGGCAGTCCAGTTCCTCATTGCTGCGGCGGGATAGGAGCTGGCGCAGCTGAGTCTCCAGCAGTTGGCACTCGGCTTTTCCGCTCAAGTAGACAACGACGCGGATCATAATAGGTTCACCCTTTCGCCTGTGGAATCAGGATTTTTTGACAGCCATGTCCAGCTGCGGGCGGCACAAGGCCGACGCCCGGTTTCTCCGGCGCGGCCAGCTCGCGGTAAGGCAGCGGCGCAAAGTCCCACAGCGTTTGCTGGGCCGCACCGCCGCCCAGCCAGACGCCGGTGCAGTGCCGGGCAAAGGCGCGGTACACCTCGCTGTCGGGTGCATCGGCGGGGTCAAGCGTTGCCGCAAACACAATGTGGTTGCCCGCGCCGCGGCTGATAAGGTTCACTAGCACAGCCTGGCAGTAGCGGCCCGCTGGCGTTTGCAGTCGCAGCAGATCGGTCAAATCCGGCAGCACGACGATCCACAGCGGCTCTTGGCGCATCGCGGCCCAGCGGGCGTCGGGGTCGCCGGGCAGCGTTTTTTGCAGCTGGCTGCGGCGGCCAAACTCGGGGCCGATGGTCGTTGCCAGCAGCGTTTGCACGGCGTCCGCACCAGTGGCATACTCCGCGCCCAGGGCGTCGGCTTCGGCGTGCAGGCCGTCATTTTGCGACGACAATACGAAAATTCTTGCCTTTTGTGCAGCGGCAGAGCGCATGAGGATTTTTAGTGCGTTCCCCCGGCCCGAACCCGCGCGACCCGCAGCGGCAAAGCAGAAGGTCGTCTGCAAATCGACACCCCAGAGCGCCGCCGTTTCGAGGTCGTACCCAAAGGGCAGGCACACCCCCGCCGTCTGTATGGCGGCGTAGTCCTCGTGGGCGGTCAGGTCGCGCCAGGTGGGCGCGGCGGGGATGCCCGGCACACGGCGGGCGGGTCTGCCGGGCCAGGCGGTGCGCAGGGCTTCGGATTCCCGCCGCAGCGCATCGGCGCGGGCGTAATCGTCGGGGGCGTCGGCGGCCAGGGCGGTCTGGAACTCCACCACGCGGCCGCCCAGCACAGTCAGGCCGTGGCCGGGGGCCGCCTCGGTGGGCAGGCCCTGGGGCATACGGCAGCGCAGGGTCTCGCCATAGCGGGCGCGGTCTGGCAGTTCCAACACCAGCACGGTGCGCAGAGCATCGGCCAGCCGGGCCGGGATATCCTGCATCCCGAACCCGCTGCCGGTAACAAACAGGTAGATGCCGCAGGCCGCACCTTCCCGCGCCAGGCGCAGCAGAGTGTCGTCGTAGGCACAAGCCGTCCGCTCACGGAAAGCGGCTATGTCCTCCACCACCAGCAGCACGGCGGGGCAGCCGCGAACGTCGTGGGCGGCCACGTACTGGGCGTAATTGCCGCCCTGCAAGCGGGTCTGACGCTCGGTCAACAGGCCGTCCAGCAGCGCGAAGAGCCGCCCGACGCGGGACAGATCCGTGGCGTCCAGCACCGCGCCCACCTGGGGGCAGGCCGCGAAGGCCGCTGTGCGGCGGGATGTGCAGTCCAGCGCGTAAATATTGAGGGCGTCTGGCGTGTACCGCCGCGTGAGGGCGTGGAGCAGTGTCTCGACAAAAGTGCTTTTGCCGCTGCCCGGTGCGCCCACCAGCGCGTGGTGGCCGCCCGCTGTAAAGTTGACGACCAGCGGCAGCTGGCACTGGTTTTCGGGGTCGTCGATGCGGCCCACAATGGCGGAAAGCTCCCACCGCGCAGGCTGTTCTGGCCATTGCGGGGCGGCAGGCAGCACCAGCCGGGCGGGCAGCGGCGGCAGCCAGAGCGGCGGCAACGCGGGCAGGTGCAGACGCTCAGCCTCGGTGCGCAGATAGTCCACCGTGGCGGAAAGCTGGGTGGCTGCGCCGGGAGCGGGGGCTGCCTTTGCGGCGGGCTGCACCGGGCGGCCTGTCGTGTCAATGCGTTTGGCCAGCGAAGTGGTCTGCGCGGCGGGCGCACCGCTCCACCCGGACTGGAACAGGGTAAACACCTCGTCGCTGCCCACCTGCAGATACCCGCGCCCGGCCCCGGTCAGGGCCGCCGCGTCGGGGCGGTGGAGCACCTCCATACTGTTCTGTTTGTCCTGCACACGCAGACATAGGCGGAAGCGGGTGTTGCTTAAAATATTTTCGTCCACATTGCCTGCAGGGCGCTGGGTGGCTAAGATCAGATGTACGCCCAGGCTGCGGCCCACCTGCGCCACGCTGATGAGTTTGCGCATAAACTCAGGCTGCTCGCGCTTGAGCTCGGCAAACTCGTCCACAATGATAAAGAGGTGCGGCACTGGTGTGTCGGCCCCGCCGTTTTTGCAGAGCGGCGTATATTGGTTGATGCTGTTGACGCTGTACCGTTCAAAAATCCATTGCCGTCGGCGTATCTCGCTCTCGATGGCCGCCATGGCACGGCGCACCAGCGCCCCGGACAGGTTGGAGACCGCCCCCTGCACATGGGGCAGCCCGGCGAAGAGATTTGCCATGCCGCCGCCCTTGTAGTCGATGAGGAAGAAGGCGACATCCGCAGGGCTGAAGGCCACGGCCAGCGACAGAATGTAGGTTTGCAACGTCTCGGATTTGCCGCTACCGGTTGTGCCGGCCACCAGGCCGTGGGGGCCGTGGGCCTGTTCGTGTGCGTCCAAAGCGCACAGACCATCCGCTGCCACGCCGATGGGCACGGACAGCGTCTCCCAGGGGCGGGCCGCCTGCCAGCGGTCGGCGGCGCGGAGTTCGGTGGGGCTGTGCACGCCGTAGAGCGCAAAAAAGTCAACGCGCTCGGGCAGGGCCTGCGCGGCGGGGGTATCGCTGACGACAGTGCGGGCTAAGCGGCGCACAGCGGCGTCCAACTGGGCCGGGTCGGCGGCATCCAGCGCGGCCAGCGGCGTAGTGATGCCGTGGACACGCAACACGCCCGCGCCGGAGGTAGTCTGTTCAAGAATGCAGCCGCAGGCGTTGGGCAGTTCGGCAGCGGTGTCGGCCAAAAATACCGCTGTAACGCCGGAATCGGCGGCAGGGGCTAAGAGTGCGGCGGCGAGGGATTCCCCCGCCAGCAGGGCAGTCTCCTCGACAAAAACGACATAGTGGGGGCGGTCCGGCACGCGCAGGGCGGCGGCCAGTGCAGCGCAGACGGTGCGGGCTTCCTCTCGCCCGCAGGCGGCCAGGCGCAGGCCATTTTCGGCGCGGACATGGGGCAGCCAGCGGCAGAAATCCCCTCGGTCGGCGGCGTCGGCCCGTAGCAGAAAGGCGAATTTTACATCCGTATAGCAGCACTGCACAGCCAGCTGGGCCGCCAGGCTTTGCAGCATGGCCCAAGCCCCGGCGCGGTTTGGGCCACCCACCAGGCCCACCAGCGGCTCCCGCGCAAGGTCGAGGGCGACGGGCGCATTATGCAGCACAGCGTATTTTTTCTGCAGTTCGTATAGCTCGGCGGGGGCGTCGGCGGGCAGGGCCAGCGCGGCCCCGGAGGGCACGTCCCCCAGCCCGGCGCGGCAGGTCAAAAAGTCTGCCTGGGCGGGGTTGCGCTGCCACAGATGCCGCCCGGCCAGCGCGTCTTGCAGGCAGTGCGCGGCCGAGGGGTACTGCGCGTGCATCACGCGGGTGTTGGCGTCGCAGCGGTCTTGCAACTGCGCGGCCACCCGGGCCAGCCAGGCGGTGTGGGCGGTCTGCTGCTCGGCGCGGCGGCCCGGCAAAATGGCAGACAAAAAGCCCGCATCCCCGGCAGGGGCGGCCTCCGGCGTGATGGGCTCGGCGGCCAGCGGCGCAAGGCTGCGGGGGGCACGGTGGCAGACGGTTTGGGGCAGAGCTGCGCCCAGCGGCACTGCGGGCTGGTCCCCGGGGGTGAGCACGCCAGGGGCCACGGTCAGTCCGGGGGTGCGCCGCACCGCCAGCCCGCCGTTTAAAATCACGAGCGAGAGGCCCCAGATATCGACCTCATCGCCGAAGGCCAGCGCCGCCGACCCGCGCACACGGCGGCCATTGACAAAGACGCCGTTGCGGCTACGGTCGTAAATACCGAACGATGTACCGTCAAAACGCAGCTCGGCATGGTACTGGGTAATGTACTGCTGCCCGCCGCTGGAAAAGGTGAACTGCAGCCCGCAGTCCGCCGCGCTGCCGATGTAGATGCTGCCCGGGCGCACGCGGTAACGGTCATAGGCGGCAAAGGGCGACGCCTGCTGGCGCACCAGTAGCACAAGCGCGACCCGCCCAGAAAGGTAGTAAGCGAGGCTGTCCCCCGCTTTCAGGGGTTGATCCGCGTAGGGTACGCCCGCATGGCGCAGGCTGGCGGTGCAGGGGCCG
>ERZ773131.2364-NODE-2364-length-12129-cov-37.977389_pt1 | contig 12129 bp, 10 predicted proteins | sample MGYA00511082_ERZ773131 | MGnify/ENA primary metagenome ERZ773131 (study PRJEB29015, sample SAMEA2737813) | human gut metagenome | biome: human gut; feature: human-associated habitat; material: faeces | place: China | collected 2012 ... | reverse complement strand
CCACTGGCGCCTGTACGGAGGATTCCAGCGTCACGGACTGGCTCAACTCCCCTGTCTTGGCCTTTTCCAGCAGCAGCTGGTTTTCCTCGCCCAAAACCGGCTGAACCGTGGCCTGCGTCCCCAGCGTCACCGGCACTGGCGGCAGCGGTTCGTCGGGGATAACGGTTTTCAGGGCGTAGGAGGCAAAGCCGTAATTCAACAGCGTCTGCGCGTCCGCAAACCGCTCCGGAGAGGTCTTTCCCTTGAGAATGACGGCAATCAGTTCCATGCCGTCCCGCTCCGCCGTGGCGGAAATACAGTACCCGGCAGCGTTGGTGGAGCCGGTTTTCAGTCCGGTAGTGCCGTCATAGAACCGCACTAACTTGTTGGTATTGACCAGTGAGGAGGCCCCATCTCGAAGGGTGTCCATCCAGACCGTTGTGTATCTTCGGATATCCGGATGGCGCAGCATCAGCTCCCGGCTCATCAAAGCAATGTCGTAGGCAGAGGTGACGTGGCCCTCCACCGGCAGACCGCAGGCGTTTTTGAAAGTAGTGTCGTTCATCCCCAGCTCCGCTGCCCGCCGGTTCATCCGCTCCACGAAGGCTTCCTCGCTGCCGGCCAGATGCTCTGCCAGTGCCACGGCGCAGTCATTGGCGGATACCACGCACACGGCCTTCAGCATCTCGTCCACGGTCAGCCGTTCCCCCTCCTTCAGCCAAATCTGACTGCCGCCCATGGAGCAGGCGTGAGGTGAGGCGGTAACGGTGTCCTCATAGCGCAGTGTCCCGCCGTCAATGGCCTCCATGGTCAGCAGCAGCGTCATAATCTTGGTGACGCTGGCCGGCTCCAGCTTTTCGTGTTCGTTTTTGGCGAACAGCACGGTCCCTGTCTCCTTTTCCATCAGCAGTGCCGAGGGAGCGGACACCTCCACAGCCCGGGCGCTGACGCTCAGCAGCAATACGGCGCCCATCAGCGCCAGGAATTTTTTCATGATGACCTCCCCTTTCTGATCGGTGCATTATATGAGTGTGCAAAGGCGTTCATGCCGCCGTCATTTGACCCCCGGAGATCCTTCTAACTTTTTCAGAAGACCCGCCATTTTTCGTGTTGCAAAATAAAGAAAGGTCTGCTATAATACAATACGTTCCTGCGGCTGTAGTTCATCGGTAGAACGCCAGCTTCCCAAGCTGGACAGGAGGGTTCGACTCCCTTCATCCGCTCCAGAAAATGAGGGAACTGTGAAGAAAGGGCTGTCCTTTCCTCACAGTCTTTTTTTATGTTCTAAAGGATGCCATCCTGACCGGGGCAGACGTGTATGCAGAAAAGAGTATTATCCTATTTACAATAATTATCTCAAGTAATATAATATCGTAAACAGCCAATTGATTGGCTGCAGGAAAGGAGTAGATAGAAATGAAAAAAATTACCATGGCTCTCGCAGCTGCAGGAATCGCATTGTCCTGCATTTCCATGGGCGTACAGGCCGCTGACGGCACTGCCGCCGGAGATCCGGGAAGAGACTGGCGCATTGCCCTTTATAACGCTGAAAAGAAAGGCCAGCCTGATCAGAACCAGGACATCCACCTCTCCGCTCAGCAGAAGGCAGATGTGGAATCCAATAAGGATGCCGTGCAGAAAGCCGATGTGAATGATGTGCACCAGCAGGGCAGAGATTGGAGAATTGCCCTGAAGAACGCTGGTAAATGATTTTTTCCGTGATTTTAAAACCCTGACTGAGAAGATGCCGGACTTAGGTCCGGTATTTTTTCGCAGTTTCTGCGGATTGTTAACCTATTTTTAAAGCGTATAATGGAACTGTAATGAAAGGAATCCCGTTTTTTTTAGAAAGGCCGGCATGATGATGTGTAGAATCAGGTGGATGATAAAATCACTGAGCTTACCCGTTATGATAGCCGGCCTTTTGCTGACCTTTGGCCTGGACTGCTTTCTTTATATCAGTCACCAGCAGAAGGAAGGGGAAATCTTTACGCCCTATGCCATCCATCGACTGGAGGGCATAGATGGCATGGTGAAATGGTGGGATGTGGTAACCAAGATTATGGCCTCCAAGCTGGAGGCTGATCCGGCAGGCTACCTGGTCCATCCCCGGGAACCGGCCATGGTGATGGCCATGAATTCCATGATCCGGAGCATCCAGATTTTGCCGGAAAAGGGAGAACCGGTGGTGTTTACGGCGGAAGATACGAGAAAAGTGGATTTTCCCCGCTTCCTGGAAGGTTCTTTGAAGAAGGCTGCGGACACGGCGCGCATGGAACACCGGCTGGTGCTGGTGGACTCTCTGGACCTGGGACTTCCCCATAAAATGATGGCCTTTCTGCGCCCTGTGTACCGTCATGACGAGAATGGAAACGAGTCCTTCTGGGGCTATATCATTCTGGCCGTAGAGCAGCGCCGGGTCATGAGTACTGCCAATATTTCCAATCTGGGCGCCCAGCAGCTGGACTTCAGCCTCTATCACCGCTATGGCTGGGAAACTGATTCACACCTGGTAAAGGAGCGGGGCATGACGGAAAAGGGAAATCCCCATGCGGAAAGAATCATTGCCGGAGACCTGTGGTCCATTGTGCTGCGGCCCCAGGGAGACAGCATTAATTGGTTGCTTCTCTTCTTCGCCACCATATCAGGCTTTTCCCTGACCACCCTCATTGCCTTCCTTCTCAGGAAAAATGGGGTGCTGAAAAAGGCCAATGGTGACCTGAAGCGGAGTGGCGGCAGGGATCCTTTGACTGGCGTGTTTAACCGCAAAGGCGGCGACGAGGCGGTGGCGGACTATATGAAGGCCCATGCCGGCCAGAAAGCGATGGTGCTGGCTCTGGATATCGATAACTTCAAGCTGGTGAACGATGTGTACGGACACAGCGTAGGCGACGAAGCCCTGAAAACGCTGGTCCGGGATATGAGGGAAACCTTCGGCGAAGAATCCATCATCACCCGGAACGGCGGCGATGAATTTATTCTTTTCCGCCCCTACGAGGACTTCAGCTCCGTTACCAGAGCCATGGATGATTTTACCCGGACTCCCCATACCTTCATGGCCGGGAAGAGGGAAGTGAAATTTTATGCTTCCCTGGGCTGCGCTGCCTATCCGGAACAGGGCGATTCCTACGGAAATCTCTGCATTCGCGCCGACTATGCCCTTTACGGCGCCAAGCTCAATGGCAAGGCCGGCTGGCGCCAGTTTGACAGCTCCATTACGGTTACTGACAAACGGTCCCAGTTCAGCTTCAACCTTACCGATGTGGCCGACCATCTCCCCGGCGGCATTCTGGTGATAAAGGCCACGAAAAAGGGAGAAATCCTCTTTGCCAACAAGGTGATGGTGGACCTTCTGGAATGTGACGACTACGAGGATTTCACGAAATACACCGGCGGCACCTTCTTCTCTGTGGTCCATCCCGATGACAGAGATCCCATGAAAAAGGAGTTCCACCGCCAGCTCTCTAGGAGGGATAATCCGGAACACATTGATTGCCTTTCCTTCCGCATGGTGACGAAAAAAGGCCATATCGTCGAAGTGGATGATGCGGCCAGAAAGTTCAGGAATCCCTTCTATGGAGACCTTTACTATGTATACCTCTATAACAGGAAAGACCGGCTGAAAATCAGGGGAAAGGAATAGGGGACTCCTAAGCGGGTGATGGGGCTGTGAAGAAATACATGAATGACACAGATAGTACTCGGCCCCGTCATTTGGACGGCGGGAGCGTAGATACCTTACTCCTTCAATGATAAAAAATGATGTCCCGCGCCTCGTCATTTCGACCGAAGCGGGGCGGAGATACCTCACTCCTCCAATGATAAAAATGATGCCCCGCACCCCGTCATTTCGACCGAAGCGGAGCGGAGTGGAGAAATCTCATGCCCCATGGTACAGGGCGCATGGCGGCAGGAAATTTCTCAGATCAGAGTCTCGAGAGCCCCGGTCCCCCCATGCCGGCAGGTTCCTCCGCTCGGGATGACCAATGGACCTGCATCTTGCCATCAGAAAATCGTTATGGAAAAAAGGGCTGTGAAGAAATGATTTGCATGTCTTCACGGTCTTTTTTGGTGGGAGAAATTCCATGGGGCTGCGAAGTGATGGCAAACCCTGGAAGTTTCCGGTCCATCCCGTCACATCCATGCCTTTGGGGCATAAATCTATGTAAAAACAAGGTATTGGATAGGAAGAAAGCCTTTTCCTATAATAAGGAGAAAGGGTAAAAGTACTACTCTGGAATAAAAGGGTTGTGAATCGAAACAGGAGGTTTACTATGTGGAAAAAAGCAGTCATGGGAGTGGCAGTGGCAGCAGCGGCCTTGACAATGAGCGCCTGCGGCGGTGCCTCTCAGGAGAGCCGTTCATCGGGAGAGGCCGTGCCCCAGGGCAAGTCCATTGTGGTGTACTATTCCGCCAGCGGCCATACGAAGCAGGCGGCAGAAACCATTGCCAAAGAGACAGGCAGTGATCTTTATGCCATTACGCCGAAGGTGCCTTATACGGAAGCGGATCTGGACTACAATAACAGCAGCAGCCGGGTGTCCATGGAACATAAAGACAGCTCCATCCGTCCGGAATATACGGGCGATGCAGCCAACTGGGACGATTACCGGGTGGTGTACCTGGGATATCCCATCTGGTGGGGCGAAGCGCCGGCCATTGTATATACCTTTACGGAACATCACAGCTTTGAAGGCAAAACAGTGATTCCCTTTGCCACCTCCTACAGCAGTCCCCTGGGAGACAGCGGGGAAAACCTGGCCCGGGCTGCCAAAACAGGCACTTGGCTTCCCGGTGAATGCTTCACCGGCGGCGGGAAAACCGATGATGTGCTTGCGTGGATTCATTCGTTGAAGAAATAAGAAAGACGCACCCCCATGAACAAGGAAGAAATCAGAAAAGCACTGGAAGGAAAAGGCGCCGTCATGGAAATAGGAAGCCCCAACGACGGGTATGCCCGCTTTTTCACTGGCAGAAGCTGGCTGGCCAGCCTGTCTGAAGACAAAGATATTCCCGTGTACAACGTGACCTTTGAAAACGGCGCCCACACCCACTGGCACATCCATCACGGCACCAGCCAGGTGCTGATTGTGGCAGCAGGGAAGGGGTACCTGCAGTATGAAGGGCAGGCGCCCCGGGAACTTCATCCCGGAGACGTGGTGACCATCCCGCCGGAAGTCAAACACTGGCACGGCGCCGCTCCGGGATGCCATTTCCAGCACATTTCCCTTTCCAGGGATGGAGAAGGGGTATCCAATGAATGGCTTGAGCCGGTGGACGAAAAAGGATTTGAGAAATTATGAAATGGAATAGGAAAAAGGTACTTTCTGCTTTCATTGCTGTCATCATGGTCATGGCCGGCATGGAAGTTTCTGCAGAAGCACCGAAAGAAGAACCAGTGACTAAGAAAATCGTACAGACCGCAGGCAGGGACGTGCTGGGACAGACGGCTCCCGACTTTGCCCGCTACAATGATGACATTCTCTTCGGGGAAGTATGGAACAAGCAGGACACACTGTCTGTGAAGCAGCGCTGCCTGATTACGGTCATATCCCTGGTGAGCCAGGGCATCACCGACTCTTCCCTGAAGTACCACATCCAGAATGCCAAAAACAATGGCGTCACCCTGAAAGAAATGGCGGACACCCTGACCCAGGTGGCCTTCTACGCAGGCTGGCCCAAAGCCTGGGCCGCCTTTCGACTGGTGAAGGAAGTCTATGAAGTGCCATAAAGCAGGATTCCCGGGCGACGGGACAGGCGTCAAATCATGATTTGCAAAAAGATGACAGTTTATTACTCCTTCATGGACTGTCGTGATTGTGATGATATAATAAAGGCGCCGGCGGAAAGCCGGCGCCTTATATAATGCAAAAAAGGGGGATAGGACAATGAAGAAAATGGATATGCTCCATGGCTCCATCGCAGACAAGACCTGGTCCTTTGCGCTGCTGCTGGCTATGACAGGCATCTGCCAGCAGCTTTTTAATGCAGCGGACATCCTCATTATGGGCCGCTTTGTAGGAAAAAGCGCCATGGCCGCTGTGGGGAGCAATGGGCCTGTGGTGGGTATCATCGTGACTCTCTTCATCGGCATCTCCCTTGGCGCCAATGTGGTAATTTCCCAGCTCACCGGCCGAAAGGACCGGCAGGGCGTGACCAGGGCCGTACACACCGCCATTCTTTCTTCCCTCATGGGCGGCCTTATCATGATGGCTGCAGGGGAACTGGCCGCATCGCCTCTGATGGCTCTTCTTTCCGTACCGGAAGAAGTGCGGCCCCTGTCCCTCCGCTACCTGCGCATCATGTTCCTGGCCCTGCCGGGCATACTGATGTACAACTTCACCTCCGCCATCTTCAGGAGCCAGGGAGATACCAGGACTCCCTTCCTGTGCCTTTTCATTTCCGGCATGGTGAAGGTGGCATCCAGCCTGTTCTTCGTCCTGGGCATGGGCATGGATGCAGACGGCGCAGCGGCGTCCACCGTGTGCTCCACACTTCTGAGCAGTTTCATGCTCCTTGCCCTTCTGTCCCATACCTCCCTTTCTGTCCACCTGTCCCTGAAGGAAGCGGCTTTCGACTGGTCCATGCTGAAGAAAATCCTTTCCGTAGGCATGCCTGCCGGCGTCCAGGGCGCCGTTTTCAGCCTTTCCAACATTGTCATCCAGTCTGCCATCAACAGCCTGGGCACAGAAGTGATGGCCGCCTCGGCAGCAGCCTTCAATCTGGAAATCATTGCCTACTACGTGATCAATGCCTTCGGACAGGCCTGCACCACCTTTACCGGCCAGAACTACGGCGCCGGGCTCCTTTCCCGCTGCCGGAAAATCTTTCGCATCACCTTCCTCCAGGGCCTTGGCGCCATGGCGGCGGTGTGCGGACTTATTCTTTTCCTGGGCAGGCCCCTCCTTTCCATTTTCAGCACCGACAGGGGCGTCATTGACTTGGGCTATATCCGGCTGGCCTATATTCTGGGGGCCGAAGTGCTGGACCTTATCATAGAAATGGTATCCGGCTTCCTCCGGGGCTTTGGGAAATCTCTGGGGCCTGCTATCATGGTGACCATCATCATCTGCGGCTCCCGCATTCTCTATGTGGCCACCTTCTTCCAGTGGAGCCCCACCTTCCATACCTTGATGGCCGTCTACCCTGTAAGCTGGCTGCTCACGGACCTGGGCATGGGAGCCGTCCTCTTCTACTACAGGAAACTCTACATGGCAGAGGATAGGAAAATAGAAATATAGAGACCCTCCCTGCCCTCATGGGGTATAATACATAAAAAGGAGGATACTGCTATGGAAATGGAACATCGACCTATGCGAAGGAAAGACAGACTGGTGACAGAGGAAGGGGAGATACGACGCATTCTGGATGCCTGCGGCATCGTGCACCTGGGACTTTATGACGAAGGACGGATTTACGTGGTGCCGGTGAATTATTCCTATACCTATGAGGGAGGGAAACTGTCCCTCTTCTTCCACGGTGCCACGGCCGGACTGAAAAGGGAACTCATAGAAAAGGACGGCCGCGCCGGTTTTGAAATGGATACAGGAGAAAAGGTTATCCCCCATGATACCAACCCCGCCCTCTATACCAATGCCTACATGAGCATCATCGGCAGCGGCCATATTTCCATCATCCAAGGGAAGGAAGAAAAGAAAGAAATCCTCACATCCTTCATGAAGCAGATTTCAGGAAAAGACTGGACCATCACCGATGGTATGCTGAAAGGCTGTGAAGTGTACCGCCTGGAGGCCGACGAATTCCAGGCCAAGCGGAACTGCCCCGGGAAAAGACAGTGATGGGAGAATAGAGCAAAAAAAAGAGGACGCCCTTCAAAGGACGCTCTTTTTTATGGTGCCTTCCATTCTTTTTACGCTCTCGATTTCCATTTATTTTTTTCAAGATTTCCCGGGCCTTAAGTGGTATAATAAAAATGTGTGAGTATGTGTAAAAACGATTCACCTATATAGATTTCTTAACATTTCCCGTGATTCATCACCAAGGAGGCAGATGGAGTGGAAACGAAACGTGATTTTATTTGGAAAATGGGCGGCCAGCAGGGGCAGGGCGTAGAGTCCTGTGGCGAAATCCTGGGCCGTGTGCTGGCACAGGAAGGCTATTCCCTTTTCAGCCAGCGTCTTTTTGCATCCCGTATTAAAGGCGGTCATACAACCATTGCTCTTCGTATTGCCACAAAGGAAGTGGCTACCATTGGCGAGCATGTAGACTGTCTGGTAGCCCTGGACCAGGAGACCATCGATCTCCACGGCAAAGAAGTGCCGGAAGGGGGCGTCATCATTGCTGACGATGCTTTCCATCCGAAATTTGAAGCCCACAGCGGCCGCATCGTGCTGGCTCTTCCTATTACGGAACTGGCCAAAAAGTACGGCAGCCTGCAGATGAAGAATATTGCAGCCCTGGGCATGAGCGCCGGCGTGCTGGGATTCCCGGAAAATCCCTTCTACGGGTTCATTGCAGACCGCTTTGCCAAGAAGGGCGAAGACATCATTACGAAGAACAAGGAAATCTTCAAAGAAGGCTATGATACCGCCATTGCTGCCATGCACGGCGTAGAACTGGGCAAGCTGGCTACCCCGCCGAAGAAAGACCAGCTCTACCTTCTGGGCAACGAAGCCGCTGCGCTGGGCGCCATTTCCGCCGGATCCCGTTTCATGGCATCCTACCCCATTACCCCCGCTTCTGAAATCATGGAATACATGATTAAAGTGGTTCATAAAATCCATGGCACCGTGGTGCAGACAGAAGATGAACTGTCCTCCTGCATGATGGCTATGGGTGCCGGCTATGCCGGTGTCCGTGCCTTCACTGCCACCTCCGGTCCCGGGCTCTCCCTCATGGCGGAATCCATTTCCATGGCAGCCATGGCAGAAATCCCGGTAGTCATCATCGACGTCATGCGTGCCGGTCCATCCACCGGCATGGCCACCAAGGTAGAACAGAGCGACATCCGCTATGCCATTGCCTCGGGCCACGGCGATGCGGAAAAAATCGTGCTGGCTGCTTCCTCCATTGAAGACTGCTACTACATTACCCAGGAAGCCTTCAACCTGGCCGAAGAATTCCAGACCCCCGTCATCGTGCTCTCGGACCTGCAGTTCGGCATGTGCAAACAGTCCGTACCGGCCTTTGACCTGAACCGCGTAGGCATCCACCGCGGCAAACTTCTCACCGAAGGCCTGCCGGAACTGGATACAAAGAAGAAAGCCTACTTCCACCGTTTTGAAGACAGCGAAGACGGCATTTCCCCAAGAACCATTCCCGGCGTGAAGAACGGCATGTTCCTTTCCACCGGTCTCGAACACAACGTATTCGGCAAGCCTGCCGAAGGCCAGGCCGACCGTGTCATGGAAATGGAAAAACGGCACCGGAAATTTGCAGCCGTTCCCCAGGCAGTGAAACCCTTCTATGTGACCCATGAAGACACAGACACCGACCTTCTCCTCATCGGCATTACCTCCACCAATGGAGCCCTGGAAGAAGCAGTAGAAGAACTGGAAGCAGAAGGAAAGAAAGTGAACCACCTCCAGCTCCGTCTTCTTTCTCCCTTCCCCACCGAAGCCCTCCGTCCCTATGTGGAAGGTGCAAAGAAAGTTCTCATCGTAGAAGAAGACCTGACAGCCCAGCTCCGTGAACTCTTTGCCATTCACTTCGACTGTCATGACAAACTGCTGTCCCTTCTCCAGTACGACGGCACACCCTTTACCACTTCTACCATTGTGAACAAAGCCAAGGAGGTTTTCTGATTATGGCTTCACCGAGAGACTATAAAAATACCATCGTACCAAACTGGTGCCCCGGCTGCGGCGACTACGGCATCCAGAATGCCATTTCCGCCGTGTGCGCTAAAAAAGGCTGGGCCAATGAAGAAATCACCCTGATTTCCGGCATCGGCTGCTCCTCCCGTATCGGCGGCTACCAGTACTGCTACGGCGCCCACACCACCCACGGCAGGGCCCTTCCCTTCGCCCAGGGCATCAAATGCGCCAACAAAGACACCCACCTCATCGTATGCTCCGGCGACGGCGACTCCTACGCCATCGGCCTCGGCCATGCCATGCATGCCATGAAGAGAAATATGGATATCACCTACCTGGTCTTCGACAACCAGGTCTACGGACTCACCAAAGGCCAGACTTCACCGGCTTCCTCCAAAGGCTTCGTCACCAAGACCACGCCGGATGGAAACCCCCTGACCCCGCTGGCCGTACCGGCCATGGCCATTGCCGCCGGCGCCACCTTCGTGGCCCAGGCCTATGCCATTGACGGCAGAAACCTGGTAGACATCATCGAAAAAGCAGTGGACCACAAAGGATTCTCCTATGTGAACATCTTCACCCCCTGCGTCACCTTCAACCACATGAACACCGTCCAGTGGTACAACGAACACCTGAAAAAGATTTCCGATGTCCGTGAAACCTACGACCCCTCCAGTAAAGCCGAAGCCTTCCATCTTCTGGCGGAAACAGACAGCCTTGTCACCGGCGTCATTTATGAAGAAAAAGAAGGCGTCCCCTTCGGAGACATCGTTCCCTCCAAAGACGTACGGCTCATCGACCACGTAGAAAAGCCTTCCGAAGCACTCTTCGAAGACCTCTGCAAAGAATTCAGATAATCTCCATTGCCTGGCCCCGGGCCAAGCCTTTCTGGAGACATTTCAACGGCGGCTGGGCCGCCAAAAAGGAGCAGGACTATTATGGCATCTGATCGAATGATGGAATATTACTACTCCATGGGGCAGGACTGCCTTCATATGGGGGATATGGATGAGGCAGTCACATACTTCAGGAAAGCAGCCAATATGGGTGCCAGGGAAGCAGCCTATGAAATCTTCGTCCTGGGCCGCCAATGGGAAAAAGGCGACGGCCTGGACAAAGACGAAAGCAAAGCAGAAAACTGCTACAAAATCAGCGTGGACTACGGCATCGAAGAAGCAGGCCTGGCGCTGGGCAAACTCTACCTCCGTGGCATTAACGGCAACAAACCGAATCCCCGGAAGGCCAGAAGGATGCTGGAGCACTGCTCCGACGAAGGCAGCGCCGAAGCCGCCTCCCTTCTGGGCAAAATCTACGACGAAGGCATTATGGGCAAAGTCAACCAGGACCGAGCCTTCCGCTACTACCTTCTGGCAGCAGAAAGAGGCGATACCAGCGCCATGCTCATGACCGGCATGTTCTATGCCCAGGGCACCAGCACCCAGAAAGACCTGGCTGCGGCTGAAATGTGGATACGGAAAGGCCGGGACGAAGGAAATCCTGACGGAGACATGACCCTCCGGGGCTTCCTTTCCGTAGCCTGCGGCGAATACATTACCGGTGCTGCCGGCAGCGTGGACCCCGCCAAAGCCTGGCACATGGCAGAAGAGGCAGAAGCCCTGGGCGATAAAGAAGCCTTCCTCCGCCTGGGCCTTGCCTTCACGCACAGCGGCACCAAAGACCATACCGCGAAAGCCTTCGAATGCTACAAACGGGCCGCCCGAAACAGCATCCCTGCTGCCTGGGCCGCCCTGGGCCTCTGCTACGAAGCAGGCATCGGCGTAGAAGAGGACATTGAGGAAGCAGTGAAACTCTACAAAAAAGCCGCCGAAAAAGGCGACCCCTTCGCCATGGCCCACTACGGCTATGCCCTGGCCAACGGGGAAGGCATAGAAAAAGACGAAAAAGCCGCCATGAGCTGGCTCATCAAAGCCGCCATGAAAGGCGACATGGGCGCCATCCACATTCTCAAAGAAGACTACAACTACGAACTCCGATAAATAGGAACAAAAAAGACCGGCCAGGGCCGGTCTTTTTGTATGTCTTTATTCGGGTCAATGATAGTAAGCAGCTCCCCTCATGGCCATCCCGAGCGGAGGAATGTGCCGGTATAGGGGCAGACAGGAACCGCTCCGATGATACTCTGAGCCTGAAGATCTCCTGCCTCAATGCTTCATGTACCATTGGGAAGTGAGATTTCTCCACTCCGCAACGCTTCGGTCGAAATGACGGAGGTGGGGACAGCGTTTTTGTCATTCGTCCCCTTCTGAAATGACGATAGGGGTGTTCGCTGCCACCGGAGAGCGGACTGTTTCAGAGGGTAGTTTTATATGCCGCTGCCTGGGGCAGCGAAAACCTTTACAACCGCCCTGCGGGC
>ERZ773131.2363-NODE-2363-length-12131-cov-9.367423_pt1 | contig 12131 bp, 6 predicted proteins | sample MGYA00511082_ERZ773131 | MGnify/ENA primary metagenome ERZ773131 (study PRJEB29015, sample SAMEA2737813) | human gut metagenome | biome: human gut; feature: human-associated habitat; material: faeces | place: China | collected 2012 ... | reverse complement strand
GAACCTGCAACCCACTGATTACAAATCAGTTGCGCTGCCATTGCGCCACACCAGCGAATATCGTTTGCACAGGGTACTTTAGTAGAATACCAGAAACCGCCCCGCTTGTCAATATCTTTGTCTGCCCCCGGCCCCGCTGTCGGCCCATGCAGCGCTGTCGTCAGGGCGTTTCAAGACATCTGCGGGGTGTTTCAAGACATCCGCGAGGCGATTCACGCAGATTTGGTCACATTATGGCCGGAATGTGGTAGAATAAATCAGACTCAACATTTATGCTTCTTTCACAAGCTCCTGCCGCTTTGTTGGGAGCTTCTGTGTAAAACTCACACTTTTCAGAGGAGGTTTCTATGATCTCTTATCGCAAGCTTGCAATGCGCGTTCTGGGGCATCCGCTGCGGGTGCCGACCCCCCCGACCCGCGTCTCACCGGGTGACGGCGCTGGCGCTGACAGCCGCAATGGTGGCCGGCATGGCCGCACCGGCGTATGCGGATGTCTATTACATAGGCGATGGTAACATCACCATCACCAAAGACGAAAGCGGCACCCATGTCCAGCAAGGCGGCACCACAAAACTAGACACGGACAGCGAGATCACCATCAAGGGCGGCAAGCGCTCAGAGGATACCCCCGCCCCCGGCGGCGGCTCTTCTGAAGGCACCACCCCCGCAAAATCTCCCGCCAAATCCATGTCGGCCACGCCCCCATCAGAAGACAGCGACAGCGAAAACGAAGACATGGTCTACCTCGGCGACACCAAGGGCAGCGGCGAGGAAAACAAGAACCAGACCAACAACAACACCACCACCGGCGGCGAGGAAAACGAGAACCAGCCCAGCGGCACCACCGGCGGCGAGGAAAACGAGAACCAGTCCGGCGACACCACCGGCGGCGAGGAAAACGAGACTGATTTCACGAAAAAGACCCAGACCAGCGACAGCCCCGTGCTGGGAAGCCAGATCACGTACACCGGCCCATCCCTCAATGTCGCCGACGCCAATGACGACGAAGAGACCCGGAACAAATCGACTACGGTCTTGGAACGCGCGGCGGAAAACTTCAGGAGCACAGCCGAAAACGTCACCAACTATGTCATCCGCATCATCAACAAGGCCAAAGGCAATGACAACACCCTCAACGTGACGCTGGACAATGTCAACATTAAGACCAAAAATGACGCCGCCCTCAGCGTCGAGGGCGCGGGCAACACGAAAATCACGCTCAGCGGCAGCAATACCCTCACCGGCGGCGACGGACACGCCGGCCTCGAGCACAACGAAAAGAGCAAGGATGACAACGATGATTCTGTTGACACCGGCAAACTGACCATCACATCCGAAAAAGATTCCGGCATCCTGACTGCCACAGGCGGCAGTAGCGCTGCTGGCATCGGCGGTGCCAGGAACAATGGTGCCGGCATCATTGAAATAGCAGGCGGCAACATCACCGCCAACGGCGGCAACGGCAGCGACGGCGGCGCAGGCATCGGCAGTGGTTCAAGGGCTACTGGCAACACCAACACCAATATCACCATCAGCGGCGGCACCGTAAAAGCCAAGGGCGGCGACAACGGTGCCGGCATCGGCAGTGGTTCAATGGCTACTGGCAACACCAATATCACCATCAGCGGCGGCACCATCGAGGAGGCCGTGGGTGGCAGCACCGGCGACGGCATCGGCGGCGGCAACAATAACAAGAATATTACCGTCACGATTCAGGGCGGCACCATCGAAAAAGCGCAGGGCGGCAACGGCAACGGTCTCGCCGGCAACGGCATCTACAGCAAAGGCAACCTAGAGATCTCCGGCACGGCCGTCATCCAGAACGCTACGGGCGGCGACGGCAGGTACGGTGGCCACGGCATCTACAGCGACAGCACCCTGAACATCTCCGGCAAGGCCTTCATCCAGAACGCCAAGGGCGGCGACGGCAGGTACGGTGGCGGCAACGGCATCTACAGCAAAGGCGACCTCTCCATCTCTCAGAGCGCCCAAATCAACAAAGCCACGGGCGGCGAAAGCCAATCTACCGGCGGCAGCGGCATCTACAGCGTCGGTGAGCTCACCATCTCCGGCGGCGCCATCGGAACCGCGCAGGGCGGCGAAGGCAAGAGCAGCGGCAGCGGCAACGGCGGCCACGGCATCTATAGCAAGACCATGGAGATCCTTGGCGGTATCATCCAAAAAGCCATCGGCGGCAATGCCAACGGGAACACCTGCACCGGCGGCTCAGGCATTTACGGCGGCGACTTCCTCACCATCTCCGGCGGCGAGATACAGCAGGCTACCGGCGGCGACAGCACCGGCAACAGTGGCAAAGGCGGCACCGGCATCCGCGGCGATCAAGTTGTGAATATTTCGGGCGGTATCATCGAGTCTGCCACCGGCGGCAGCGGCGACAGCGGCGGCGGCGCAGGCATCGGCACGAGCGCAAACACCTCCCATGCTACCGAAATCACCATCTCCGGCGGCACCATTGCAAAGGCCGAGGGTACGGGCGGCGGCGCAGGCATCGGCGGCGGCTCGAACTCCTCCAAGGCTACCACCATCAACATCACCGGCGGCGAGGTCAACGCTTCCACCGGCTACGGCAATGGCGGCGCAGGCATCGGCGGCGGCAAAGAGTCTTCCGGCGCGACCAACATCGAGATCACCGGAGATGCGCTCGTGTCCGCAGGTAGCAGCGGCAGCGCAGCCATCGGTTCGGGCGAATCCTCCACCGGCGAGACGACCATCAACATCCACGATACGAATCCCGAAAAGGGTGTCAAAAGTGCTTTTGCCTACGGCGGTGCCGGCATCGGCAGCGGTCGTTACGCCAAGGGCAAAACTTACGTCACCATCAGCAACGCGTCTGTGAGCACTCTGGAGACCCCCGCTGCTTCCACTAATACCTCGGGCGCAGGCATCGGCACCGGCGCAGCCATCGGCAGCGGCAGTGAAGGAGACGTCTTCAGTCCTCCTACAGGTGATCCGAACACCTTCAAGACCATTATCCGTATCACTGACAGCAACGTCACAGCCTCCAGCGGCCCCAGTGCAGCCATCGGCAGCGGCAGCTATTCTACCAACGCCACGGAGATCCACATCAACGGCGGCAAAATCGAGGCTTCGAATTATTCTGGTTCTGCCATCGGCAGCGGCGATAGCGCCAAGGGCAAGACCGGCATCTACATCACCGGCAGCAATGTCACAGCCACGGCAGACATCGGCACAGGCATTGGTTCCGGTACCAGTTCTTCCGGAGAGACCACCATTGATATTTCCGGCGGCACTGTTACGGCCATGGGCGGCGGCGACGGCTACGACGGCAGCGCGGGCATCGGTTCAGGCAGTCACTCCACCGGCTACACCCACATCACTCTCCACGACGGCGTGACCGTTAAGGCCACCGGCGGCGGTAATTCCTCCCTTGGCGGCGGTGGCGGCGCAGGCATCGGCAGCGGCAATAGAGCCAAGGGCAACACCGACATCCTCATCAAGGGTGCAACAAAAGTTACTGCCAAGGGCGGCTCCACCGCTGCGGGCATCGGCAGCGGCAACGGCAGCAACGGCAGCACCATCATCAACATCGAGGGCGGCACTATCACGGCTGAGGGCGGCGGCAAAGAGAACGGGTCCTGCCAGGCTTCCGGTGCCGGCATCGGCTCCGGCGGCAACGCCCTTAATAAGACCACCATCAACATCAAGGGCGGCGAAATCACGGCCACGGGCGGCGTCAGCCTTGACTCTCGCAATCACTCCGACAAGTGGCTCAGCGGCGCAGGCATCGGCTCCGGCTCCAACGTCTCCGGCGAGACCGAGATCAATATCAAGGGTGGCACCATCACCAAGGTCACTGGCGGCAAATACGGCGGCGCAGGCATCGGCAGCGGCAGCAGTGACACCAAAGACGACAGCAAGAAGGGCGCTGTCACCATCAACATCACCGACGGCACCATTGAAAAGGCCGAGGGCAAGAACGGCGGCGCCGGCATCGGTTCAGGCTATTACGGTCGCTCTTCCACGGTCAACATCTCCGGTAACGCCGAACTCAAAGACGTCAAGGGTGGCAATCTCGCTGCCGGCATCGGCTCAGGCTATGACTCCGACAAGGTGGACGTCGTGATCGACGGCGGCACCATCAACGCAACGGGCGGCGATTCCGCTGCCGGCATCGGCTCGGGCCTTAATAGCCGCAGCAGCGTGACCATCAAGAGCGGCACGGTCAACGCCAAAGGCAACCAGCATAGCAACTCCGGTTCTTCGGGCATCGGCGGCAGCTACGCCGATGTCACCATCAGCGGCGGCAACATCACCGCCACCGGCTATGACACCGGCGCCGGCATCGGCGGCAGCTACAGCGGCGACTCCAGCAAAATCACGATAACCGGCGGTACCATCACCGCCACCGGCACCAGCGACGCCCCGGCCATCGGCAACGGCAGCGTCTCCATCAGCAATACCGGCGTCGAGAATGCCGGTGCCGAGCTGGACATCACCGCAACCGCCCCCGACGCCGAAAAGGCCATCCGAAGCAACGACGGCAAGAAGCTGGACGCTGTCATTCGCCTCGCGGAAAACGGCAAGAAGGGCCTCGTGAAGCTCGTAAAGAGCGGCACCGACAGCCTCTCGCGGCTCTTCCACAACGGTGCCTACGCGGCCAACCATTCCACTTTCCACTCCCACGACCGCGTAACGCCCGAGATGAGTGAGGCAGAAAAGGCCAAGTACGGCGACATCGCTTCTGTCCACAACTGGAAAGTCAGCGACCGTCAGGAGCCGAACTGCGGCAAGGACGGCTACATCGAATACACCTGCATGGTGGGCAAGTGCGGCGCCACCTTCCGCCACACTCTCCCCGCCACCGGCCAGCACACCTGGAACGAGGGTGTCGTCACGAAGGAGCCCACCTGCACTGAGCTGGGCGTGCGCACCTTCACCTGTACCGTCTGCCACAATACCCGGACTGAGGACATTGAGGCCCCCGGCCACGAGTACGGCGAGTGGGTCATTGACCGGGACGCTACCTGTATCGAGGAAGGCTCCAAACACCGTGATTGCATCCGCAGCGACGCTACCCAGACTGAGGTCATCCCCGCCACCGGCCAGCATCAGTGGAAAGTCCTCTCTACGACAGCGGCTACCTGCGGCCAGGACGGCACCGTCACCTACCAGTGCGAGGTCTGCAACGAGACGAAGACCGAAACGCTCAACGCCACCGGCCAGCACAGCTACGGCGCGGGCGTCGTGACCAAGGCCGCGACCTGCGCCGAGCCAGGCATCATGACCTATACCTGCGTCGTCTGCAACGACAGCTACACCGAGAGCATCCCGGTGGATAAGAGCACCCACAAGTGGGATGCAGGCGTCGTCACGAAGGAGCCCACCTGCACTGCCGACGGCGTGCGGACCTTCACCTGTTCCGTCTGCGGCGATACCCGGACTGAGGCCATTGAGGCCCTCGGCCACGAGTACGGCGAGTGGGTCATCGACCGGGACGCTACCTGTGTCGAGGAAGGCTCCAAGCACCGTGACTGCATCCGCGGTGACGATACCCAGACTGAGGTCATCCCCGTCAGCAAGACCCACACCTTCGGCGAGTGGGTCATCACCAAAGAGCCCACCTGCACCGAGAAGGGCGAGCGTCAGCACAGCTGCACCATCAGCGGCTGTGTCGTCACTGAGACGGAGGAGTTGCCCGCCCTCGGCCATCAGTGGAGCGACTGGACGCCTGTCAAAGGCGACAGCAGCCGCGAGTACCGCATCTGCGAGGTCTGCAATGAGGTGGAGTACCGCGATGTCTCCCACAACAGCGACAGCAGCATCTCCACCGGTCTGCGTGTCCTCGACCCGGCCCAGACCAATATCATCCAGAACGTCCAGCTGGTCCAGCTGAGCCAGATCAACCATACTCTCTACATTTATGTCGCTCAGGAGACGGCGTCCCTGCAGGGCGACCTTTCCGATTTGATCGACCTCCGCTCTGAGAACATCGAGACCGTTGTCTTCTCCACCGAAAGCTGCACTTCTACCCTCTCCCTCTCCGATGTTGCAGCCCTCGGTGCGGGCAGCACACCTTTCATCCTCAGCCACAGCGGCTCCACCGCCACCTTCACCGTGGGCGGCGCAGACCACACCGCACTGCTGAGGTAAGCACATTACCATCCTCCATTCCTTCCACATAACGACCAAGGCCCCCGCAGTTCTGTTCCAAACTGCGAGGGCCTTGGCGTTTTATTCTGATAAAATCTTACTTCAGCTCCCGCTGTACGGCAGCGAAGTCCTCGAGGGTCAGGGCCTCGGGGCGGATGCGGGCGTCGAAGCCCGCCGCCTCGATGGCCGCGATGACCTTATCTTTCGGCAGTCCGAGGCCGCTGGCGATGGCGTTGGCGGCGGTCTTGCGGCGCTGGCCGAAAGCGGCACGGATGAGGGCGAAGTAGCCGTCCTCGTCCTCCACCTGTACGGCGGGAGTGGGGCGGATGTCCATCCGCACCACGGCGCTGGTGACCTTCGGGGCCGGGTAGAAGCTGCCCGGCGCGGCGGTGAACATCAGTTTTGAGGTGGCGTAGTAGCTCACGGCACAGCTGATGGCGCTGGACGCCCGGGTGCCGGGGGCAGCGGCCAGACGGTCGGCGGCCTCCTTCTGCACCATGACGGTGAGGTTCTGGATGGGCAGGCGGTCGCCCAGCAGCTTCATGACGATGGGGCTGGTGATGTAGTAGGGCAGGTTGGCGCAGACAGCCACCGGCATCCCGGGGAACTCCTCCTCGATGAGGGCGCGGAGGTCTACTTTCAGAACATCCTGCAATACCAGCTTAAAGTTATCCACGCCCGCCATGGTCTCGGCCAGCAGGGGCGGCAGGCGCTCGTCCACCTCGATGGACACCACCTTGGCAGCGCGCTGGGCCAGCTCTTTGGTCAGCACGCCGATGCCGGGGCCGATCTCCAGCACGCCCCAGCTCTTATCGACGCCGCTGGCGTCCACGATCTTGGGCGGCAGGCCGGGATTGATGATGAAGTTCTGTCCAAAGCCCTTGGAGAGCGCGAAATCGTATTTTTCGCACAGGGTGCGGATAACGGAGAGGTCGGTCAGCTCCGGCATAGTGGTTTTCCTTTCTGTTTTTCGGTTGTCATTTGGTAACGTACATGCCAAAGCCTCTCCCTTTGGGAGCAACAGCGATGACCGCCGCCAGCGGCGGAAACAGGGAGAAGCTGTTGGGGCCGCGGCCAGCAGGATGCGAGCGACAGCGAAGCAGACGCTGGGAGCCGCAACCCGGGCAGTGGCATCGCTTGCGATGACGGAGAGGGCAAGGCCGCAGAAAAATGGCCGCTGCACAGCGATAGGCAGCGGCCTTTGTCAGAGCAAGACCATCATAGCCTTGCCCTGTTCCATTTCAGCATCCTTGCCCTCTCAGGCGCTCACGCGCCAGCTCTCCCAAAGGGAGAGCCTTTTTTAAGATGCGCTTTCCGTGCTGGAAGCCTCCTGCTCCCCTTCTGCACCGGCCTCGGAGGAAGCCTCTGCCTCCCCTGCGGCCTCGCCGGAAACGGTGCTCTCGGCTGCGGCCTCCGAAGAAGCAGCGGCGGAGTCGGCGGCGATGTCAGCGTCGTTCACGCCGCCCACGGTGGTGACACCGGTGAGCTGCTGTGCGGTGCTGACGGCGCGCTGTATCTGCGGGTCCGTGTCGAGGGTGTAGTCATAGTAGCTGGCCTGCTCGTCGGCAGTCAGCGGGCGCTCCACGTCCACGGTCAGGCCGGTGCCGTCGAAGCAGGAGCCGTCGCCGCAGATGAGCTTTGCCACCGTGACCACGACAGCGCTGCCGTCCGAGAGGCGCTGGGGGCTGCTCTGGATGGTGCCTTTGCCCATCGTGGTGCTGCCCACGAGGCGGGTGCCGCACAGGGTGCGCAGGCTGGACGCAAAGAGTTCTGCCGCACTGGCGGTGTTCTCGTTCACGAGGCAGACGGTGGGCTGGCTGATGACCGAGTCGCCGGTGCTGCTGCCCAGCAGGGTGCGGTTGCCTGCCTTATCCTCCGCGTAGGCCAGCACGCCTTCCGGCGCGACGAGTTCGATGCAGCTGATGGCGTCATCAAGGATGCCGCCGCCGTTGTCGCGCAGGTCGAAGATGAAGCTCTGGGCGCCGCTGGCGGTCAGGCTGCGGAGCGCAAAGTCCAGCTCACTGGGGGTGGAGTTGTCGAACTGCCAGATCTTGATATAGCCCACATTGCCCTGCACCAGCGCGGAATCGACGCTGTTGGCCGTAAAGCCGGAGTGGGTCAGATCGGCGGTGTGCTGGGCGTTCTCGCTGTCCAGCCAGCCTACATTGACGCTCGTGCCGCTCTCGCCCCGGAGTTTGTTCTGGACAGCCTCCACGCTGCCCAGACTTTTGATGTCTGCGCCGTCGATGGTGGTGATGTAATCGCCCCGCTGGAGGCCGGCCTCCTTGGCAGGAGACTCGTCATACACTTTGATGACCTTGGCGTAGCCGGACTGGTCGATGGCCAGCTCCACGCCAATGCCCATCAGCTTGCCGCTCTGGGCGTTGAGCAGGTCGGTGTAGGCCGAGGCGGTGTAGTAGCGGGCGTACTTGTCGCCGGTACCCAGCAGATAACCGGCAGTCAGACGGTCGTACAGCACGGTCTCGTCGATGTCGTAGTAGTCGTTGGCGCGCACATAGCGGTCTACCTCGGCCACCTTGTTGTACATGCTCTCCTTTTCCTTCACGCTGGTGACGGTGTGGTCAAACAGCCGCATCGCCATCAGCATCGTGATGGAAAAAGTGACCGTCATTGCCAGAATGACGATGGTCACGGTCATCCCTACGGAAATTTTGCGGTTCATTCAGTGTCCTCCCCAGTTCAGACCAAAAACATCAGGATGACACTGCCCAGCACCGACAGCAGGAACACTCCTGCCAGAATCAGACAGCCCACCCGAAGGATACGCTTGCGTTTTTGCTCGTTCATTTCGCCTTGTGGCCTCCTTTGACCCCTCGACTTCAATTACAGTTGTGTTATCTTATCGGAATATAACCGCGGGGGTTGACCGCATTGGCCTTGGAGCCGCCCTTCCACACCTCGAGATGGAGGTGGTTGCCGGTAGAGTTGCCGGTGGAGCCCACATAGCCGATGAGGTCGCCCTGGTTGACATACTTGCCCGCCGACGTTGCCACCGAGCGCATATGGCCGTAGAGGGTGGAGTAGGCGTTGCCGTCTGTCATTTTGCCGTGATAGATGATGACATAGTTGCCGTAGCCGCCGCTGGACCAGCCGGCCACCTGCACATAGCCGCTGGCGGCTGCGTAGATGGGCGTGCCTGCGGGGGCGGCAAAGTCGATGCCGGCGTGGAGTTTGTTGACGCCGGAGACCGGGTTTTTGCGCCAGCCGTACTCGCTGGAGATGCGGGTATAGCTCTTGAGCGGGCAGATAAAGCCGCTGAAGCTCAGCTGGGGCTTGCTGGCCGCTGCCGCTGCGATGAGCTTCTGGATCTCCTTCTTGACGGCCTCGTAGTTCATCTCGTCCGACTCGATGGCCGCCTGGGCGTTCTTCTGGGCCTGCTGGGCCTCAGCGGCGCTCAGACGGGCCTCCTTGACGCTGTTGTTGAGCTCGTTCTGCTTGGACTGCATCTGCTTGTTCTGGGCGTCCAGCTCAGCCTTTTTGTTTTGCAGCTGGGTGCGCTCCTCCACGAGCTGGGTGCGGTCGGCCACAAGGGCTTCCTTCGCAGCCTTCATGTTGTCGAGTATCTCGGTATCCTTCACCGAAATGTCCTGCATGACCTCATTGAAGGTCAGAAGCTCGTACAGATCGCTCACAGCCCGGAGCATGGCGACGCTGCCGCCGTCCCGCAGCTCCTGCATCGCGGCCATATGGCTCTTGAAATCGTCCCACTGGTCGGCGATCTCCTGCTCTTTCCGGGCGATCTCATTCTGCTTGGCGGTGATCTCCTGCTCTTTGACGCCGATGCTGTTCTGCACCTCGGAGATCTGGCTCTTGAGGACGCCGATCTGGCTCTGGAGCACCGAGACTTTTTCCTTCAGCTCAGACTCGAGGGCCTTGGCAGCAGCTTCCTTCTTTTTGGCGTCGTTCAGCTCCGTCTTATGCTGCTTGATGGACGCAGAGATCTTGTCCAGCTTGTTCTGCAGCGAGCTCATGCTGGTGGCCGCACTGGCCGGATAGACCGTCACGCTCAGCACGAGGCAGGCGGCGGCCAGAAAGGCGCAAGCGGCGCGCATCATGGCCGAATGGCCCGACGGCTTTGCGTGGCGGGGCGGATGATGCAGAACAAAGCCTGCGGAATGCTTGTCGTGGTACACAGTAGGCCCTCCTTACACGTTCAGGTGCTTGCGGATGGAGAACATACTGCCCAGACCGCCCACCAGAGCACCGCTCGCGAGGCTGTAGGTCAGGATGGTGGGCCAGACATTTTCCAGCGGCACCAGAGCCGTACCCATAAGCATCTGCCACAGGCCGCCCAGCGTGGGCGCCAGCTGAACGATGTAGGCATAGCCGCCGATGGTGGCAGCTGCCGTCAGGATGCCGGAGAGCAGGCCCATGGTCAGGCCCTCGATGACGAAAGGCAGGGTGACGAGGGCGTTGGTAGCGCCGACATACTTCATGATCTCGATTTCACGGCGGCGGGCAAAGACGCTCAGCCGGATGGTGGTACCCACCGTGATGATGCTGACAGCCATCAGCACCAGCACCAGACCGCGCCCGACCTTGGTGACAGCCTGCTGGACCTCCACAAAGGTCTTGGTCATCTCGATGGGAGCCGTGACGCTGTAGACGCCGCTGATGTTCTCGAACTGCTTGCTGATGGTCTCCATCTGGTTCAGATCAGACAGGGAGACGCGGTAATTGGCCTTGAAAGGGTTGTCGTTCTCGAACTCGTTCAGCAGGGCGGCATAGTCGGACATATACCCCTTGTACTGGTTGAGGACGTCTTCTTTGGACATATACTGCACCCGGCTCACACCTGCGGTGCCGCTGAGGGCATTGCCCACAGACTGGATGGTGGCGTCATCGGCCTCGGGGTCCACGTAGACCACCATCTCGTTCTGGCTGCCCAGATAACTCACCATGCTGTCCACATTGACTTCAATGAGGCTGGCGAAGATGTTCAGGGTCATGCAGACGCTGAGGGAGGCGATGCAGGCGATGGTCATGGCCCAGTGCTTGCCGAGGTTGCGCACGCCGCGCCGGGTGAGGAACCCAAACGTAGAGATTTTCATACGTGTACCTCCTCGCCGAAACTGGCCGGAACATCGGAGATGATGCGGCCCTGCTTCAGGGTGATGGTGCGGCGGTTGAAGCGGCGCACCAGTTCATGCTCGTGGGTGACGACAAGCACCGTGATGCCCATCTCGCTGACGCGTTCCAGCAGTTCCATCATCTCAAGGCTCATCTCGGGGTCGATGTTGCCGGTGGGCTCGTCCGCAATGACGAGGCGGGGGCTGTGGGCCAGAGCGCGGGCCACGGCCACGCGCTGCTGCTCACCGCCGGAGAGGAACTCGGGGTAGACCTTTGCCTTATCTTCCAGATGCACCAGCTCCAGCATGTAGTTGACGCGCTCTTTGATGTCTTTTTTGCCGATGTTGGTGACATGCATGGCAAACGCCACATTCTCGTAGACCGTCATGGTGGGGATGAGGCGGAAATCCTGGAAGATGATGCCCATCTGGCGGCGAAGGAAAGGCACTTTGCCCCGGCGCAGCCGGGCGACGTCCTTGCCGTCCACCATGACGCGGCCCTCGGTGGGCAGCTCTTCGCGGAGGATGAGCTTGAGCAGAGTGGACTTGCCGGCGCCGGAGTGGCCCACCAGAAAGACGAACTCGCCGTCGTCTACATGGAAGTCGATGTCCTCCAGAGCGGGAGTATCACTCCGTTTGTATATCTTGGTGACATGTTCAAAATCTATCATGAGTATCTTGCTCCTGAAAAATTTATTTGGCACAGAAGTTCCAGACCATTACAAAAGAAACCGGCCAGCATCGGGGTCGAGCGGCCGGTTTCGGCGTCCGCAGCCGGAGCGGCTGAGACGAAATATCAATATTTGGCCGGGTTGTTGGACAGGTACTTCTTGACCATGAGCGCTACCTTGAACACGATAGCGTCGTCGAACTCACGCAGATCCAGACCGGTCAGCTTTTTGATCTTTT
>ERZ773131.2360-NODE-2360-length-12135-cov-3.009520_pt1 | contig 12135 bp, 9 predicted proteins | sample MGYA00511082_ERZ773131 | MGnify/ENA primary metagenome ERZ773131 (study PRJEB29015, sample SAMEA2737813) | human gut metagenome | biome: human gut; feature: human-associated habitat; material: faeces | place: China | collected 2012 ... | reverse complement strand
GCCTTCAAAGCAGGTGAAAGAGCGGATAAAAGCGTATTAGATTCGCACGATTTCAGATATGTAAAAAGTGGTCAATTTAAAGCAAATTTGCATGTACATACGCAATACTCTGACGGAGAAATGTCAATTAAAGAACTTCTTGATTTGTCAGAAGATATAGCAAAAACAAACCCCGGATTTATCACCGCAATCACAGACCACGACACAATTGACGGTGACAAAGAGGCATCAAAATTTATTGAAAACTATACGTACGCAAATATTTGTTTAGGCGTTGAATTTTCAACAATTGCAATAAATTTTCCAAAACAACCAAAACCTTTACAAGTACATTTGCTTGTATATGGAATTAACCCAAATGATAACAAATTGGATAATTATCTTAAAACAAAGCGAGAACAAAAACTTAAACTTGCTAAAGCTACAGTTGCAGAATTAGACAAAGCTTTACCTGAATATAATTTTTCTCTTGAAGAAGCTGCAAAATGTCATGGCATGGTTTTGAAGGGCGAAGATGAAGTTGCTCATCCTCTAAAAAAATATACTTCAGGAAAAATCTTATTTAATGATTTACCGTTACAATTCGAAGATTTTCACTATCGTGCACAACATATCAGAATGGTTTTCCAAGATGCGAATTCAGCATTTAATCCGCGTTTAAATATTGGACAAGCCTTAGATGCACCACTGCGATTAATTACCGATTGGGATGAAGAAACGCGTAATGAAAAGATCTTTGAAACACTTTCTCTGGTGGGGCTTTATCCTGATTATACGAATCTGAAAATTAAACATCTTTCGGTCAGTCAAAAACAGCGGATCGCTTTGGCTCGTGCACTCATTCTTCAGCCTGAAGTGATTATTATCGATGATGCACTTGGTACATTAGATGCCTCCGTTCGTGTTCAATTGCTTAATCTGATTTTAGATTTACAAGAACATTTAGGGATTTCCTATATTTATGTTGGACAACATTTAGGCATTATCAAACATATTGCAGATCAAGTTTTGGTGATGGATGATGGTGAAATTATCGAATCTGGTAAACCAAGAGAGATCTTTTCTAATCCTCAAAACAATATTACTCGCCTACTTGTAGAAAGCCATTTTGGTCAATTGCTTGATGAAAATGCTTGGCAAACAACAGTCCCCTAACCATAAAGAAAAAATAAGGGCGGAAATCATATTCCGCCCTTTTTACATTTTACTGTTTTACTTAACCGAACCGCAATTTAAACAATACAAATACTGCCCTTTTGGATCATTAAATTTAGTCAAGACATTCAGTTGTTTTTTCACTTGATGCACTTCCTGTGGTAATCCTAACCAATTTGTCAGTAACGCTTGACCTTTTTGTTTAAGCTTACGATCTAATTGAGCTAAGAAACTACTATCTTCATCCACCAACCATTGCACGCTGAAATTATCCATGTATTTATCGGGATGTTGATTGACTAGTGCGACTACTTTATCAATGGCTACATCAATATCGCCTAATTCATCCACTAAACCATTTTTCTGTGCATCTTGCCCTAACCAAACTTGGCCCTGAGCAATTTTATCCACTTTATCTTTTGATAATTGACGGCCACGGCTTACGACCTCTAAGAAGCGGTCATAACCATTTTCAATACCAAGTTGATAGATATCTTGAGTATTTTTATTCAGAGGGCTTAAAGCTGACGTTTCCGCGAGATCCGTTGTCGCTACGCCATCAGTACTCATTCCCATTTTTTTGATTGTATTTTCAAAGGTTGGGAATAATGCAAAAATCCCGATTGAACCCGTAATCGTATTTTTATCTGCCACGATATAGTCGGCAGTTGAAGAAATCCAATAACCGCCAGAGGCTGCCATGCCCCCCATGGATACCACAACAGGTTTACCTGCTTTCTGAAGGTTTTCAGTTTCTTGGCGAATAATTTCAGAGGCAAACGCACTGCCTCCCGGTGAGTTAACGCGCAGAACAACCGCCTTCACTTTCTCGTTATCGTAGGCCTGTCTTAATAACTTCGCGATGGTATCGCCACCAGCAGACTCTTCATCACTTTCTCCATCAATAATTGTCCCTTCGACATTCACTACCGCAACGATATTTTTTTCATTTGGATCAACAGAGAAACGATCGCCTAAATCAGATAAATAATCTTCAAAATCCACTAATTTGGCTTTACCTTCTTCACCTTGCCCAAAAAGTGCGGTCAATTTTTTATCTAAATCCAATCTTGTCGCAAACTGTGTCACTAACTGACGTTTCTTCACATAAGCCGTTTCATCACCTTTTAATGCTTTTAAATCACTAATATATTTTTGTGCACTCGGTAACACATCATTGGCTGTAATATGGCGATTAATCATTAATGTTTGCATATAATTCTGCCACATGCCACCAAGCCATTTTTGCATGTTCGCTTTTGCTTCTGGCGACATATCATCACGCAAGAACGGTTCTACCGCGGACTTATAAGTCCCTACACGGAAAATATGAGGTGTGATTTCAAGTTTTTCGAGCATGGATTTAAAGTAAAGATTTTCCTGACGCAAACCTTGAATGCTGACTTGTCCAATCGGATTGAGATAAATTTCATCCGCAAAACTCGCAAGGAAATATTGTGCCTGCGTGTAATTATCGGCATAAGCAATAACTGGCTTTTCTGACTCTTTAAAACTTTGAATCGCTTTTCCTACATACTCTAATGATGGAAGATCGCCCCCTTCAAAGTCATTTAAATTCAACACTAAACCACGAATTCGTTCATCATCTTTCGCAGATAAAATACTTTGCACCACATCAAAGGTTGAATATTTATAAGAGACTTTTTCATTATTTAAACGTTGGAGTTCCTTTTCCCAACTCAACATATCTTCCGTGTTATCCGCAAGATAGCCCGTTAAATTTAAATATAATGCACCTTGATCACCTGATAAGACTTGGCTTTTCTTACCATCCCCCAAAAGACCGACAAGAAAAATCAACGCTAAAACAAATAATAAAAACACAAAATTCATCACAAGATTTCGGATAAAATTGAGCGCTTTACAACAAAATTTCAATACGCTTAAGATGTTATTCATGCGAAATTAAACCTTTAAAATAGAAATAAAAATTGTGCGTAGCCTATCATAAAGTCCCATGAAAAACTATGCTATAATCAACCGCACTTAATTAGAAGAAGGAAAATACTATGGATGCATTAACTCTTTTAACACAACGTAAATCCAATAAAAAATTAACGGCACCAGCCCCTAGCCAAGTACAATTAGAACAAATGTTTCAAGCCGCTTTACATGCACCTGATCATGGTAAGCTTGAGCCTTATCATTTCGTGGTAATTCAAGGCACAGGTTTAAGTAAATTGGAAAGCTTGCTCAAAGCTGCAGTAGCTGAATTTGAGTTAGGTGAAGAGCGATTAAAAAAAGCAGAGAATTTTGCACGCCGTGCACCGATGGTCATTGCGGTAATTGCTAAAATTAATCATGAAGTGAAAAAAGTACCAGGTTGGGAACAAATGCTTACTGCAGGTGCAGCAACTTATGCGATTCAACTTGCGGGCAACGCACTGGGTTTTGAAAGTTTTTGGGCAACTGGTCCTCTCGTTGAAGGGCGTGAATTACGTGAAGCGTTTGGTTGCGACAAAAATGATAAGATCGTTGCCTTATTACAAATTGGTACGGCCGCTGAAAAATTAGAAAGAGACTGTAAACCAAAAGATTTATCACGTTTCGTGACCCATCTATAACGATCAAAAAAGGCGGAGATTTCCGCCTTTTCTATTGTTCTTATTCAAACTCGCCTTCTAATCCACTTCGGATTTTATTTTCAAACGCTGTATAGTCCACTAAAAATGCATCGTGACCATAATCCGATGGGAATTCGTAGAATCTTAAATCCACGCCAGCTTGCTCTAAAAGCTGTTTACTTTTATGCAAATCAATGGATTTAAATAGTTGATCTGTTGTCACTGAAACCAATGTATAGCAGGCTTTAATTCGAGATAAGGCTTTTTTTACATCCGTATACCCTACGCTAGGATCATACAGATCGAGAGCTCGCAATAAATGCAAATAGGTGTTGGCATCAAAGCGCTCTAAGAATTTTTTACCTTGATAACTCAAATAGGATTCCACTTGGAAGTGATCACCCCAAAATTGTCCTTCAGACTTAGTCGCTCGTCCAAATGCCTTGGCTAACTGTACATCTGTCCGATAAGTTAACATTCCCAACATACGAGCAATAGAAAGACCTTGATTAGGCGGTGTCCCTTCATAATAATCGCCATTATTAAAATTCGGATCATTAATGACAGCCTGACGCATCACATGATTAAACCCAATGGCTTCTGCACTGAAGAAAATTGAAGAGCAAAGGTTCACAATGTTATCCATAAAATCCGGATAATCAATTGCCCATTGTGTGGCTTGCATACCACCAAAAGAGCCCCCCACTATTGCTTTTAAATGTGAGATACCAAGGTGCTCAAGCAAGGCTTTTTGCACTTTGATAATATCTTGAACGATGATATTCGGGAACTGGCTACCATAAGGTTTTCCCGTAGTGGGATTAATTGAGCTTGGTCCCGTTGTTCCTTTGCATCCGCCTAATACATTTGAACAAATAAAAAAGTATTTAGATGTATCAAATGCGAGACCATCCCCCATAAAATTTTGCCACCAACCATCTTTATTCGGTTCATCAAAATAAGGTTCGGCATCTCCTGTTAAGGCATGACAAATCAATACAGCATTGCTTTTATCTGCATTTAAAGTACCGTAAGTTTGATACGCGACATTAATAGACGAAAGCTGCCCACCCAATATTAATTGGAGGGGATTGTCTTGAAAAAGCACGACATTTTGCACAGCCATTGAAATAATAACCTTTTAAATTGGTGATTCGCCAATTATCAACAGCTTATTTTTTTTGTCAAGAAATTTTAGCCGTTTAGACGGCCAAATTTCATTCTATCCATTTCCTAGATAAATTGCACTTGAACTTACTTTAATTTTTAAGTATGTTGGTTAGATGCAACTACTCTCTCAAATGCTATCAAAAATGACCGCACTCTTAGCTTCGTTACGCCTTCCTTTAAAAAAGCTCCTTAGCTATGTCTTGGGGTTCTCTTTGGTTGCATTAATAAGTTGTTTCATAATTGATCGTGCCGTAAGTTTCTATGTACAGGATCGCGTATATGAAGACGTCGAAATACTTCCTCATCGCCATTACGCATTGGTACTAGGCACGTCTAAATATGTCACCAAAGGAAAAACCAATAAATATTATGACTATCGCTTAGAGGCATCAAAACTCTTAATCGATCAAGATAAAGTCGATTATTTACTGCTAAGTGGCGATAACCGCACGATTCAATACAACGAACCACGTACCATGTTTTTGGATCTACGTAAAATGGGCGTGTCTGAAAGTGTCATGTTTAAAGATTTTGCAGGATTCCGCACCTTAGACTCTGTTGTGCGAGCAAATAAAGTTTTCCAAGTTCCTTCCTTTACGATCATCAGTCAAAAATTCCATTGTGAACGCGCGCTGCTTATTGCTAAACATTACGATATTGATGCCATTTGTTTCACCGCAAAACAGCCAGAAGTTTATTTTGGGACACGTGTCCGCGAAATGTTTGCTCGCGTGAAAGCCGTATTAGACTTAATTATCGGAGTAAAACCCTACTTTCTCGGCACACCAGAACCGCTACCAATACCTGCTGAATAGTTAACTATTCTTTAATTTTTACCCTATTTAATCAAAAAAGATCTAAATAAAAAGATTTTTATACGATTTTTTATCATATTTATTTGACAATTTTTACTTAAATCGCTATTTCTAATAGCCATCATAAAACACAACATCTTACTTTTTCATTTTTAGAGGATTATCTTATGTCTCATTTATCGGTAGCAAAATTTGGCGGTACGTCTGTCGCAAACTATTCCGCTATGCAAGCTTGTGCCAAAATCGTTATTGCAGATCCTAATACTCGCGTTGTCGTGCTTTCTGCCTCTGCTGGTGTAACAAACTTATTAGTTGCCTTAGCCAATGGCGTAGAAGCTGAAGAACGCGCAAAATTAATTGGTGAAGTCCGCCAAATTCAAGAAAATATTTTAAATGAATTAAAAGACGACAGCCGTGTTCGCCCTGTCATTGAAAAATACTTAGAAAATATTACCGCACTTTCTGAAGCCGCTAGCCTTGCGACATCACTTGCTTTAACTGATGAGCTCATTAGTCATGGTGAAATGATGTCAACGCAAATTTTCATTGAAGTATTAAGAGAATTACAAACTACCGCAACTTGGGTTGATGTGCGTACTTTAGTGGCAACTAATGATAACTTTGGTAAAGCCGCACCAGATGATTCACAAACTCAAGCGAACTGCGATAATTTATTAAAACCATTAATCGATCGAGGTGAATTAGTTATCACTCAAGGCTTTATCGGTCGTGAACCAAGCGGTAAAACGACTACTTTAGGCCGTGGTGGTAGTGACTACTCTGCTGCACTTTTAGCTGAAGTATTAAACGCAAAAGATGTCTTAATTTGGACTGATGTGGCAGGTATTTATACGACCGATCCACGTGTCGTACCAAATGCACAACGTATTGATACAATGAGCTTTGCTGAAGCAGCCGAAATGGCAACCTTTGGGGCGAAAGTATTACACCCTGCGACATTGCTTCCTGCCGTTCGTAGTAATATCCCTGTTTATGTGGGTTCAAGTAAAGCACCTGAAGCTGGTGGTACTTGGGTAACACGAGATCCGCAACCTCGCCCAACATTCCGTGCAATTGCATTACGTCGCGATCAAACCCTACTAACGCTTTCAAGTCTCAGTATGCTACATGCACAGGGCTTCCTGGCGAATGTATTCACTATCTTAGCGAAATATAAAATTTCAGTGGATACGATCACAACCTCTGAGGTAAGCATTGCATTAACCTTAGATAAAACTGGCTCAGCGTCATCTGGTGTAGAATTACTTTCTCCGGAATTATTAGAAGAATTAAGTCAATACTGCACTGTGAAAGTTGATACAGGCTTATCTCTTGTCGCATTAATTGGAAATGATTTACACCTTGCTTCAGGTGTGGCGAAACGTATTTTTGACACCCTTGAAGGCTATAACATCCGCATGATTAGTTATGGTGCAAGCACCAATAACATTTGTATGCTCGCGATGAGTGACAAAGCAGATGACGTGGTTCGTTCATTACATAAATCGTTGTTTGAATAAAAAATTTACTAAAAGTGCGGTTAAAAATAACCGCACTTTTTTACGTTTAAAATTTGAGATTACGGCTAAAAAAGAGTAAAGTAATCGTTTGTCTGATTTATAAACTTACGCAAACTTAAGGCGGAAATTATGGGAAAAAGTGTTGTTGTTCTTGGCGCTCAGTGGGGCGATGAAGGGAAAGGCAAGATCGTTGATTTATTAACAGATCGCGTTAAATATGTGGTGCGTTACCAAGGTGGTCACAACGCAGGTCACACTTTAATTATTAATGGTGAAAAAACCGTATTACGCTTAATTCCATCAGGTATTTTACGTGATAACGTGACCTGTTTAATCGGTAACGGTGTAGTGCTTTCTCCTGCCGCATTAATGCAAGAAATGGGCGAATTAGAAAGCCGTGGCGTAAAAGTACGTGAACGTTTATTAATTTCAGAAGCTTGTCCATTAATCCTACCTTATCACGTTGCAATGGATCACGCGCGTGAAGCTGCATTAGGCAAAAAAGCCATTGGTACAACCGGTCGTGGTATCGGTCCTGCTTATGAAGATAAAGTAGCTCGTCGTGGTTTACGCGTGGGCGATTTATTCAATCGTGAAGCCTTTGCTGAAAAATTAAAAAATATCCTTGAATACTATAATTTCCAATTGGTGAACTACTACAAAGTAGAACCTGTTGATTATCAAAAAACATTAGACGATGTGTTCGCGGTAGCTGATATTATTACTGGCATGGTAGCAGATATCACAACTATTTTAGATACTGCTCGTAAAAATGGCGACAACATCCTATTCGAAGGCGCACAAGGCACCATGCTTGATATCGACCATGGAACCTATCCTTATGTAACCAGTTCAAACACTACTGCAGGCGGCGTAGCAACAGGTTCTGGGTTTGGTCCTCGTAACCTTGATTATGTGTTAGGTATCATCAAAGCATACTGTACACGTGTTGGTGGCGGTCCATTCACCACTGAATTATTCGATGAAACTGGCGCAGAAATTGCTCGTAAAGGTAACGAATTTGGTGCAGTAACCGGTCGTCCACGTCGCTGTGGTTGGTTTGATGCCGTGGCCATTCGTCGTGCAATTCAACTTAACTCGATTTCTGGTTTCTGTATGACCAAATTAGACGTATTAGATGGCTTTGACGAAGTTAAAATCTGTACGGCTTATAAAATGCCAAATGGCGAAATCGTTGAATATGCACCACTAGCAGCGAAAGATTGGGAAGGCGTAGAGCCAATTTACGAAACCTTACCTGGTTGGAAAGAAAACACTTTCGGTGTGACTGATGTAAATAAACTACCGCAAACTTGCCGTGATTACATCAAACGTATCGAAGAAGTAACTGGTGTGCCGGTAGCTATCCTTTCAACAGGTCCAGATCGTGTTCAAACAATGATTTTACGCGATCCATTTGCGGCCTAAAACCGCATAAAAATAAACCGCACTTTGGCATAACCAAGTGCGGTTATTTTTTAAGGAGTTTTTGATGACTGAACAAGATATTGCTGACTACCTAAAAAATCACCCGGATTTTTTTACTCATCACCCAGAACTACTTCAACAGCTTACCATTCCTCATAGCCATGAAGAAGGGACGATTTCGTTAGTCAAAGCACAGCTTGCTCAGCAACGAGAACAAATCAAAACGCTCACTCAACTCCTCGAAAAATTTCATCAACTTGCTCATCAAGAAGCAGATATCTTCTTTGCTCTCTTGCCTTTGCAGAAAAAACTATTTCAAACAGAAGACTTTATTGCCATCAATGAAAAGCTTGATGACTGGGCAAAAGGCTATGAGCTAGAAGGTGCCAAAATCTTACTTTTCACTGACAGCTGGCAAAAAAAGGACAGCATTCCTGAACAATATTGTCTAGACCGAAAAGCTTTTGAACTCATTCGCTTAGAGCGTATGGGTTTACGCCAATTCTATTTAGGCGATCTCTCCAATAAAGAAAAAGCCCTCATATTCCTCCCTGAAGAACTCCCTATCGGCTCTGTGGCGATTTGCCGTTTAGGCGGAACACCTCAAAAACCAACCGCACTTTTACTCTTCAAATCTCGAGACACAGACCGTTTCCACAATAACCAAGACACCACATTCCTTCGACATTTAGTCGATGTTGTGGAATTGCATTTGGGAAGATGGAGTTAAAGGTTACTAATATCAATTTATTGATCCCGCTCACAATTTCAAAAAAATAAACTTTCTTTATTTTTCAACTCTTTCTACAATACCTTTGTTTTTATTATTAAAAACACACAATTCAATTTAACTTCAGATATCACAAGGGTCTAATTATGAAATTTTTAACTTGGCCTGTGGTTGCAGGTGCTGCACTTGGTATCGTTGCGCCACTTCTCACTTACAATGGCAATCCTGGTAATATGGGATTTTGTGCGGCTTGTTTCTTACGCGATACAGCTGGATCGCTTGGATTACATCACGCTGCCCCATTGCAATATCTTCGCCCAGAACTCATTGGATTAGTTTTAGGTGCACTCATCAGTGCATTCTTATCTAAGGAATTTAAACCTCGTGGTGGCTCTGCCCCACTTGCTCGTATTAGCTTAGGCTTTTTTGCGATGCTTGGTGCGCTCATTTTCTTAGGTTGTCCATGGCGTGCTTATTTACGATTAGGTGGAGGTGATCTCACCGCAATTGCAGGTATTGTAGGATTATTTGCTGGCGTATTGGGTGGCATTTTCTTCGCTAATCGAGGATTCTCGTTAGGTAAATCTAAGGAACAAAGCCAATCTTCGGGTTTAATTGGTCCAATTTTTGCCGTAATTTTGCTTGTTTTAGCCTTAACCCAATTTAAATTTGGTGAAAATCTAGCGATTTATACCTCTGAAAAAGGGCCTGGTGCACAACATGCGGCTATTTGGATGTCACTTGCTAGCGGATTACTTCTCGGTGTGCTGATGCAAAAATCACGTTTTTGCACAATAGGGGCATTCCGAAACTTTGTCCTCTTCCGTGATGCACATTTATTAAATGGTGTGATTGCACTGATTGTCTTTGCGGCAATAACCAATGCCTTACTAGGCCAATTTCATTTAGGCTTTGAAAAACAACCTATCGCGCATAATGACTATCTCTACAATTTCCTTTCTATGGCGCTTTGCGGACTTTGCTTTGCATTAGGCGGCGGTTGTCCAGGCAAACAATTAGTCAATATTGGTGAAGGAAATAATGACTCAGCATTATTTGTGCTCGGTATGTTACTGGGCGCAGCAGCGGCGCATAACTTTGGTTTCGCGGCTGCCCCTACTGGCGTTCCAACCTTTACGCCTTATGTTTTACTTGCCGGCTTTGTGGTTTGTTTATATATCGCATTCACTAATAAATCGGAAGCTTAATATTCATTCAGAATAAACAAAAAGGAAGTCAATCATGACTTCCTTTTTTCGTTTTCAAAAGTGCGGTCATTTTTAACCGCACTTTCTACATTATTAGAGAATATTTTTCTCACCACGGGAAAGGCTAATTAAGCCTGAACGAACAATCTCAAGTAATGTACTTTCTTCCTTCACAGCCTCAACAAAAGCATCTAATTTGTCTTTTGTACCTGTTAATTGAATTGTGTAGGATTTTGTTGTTACATCCACAATCTGACCACGGAAGATATCGGCTAAACGTTTTAACTCATCACGCGATGAACCTGTTGCACGCACTTTTACTAATAACACTTCACGCTCAACGTGCTCATGTTCACTCAAGTTAATAACTTTAAACACATCCACTAATTTGTGAAGTTGTTTTTCGATTTGTTCGAGTACTTGCTCATCACCCACCGCTTCAATCGTCATACGAGAAAGCGTTGGATCATCGGTTGGTGCCACAGTTAAGCTTTCAATGTTAAATGCACGTTGGGAAAATAAGCCGACCACACGAGATAATGCACCGGATTCATTTTCTAATAAAACAGATAAAATTCTACGCATTATTCTTTCTCCTCTTGTGGTTTGCTTAAAATCATCTCATTCATTGCCCCGCCGCGAACTTGCATTGGGTAAACGTGTTCAGTTTCATCGACGTTAATATCAACAAAGACTAATTTATTTTTAATGCTGAAGGCTTCTTGTAATTTGCTTTCCAATTCATCTGGCGTAGAAATTTGAATTCCCACATGACCATAAGATTCGGCTAACTTCACGAAATCCGGTAAAGAATTCATATAAGTTTGAGAATGGCGGCCAGAGTAAATCAAATCCTGCCATTGTTTTACCATGCCTAAGAAGTGATTGTTCAAACAAATCACCACTACTGGAATACCATATTGCGTTGCTGTTGAAAGCTCTTGGATATTCATTTGAATACTGCCATCACCCGTTACACAAACCACGGTTGCTTCAGGATGCGCAAGTTTTACCCCTAATGCAGCCGGTAAACCGAAGCCCATCGTACCTGCACCGCCTGAGTTGATCCAACGACGCGGTAAATCAAATGGATAATGTAATGCGGCAAACATTTGATGTTGGCCTACATCCGATGCCACATACGCTTGGCCTTTTGTAATACGATATACCGCTTCCATCACTTGTTGCGGTTTAATTACGCCTGAAGTGCGATCGAAATCCAAGCATTTTTTCGCTTTCCATTCATCAATTTGTTTCCACCAATCTTCTAATTGGTTTTGAGGACGCGAACCAATTTCTTCACCTAATAAGCTTAAGAACTCATCTAATACATTTTTCGCGTTACCTACAATTGGAATCGCAACAGGGACGTTTTTAGAAATAGAGGTTGGATCAATATCAATCTGAATCACTTTTGCATTCGGGCAATATTTATCTAGGTTGTTAGTGGTACGGTCATCAAAACGAACACCAACACCAAGGATTAAATCACTTTCATGCATTGCTGTATTGGCTTCGTAAGTC
>ERZ773131.2358-NODE-2358-length-12137-cov-79.913922_pt1 | contig 12137 bp, 9 predicted proteins | sample MGYA00511082_ERZ773131 | MGnify/ENA primary metagenome ERZ773131 (study PRJEB29015, sample SAMEA2737813) | human gut metagenome | biome: human gut; feature: human-associated habitat; material: faeces | place: China | collected 2012 ... | reverse complement strand
GCCGCCGGAGCGGTGCTTAAGCCGTCAGGCGGGAATTGTGCGGTGTTGCCATAAGCAATAAATATAATTTGTACAGCGGCGCACCCGGTGCGCCGCTGTTTTTCTGTGCGGCAAGCGGAAAACAAAATGTAATTATGTCAATTTTTCTTTTTTCAAACAACGGCTTTACTTTGAGCGCAAACTATTGTAAAATACAAGGGAAAAGATAATATGGGTGCAGTTTGGGAAAACCCGGCAGCGGCGGCTGTGCCCGGAAAATACAGGTGGTGTTTGAATATGGCAGTTCAATATAAACGTATTCTTTTGAAAGTCTCCGGCGAAGCACTTTCCGGCGAAAAAGGCACCGGTTTTGATGAAACTACTATTGCTTCTATCTGCGCGGGCATCAAGGCAGCGTATGACCTTGGCGCACAGATCGGCATCGTAGTTGGCGGCGGCAATTTCTGGCGCGGCCGCTCCTCCGGCAAAATGGATCGCATGGATGCAGACAAGATCGGTATGCTGGCAACCGTGATGAACGCCATTGCCGTCAAGGATGCTCTGCGCCAGCAGGGTGTGCCCGCTGTTGTTATGACCAGCTCCGCCATGCCGCAGGTGGCCGATACCTTCCGCAGCGATAAGGCAATCGCTGAGCTGGAAGCAGGCAAGATCGTCGTGTTCGGCGGCGGCACCGGCAACCCCATCTTCTCTACTGATACCGCATCCGCCCTGCGCGCCTTGGAAATCGGTGCAGACGCCATGTTCAAGGCAACTATGGTGGACGGCGTGTATGATAAGGATCCCCACAAGTACCCCGATGCCGTCAAGTACGATACCCTGACCTTTACCCGTGTGTTGGACGAGCGCCTGGCTGTTATGGACTCCACCGCCGCAACCCTCTGCCGTGACAACGGTCTGCCCATTGTGGTGTTTGACCTGAACGAGCCCGCCAACATTGCCCGTGCCCTGCAGGGCGAAAACGTGGGCACCATTGTGCGCGAGTAACCGCAAAGTATTTTAACCCCTAATTTATATATCGAAAAAGGAGAAAACCCTCATGAGCAGCACGACCAAAATTTACGAAGAAAAAATGAACAACTGCGTTGCCCATCTCGACCGCGAGCTGACCTCCATCCGTGCAGGCCGCGCAAACCCCGGCATCCTGGATAAAGTAATGGTGGATTATTACGGCAGCCCGACGCCGGTCCAGCAGGTTGCATCCGTGGCTGTTTCCGAAGCCCGCATCCTGACCATCACCCCTTGGGATGGTACCCTGATCAAGGCAATCTCCAAGGCAATCCAGACCAGCGATATCGGCATCAACCCCATTGATGACGGCCACACCATCCGCCTGGTGTTCCCGGCCCCCACTGAGGAACGTCGCAAGCAGCTGACCAAAGATGTGCAGAAGCAGGGCGAAGAAGCCAAGATCGCTGTGCGCAATGTCCGCCGCGATGCCATGGATAAGTTCAAAGCCCAGAAAAAGGCTGGCGAGCTGACCGAGGACGACCAGAAGAATCTGGAAGAAGAGGTCCAGAAGCTGACCGATAAGTTCGTTAAGGAAATTGACGCAACCTGCGCCCGTAAAAATCAGGAGATCATGGAGGTCTGATTGCGGCAGACGGGCGTAAGCCTGCCTGGGCGCAGTCCCTCTTTACGGTGTATCTGAAAACAAAGAAAAGGACGGATGTTTCGCAAATACAAGCAGGATTTAAGGCTTTTTAACGCAAAATCCCGCTGTGCTTGTAGAAATAGACTGAATTTTCGACTTTTCAGATACACCCCAGCTGTGTGCCGCGCCTGAACGCCATGCGCGGCACGCAGTTTATTCCGGCAGAAGTGCAAGAAACGCCGTTCCACCGCATACCATGGCAGGGGATAGGCTTAAGGCAACACCGCACAATTCCCGCCTTGCGGCTTAAGCACCGCTCCGGCAGCTGCGGCACGGCATCTGCGTTGCCAAAATGCTCGATAATGTCGGGTTGCGGTACCCGCATCGTGCTTCGGGGGCAAAAGCCCCTCGCACTCTGCGACCGCTGCCCCTGCTTCGGTTCGCTGTTTCCGCCACTGGCGGCGCTCACCTTTGCAGCATCCAGTATTATCTGCGCTTTTGGCTTGGTATCTGCCACACCTCGCTCGCCGTATCGGCACTTAGAATTATGCGGTATTGCCTTAACACACCGCAGCTGCTGTTGAAAGGAAACCATCTTTTATGAAAACTCGCATCATTACCGCCGTAGTCGGGCTGGCTGTTCTTGCCGTGGTTCTGGCTTTCTTTGACACGATCCTGTTTGACCTGGTGCTGGCGGCTATCTGCCTGCTTGCCATTCATGAAGTGTTTACCGCAATGGGCTTTGGCAAAAAGCAGTGGTACCTGTATGCGGCAGCGGTGCCGTTTACCATGCTGCTCATGCTCAGCTCCAGCGGCGCGGCGCGCGCAGCGCTGCTGGCTGTGGGCTTTTTGACGGTGCTGTTTTATAATGTGGTGCTCATCACCCATGATAAAACGCTGGATTTTGGCAAGCTGAGCGGCTTTATCTACTTCAGCGGTGTGATTCTGTTCTGCTTTTACTCTCTCATCCACCTCAAGCGCTGCCTGCCGATGGATATGTACGGCTATGATGCCATCTACTTCATCCTGCTGATCCTGTGCTTTGCCTGGGGCGGCGATACCTGCGCCTACTTTGCGGGCCGCACGTTCGGCAAGCACAAGCTGGCTCCGGTGGTAAGCCCCAACAAAACGGTGGAAGGCGCCATCGGCGGTGTGATCGGCAGCGTGGTCATCGGGCTGCTGGCAACCATTATTTACAGCGCGCTTTCCGGCCGGTTCGCCAGCCTGACGGTGGCTGTCACCGCGCGGCACTATATCATCATTGCCGCCATGGGCGCCGTGGCGTCGGTGCTGGGCATTTTGGGCGATCTCTTCGCCTCTGCCGTCAAGCGTCAGGTGGGTATTAAAGATTACGGCACCATTTTCCCCGGCCACGGCGGTATTTTGGACCGGTTTGACAGCGTGATGTTTATCGCGCCGCTGGTGTCCATCGTGGTGCGTTACTTCTTTTATGTGTTTCAGTAAAGCGTAAACAGGGGGGCCGCCGTATCAACAGGCCGGGTCCCGAAAACCAGAACAACAACCGGCACTGCACTTTTGGGGCAGTGCCTTTCCATAAGGGGATGTCAACATGCCAAAAACCATTACTCTGCTTGGCTCCACCGGTTCCATCGGTACCCAGAGCCTTGATGTTGCCCGGATGCACGGCTACCGCATCTTTGGCCTTGCAGCGAACTCCCGCGTGGAGATCCTGCAAAAGCAGATCGAAGAGTTCCACCCGGAATATGTGGCCGTGGTGGACCCTGCCGCCTGTGAGAAACTGGATGCCGCCCTTGCCGGTACCGCCAACGCACCCAAACTGCTGAAAGGCCCGGAGGGGCTGCGCACTCTGGCTGCCATGGATGGTCCCGACGTTGTATTGAACGCGGTAGTCGGTATTGCCGGTTTGCCGGCCTCTCTGGCTGCAATCGAAAGCGGACATGATCTGGCCCTCGCCAACAAGGAAAGCCTTGTGACCGGCGGCCACCTGGTAACAGACGCGGTAAAGAAATACGGCGTCAAGCTGCTGCCGGTGGACAGCGAGCATTCCGCCATCTTCCAGTGCCTGCAGGACCAGCATTCTGCCAAACGGCTGGAAAAGATTCTGCTCACCGCATCCGGCGGACCTTTCTTTGGTATGACGACCGAACAGCTGCGCGGCAAAACCAAGTCTGATGCCCTCAAGCACCCCAACTGGAATATGGGCGCTAAGATCACGATCGATTCCGCCACCCTGATGAACAAAGGTCTGGAGCTGATTGAGGCTGTCTGGCTGTTTGGCTTGCCGGAGGATAAGATACAGATTGTTGTCCAGCGCGAAAGCATTGTGCACTCTGCTGTGCAGTTTGCCGACCATTCTGTTATCGCTCAGCTGGGCGTGCCGGATATGCGCATTCCGATCCAGTATGCCCTGACCTGGCCGGACCGTCTGCCCAGCCCGGTGCCGGAGCTGGATTTTGCTGCCCTCAAGCATCTGAGCTTTGATGTGGCGGATGATGAAACGTTCCGCTGCCTGGCAGCCGCCAAAAAGGCGATCCGCAAGGGCGGCCTTGGCCCCTGCGCCGCAAACGGTGCCAACGAGGAAGCTGTGCGCCTGTTCCTGCAGGATAAGATCGGCTTTTTGGATATTGGCCGCTTGGTGGAAGGCATGGTGGACAGCGACAGCTTTGGCGGGGATTATACCCTGCAGGATGTGTATGACTGCGACCGCATGGCGCGCGATTATGTAAAAGCCCATGTGTAACCCTTCTGTGCCGGGCATTTGGCGGCCCGGCTGTCAAAGTTCCCTGTAAGCGAGGTGCTTATGAATTTTCTGCTGACCGCGATTGTGGCAGTTTTGGTATTTGGCACGGTGGTGCTGGTGCATGAGGCCGGGCATTTTTTTGCCGCCCGGCACTGCGGCATCCATGTGGAGGAATTTTCCATCGGGTTCGGCCCGGCGCTGTGGAGCACCGTCAGGGGCGGCACCCGTTATTCCGTGCGCCTGCTGCCGCTGGGCGGTTACAATAACCTTGCCGGTGAAACCCCAGAAGAATCTGAGGACCCGGACGAGCAGGAGCGGGCAGAACCTGCGAAAAAGCAGGATGCTGCCGCTGCTTCTGTGCATACCTATGATCCGCATGCTCCCTTGTTCCCCCTGACGGTGGATGGCAAAAGCTTTGTGGAAGCAAGCCCCTGGCAGCGCTTTTTTGTGATTGCCGCCGGTGCCCTGATGAATTTTGTGCTGGGCTTTATCCTGTTGCTGGTACTTGTGGCCAGCGGCAGCGCTGTGACCAGCAAGATCATTTATGACTTCCAGGGTGAAAACCCAAAAAGCCAGGCATCTGGCCTGCAGGTGAACGATGAGATCATGTCGGTCAACAGGCATTTCTGCTTTACGGCTGAAGATGTCATGTACGAACTGCAGCGTACCGAAAATGATACCGCAACCATCACGGTTCTGCGGGATGGCAAGCTGGTCACACTGCCCCAGGTGCAGTTTGATTCCACTACCAATGCGGACGGCACAACCTCCATGGTACTGGATTTCCGGGTGTATGGTATTGAAAAAACGCCGCGCAGCGTGGTGCATGGGGCGGCACGGTATTTCTGCTATTATGCGCGGGTCATCCTGCGCGGATTTCTGGACCTTTTCACCGGGCGTGTGGGCGTCAATGAGCTTTCCGGTCCGGTCGGTATAGTCAATGCGGTCAATGAAGCCGTCAAATATGGCTGGCGGGATGTGCTCAGCCTGGCCGCTGTCATCACGGTAAATCTTGGCGTGTTTAACCTGCTGCCCATCCCCGGGCTGGACGGCTGCAAGCTGCTGTTCCTTGCCGCAGAAGGCATTACCCGGAGGGAACTGCCGCTGCGCTTCCAGACAGCCATCAACGCGGCAGGCATGATCCTGCTTTTAATGCTGATGGTGCTGACCACGATGCAGGATGTGGCAAAATATATTCTTTGATTTGGAACGAAAGCCGCAGCAACCCAGATAAAAGGGGAACAGTAGGCTTTGCGAAGTAACATACAGGAGGCGTTTTTCCATGCGTCAGCTAAAACGGACGGTTAAAATCGGCAACATTACCATTGGCGGCACCAACCCCATTGCAGTGCAGACCATGCTCAATGTGCCCGTTAAGGATATTGCGGGCAACGTGGAGCAGGCAAAACGCGTGGCAAAAGCGGGCTGCCAGATCGTGCGCGTCACGGTGCCCACCCCGGCAGATGCCGCGGTGGTATCGGCCATTAAGGAGGCGGTGGATATCCCCGTTGTGGCCGATATCCACTTTGACTATCGCGCCGCCCTTGCCGCCATCGATGCCGGTGCCGATAAGATCCGCATCAACCCCGGCAACATCGGTGATGATGACCGTGTAAAAGCGGTTGCGGATGCCTGCAACGCCAAAAACATCCCCATCCGCATTGGCGTGAACGGCGGCAGCCTGGAAAAGCATATCCTGGCCCGTTACGGTGCCCCTGTGCCGGAAGCCATGGTGGAAAGTGCCATGTACCATGTGCGCCTGCTGGAAAAGCATGACTTTAATAATATCGTCATCTCCATAAAATCCTCCAACGTGCCGCGCATGATGGCCGCTTACCGGTTGCTGGCCTCCCAGACAGATTACCCCCTGCATGTGGGTGTGACCGAAGCCGGCGGCAACCGCATGGGCTTGATCAAATCCGGCATGGGGATTGGCGGCCTGTTGCTGGAAGGCATCGGCGATACGCTGCGCGTCTCCCTGACCGGCGACCCGGAGGATGAAGTGTACGCCGGTTACGATATCCTGCGTGCGGTTGGCTACGCCGTGGCCGGGCCGGAGATCATCAGCTGCCCCACCTGCGGCCGCACCCAGTACCCCATGATCGAAATTGCCAACGAGGTGGAGCGCCGCCTGAAAGAAGAGGGCTTCAAAAAGCCGGTAAAAATCGCCATTATGGGCTGTATTGTCAATGGCCCCGGCGAAGCCAGCGATGCGGACATCGGCATTGCAGGCGGCAAGGACTGTGCTGTGCTGTTTGAGCATGGCGAGAAGATCCGCACCCTGAAAGGCGATATCGTCAGCCAGTTCGTTGAGGAAATCCATAAACTGTAATGGTCCGGAACACCCCAAAAAACGCAGAACCGACCGCTAAAGCCAAGCTCCCGCCGTTTGTGCGGGGGCTGCTTTGCATTGGCACGGTGCTGCTGGTGTGCTTTGTGGTCAGTATTGTGCTGGAAGTCTGGTACTGCAAAAGTGCTCCCAACGCCGCAATCAAGCTGGCCGCCTGCCTGGTGCTGGATGCCTTTGCCTTTTTGCTGCCCGGCGTGGTGGCCACCATCACCGCGATGCATGTCATCCGCAAAGATAAAAACAAGTTCCGAAAACAAGTCCGAAAACCGATGCCAAAGCGATGAAAATGTTGCGTGAAAGCGGCACGGCACCGCATGGGAAAACTGCGCTGTTTACCCCATAGTGACCATAGGGGCGCACGTTGTGCGCCCGTCACCTTGCGGAGCCTGCTGTGGAGGAATCTGCGGCAAAGCCCACCATTGCGGGACGATGCAAGCATCGTCCCCTACAAATCATGTGCAACGTTCGCAGCACACGGCAAGGCAGAATTCCTCTGCGGTGGCGTTCACCCCTATCCTCTACAAGGGAAAATACGCTTTCAACACGCTGAGAAAAAGTCTGATTTATATTTCCCGGTAAATAGAGCATTGCACTTCTATGTGATGCTAACAAAGCCTGCGAAAACAGGGGAGCTTAACGCCAGCTGCCGGGCTGCCTTTGAATCCAACATAATATTGTTATGGCAACACCGCACAATTCCCGCCTTGCGGCTTAAGCACCGCTCCGGCAGCTGCGGCACGGCATCTGCGTTGCCAAAATGCTCGATAATGTCGGGTTGCGGTACCCGCATCGTGCTTCGGGGGCAAAAGCCCCTCGCACTCTGCGACCGCTGCCCCTGCTTCGGTTCGCTGTTTCCGCCACTGGCGGCGCTCACCTTTGCAGCATCCAGTATTATCTGCGCTTTTGGCTTGGCATCTGCCACACCTCGTTCGCCGTATCGGCACTTAGAATTATGCGGTATTGCCTTATAATATTACTGTAATTTATCATATTAAAGTTTTTCGCCAGGCCTTTTTTCAAAAAAGGCCGTCCGTAACTCTCAAGAGGTGCTATGTTAAAACCACTTGTTACCCAGGTTTGGCCGCAGTTCACGGCCGATGAACAGTTTACCGCCAGCTTCAGCAATGTGTTTGTGGAGCGGGTAGAACTGTTCCGTTCCGCACGCAAAGTTATCATCTGCCTGCGCAGCACAGAGCCGCTGGACTCTGCCCTGTGCGGGCGTCTTTTGGCATCATTGGAGCAGATTTTTGCCGGTTATGAGTTGACCATGCGCAACTACTTCAACTATAACGCCATCACGCCGGAAGCCGTCAAGGCTATGATCGAAGAGCTCAAACAGCAGGGGATGCCGGTCAACGGCTTTCTGGATAAAACCCAGCCGGTTGCTTTTGCTCAGGACGGTCTTGTGGTGCGGGTCAACGCGGGTCTGCCGATTCTGGAAAGCGTGGAGCTGCCCAAGCATCTGGCAGAACTCATCCAGGAGCGCACCGGTGCTTTGCCCATTGTGCGCATGGAGCTGGTCGGCAAACAGATGGATGCGGACGAACTCGACCGCCGCGTGGCAGAAAAGGTGCCCGCCGTGCAGTTCAAGGCCAAAGAAGAAGTGGCACCCTTTACCATTGAGGGGCTGGAGCTCACCTCCAAGCCGGCTAAGGTGTTCTATGGCAAGTCTTTCAAGCCTGCCGACCTGCGCCCGCTGAACGATCTGGGCGATGGCGGCAAGGTGACCGTGTGGGGCGATGTATTCTTTACCGAGGTAAAGGGCAACCGCCGCAAAATCTACTTTACCTCCATCACCGACTATAACGGTTCCATCAACCTCAAAGTCCTCGGCGATGAAAACGAGGATATGTCTAAGTGGGAGGGCCTCAAATCCGGCACAACCCTCATCGTGCGCGGCAACTATACCTACGATAAGTACGAGCACGACTATGTCCTGCTGCCCTATGATGTATTGCAGGTGGAGCGTATGCCCCGCCATGATGATGCCCCCGAGGGGCAAAAGCGCGTGGAACTGCATCTGCATACCAAGTCCAGCAGCATGGACGGCTTCTGCGATTCCGGCAAGATCGTGCGCCTGGCCCACCGCATGGGCCACCGCGCCATTGCCATTACCGACCACGGCGTGTGCCAGGGCTACCCGGAAGCCATGCTTGCCACTGACGAGATCCACCAGGACGACCCCAACTTCAAGCTGATCTATGGGTGTGAAGCCTACTTTGTGGACGATATGATCCCCGCTGTGTATGGCACCAAAACCATGCCCATCACCGGCTCCTTTGTGGTGTTTGATACCGAGACCACCGGCCTGGACTCCAACGTGGAAGCTTTGACCGAGATCGGCGCCGTGTACGTGGAAAACGGCAAGATCAACCCGGATAAGAGTTTCTGTACCTTCGTCAACCCCGGCAAACCCATCCCGCAAAAGGTGGTGGAGCTGACCGGCATCAACGACAGCATGGTGGCCGATGCCCCCACACCGGCCGAGGCCATCCGCCAATTCAAGGAATTCTGCGGTGATAACATCCTGGTTGCCCACAACGCCAACAGCTTTGATATGCTGTTCATCCGTAAAGCAGGGGATAAGGCGGGGGTGGATTTTTCCAACACCTATATTGACACCCTGCCCATGGCGCAGGCGTTGTTCCCCGGCCTGCATAACTATAAACTGGATACCATCAACAAACATCTGGAAATCCAGCCCTTTAACCACCACCGCGCCGTGGATGACGCCATGGCGCTGGCCCGCATCTTTGAGGTTATGCTCTCCGATTTGAAGGAGAAGGACATGACCACCGTGGAGGCTATCAACACCGGCCTTGGCGGCAACAAAGAGGTGCTGAAAAAGAAGTATTACCACCTGATCATTCTGGTGCAGAACCAGACAGGACTCAAAAACCTGTACCGCATTGTCAGTGCGGCGCACACCAAGTATTTCTTCAAAAAGCCGCGCGTGCCCCGCAGCCTGCTGAATCAATACCGCGAGGGCCTGCTGCTTTCACCTGCGTGCGAAGCAGGCGAGCTGTACCGCGCCGTAGTGGCAGGCAAGGCCCATGATGAACTGCTGCGTATTGCCCGGTATTATGACTATCTGGAAGTGCAGCCTCTTGGCAACAACGAGTTCATGGTCCGCAATGGGCAGGTGGATTCCATCGAAGCCATCAAGAACTTCAACCGCACCATCATCCAGCTGGGCGAAGAACTGCATATCCCCGTGGTTGCCACCGGTGACGTTCACTTCCAGGAGCCGGAGGACCGCATTTACCGCGCGGTCCTGCAGGCAGGCAACGGCTTTAAGGATGCTGACAACCAGGCCCCGCTGTTCTACCGCACCACGCCGGATATGCTGGAGCAGTTCAGCTATCTCCCGCAGGAAAAAGCCTTTGAAATCTGCGTGACCAACCCCAACAAGATTGCCGCTACCATTGATAACAATCTGCGCGCCATCCCCAAGGGAACCTACCCGCCTTCCATTGAGGGTGCTGAGGATCAGCTGCGCTCCGGCACCTGGCAGCACGCCCGCCGTGATTACGGCAACCCCCTGCCGGATGTGCTGCAAAAGCGCCTGAAAAAAGAGCTGGATTCCATCTGCGGCCATGGTTACGCTGTTTTGTATGTCATTGCGGTCAAGCTGGTGGCGTTTTCCAACGCAGGCGGCTACCAGGTGGGCAGCCGTGGCTCTGTCGGCTCCAGCGCTGTGGCGCACTTTTCCGGCATTTCGGAGGTCAACTCCATGCCGCCGCACTACCTGTGCACCAAGTGCAAGCACAGCGAGTGGATTGATGATGGCGTGACGATGGACGGCTTTGACCTGCCGGATAAAAAATGCCCTGTCTGCGGCGAACCCATGGTCATGGACGGCCACGATATCCCGTTTGAAACCTTCTTGGGCTTTTACGGCGATAAGGAGCCGGATATCGACCTGAACTTCTCCGGCATGTACCAGTCCAACGTTCACCGCTATACGGAGGAGCTGTTCGGCAAGGAGAATGTGTTCAAGGCGGGCACTGTGTCCGGCCTACAGGATAAAACGGCTTACGGTTATGTGAAAAAATATCTGGAAGAGCGTGGCAAAACCGTGAACCGTGCTGAGGAAAACCGCCTGTGCCTGGGCTGCACCGGTGTCAAGCGCACCACGGGCCAGCACCCCGGCGGCATGGTTGTTGTGCCTTCCACCTTTGATATTTATGATTTCTGTGCCATTCAGCACCCGGCGGACGATGTGAAGGGCGGCCTGCTGACCACCCACTTTGAATTTAAGTACCTGCATGATACGCTGCTCAAGCTGGACGAGCTGGGTCATGATGTTCCGACTTTCTATAAGTTCTTTGAAGAGTATTCCGGCATCCCCATTGACAGCGTGCCGATGAACGATCCCAAGGTCTACAGCCTGCTGACCTCCACCGAAGCACTGGGCGTTACCCCGGAGCAAATCGGCAGCCAGACCGGTACCTTCGGCATCCCGGAAATGGGCACCAACTTTGTGCGCGGCATGCTGCTGGATGCAAAGCCGAAAAACTTCTCGGAGCTGATCCAAATCTCCGGCCTGTCCCACGGCACGGATGTGTGGACCGGCAACGCGGACGAACTGATCCGCTCCGGTACCTGCACCATTGCCGAGGTGATCGGCTGCCGTGACAGCATCATGCTCTACCTGCTGCGCAAGGGGCTGGAACCCAAAATGTCATTTGACATTATGGAGGCCGTGCGTAAAGGCAAGGTGGCCAAGGGCGGCTTTAAGCCCGGCTGGGAAGAAGCCATGAAGGAGCATGATGTGCCGGATTGGTACATCGAATCCTGCCGCAAGATCAAGTATATGTTCCCCAAGGCTCACGCTGTTGCCTACCTGATGGCGGCCATCCGCCTGATGTGGTTCAAGGTGTACCACCCGGCTATCTTCTATGCTGTGTACTTTACCGTTCGCGGCGCGGATATCGACTATGAAGCAGCTGTTGGCGGTGTGCGCGTGGCCAAGGAGCACTTGCGGGATAACGAAAAGATCCCCAAGGATGAGCGTACCGCTAAGGACGATGATGCCCTTGTCAGCCTGCAGCTGGTCAATGAAATGCTGCAGCGCGGCTGCCAGTTCCTGCCCATTGAGCTGGGCAAGAGCTATGCCAGCAAGTATGTGGTGGAGGACGGCAAAGTGCGCCTGCCCTTTACCGCCATCCGCGGCCTGGGCGAAGCTGCCGCTGTGGCGTTGGAACAGGCTACCATCCATGGGCAGGAATATATCTCGGTGGAAGAACTGCAGCAAGCCTCCGGCGTGGCGCAGTCGGTATTCGACAAATTGCACGAAGTCGGCGCTTTGGGAAATCTGCCGGAAACCAGCCAGGTTGACCTGTTCAGCTTAATGTAATGGCAATCCCCCGAAATCCCGCCTGCCGCAGCGCAGGCAGATCAGCATACGAATATACTATGGGCAATACCGCATAATTCTAAGTGCCGATACGGCGAGCGAGGTGCGGCAGCTG
>ERZ773131.2344-NODE-2344-length-12187-cov-36.499258_pt1 | contig 12187 bp, 9 predicted proteins | sample MGYA00511082_ERZ773131 | MGnify/ENA primary metagenome ERZ773131 (study PRJEB29015, sample SAMEA2737813) | human gut metagenome | biome: human gut; feature: human-associated habitat; material: faeces | place: China | collected 2012 ... | reverse complement strand
ATGGGCAATGGAAGTATTTGACTTCATGCCCTACACATACTATACGAGGATGACGAGTAGGAGGCGTGGCTCCCCAGCTACCAGCCACCAGCCACCAGCCACTAGCAACCCTCAAGCCCCAAAGGGCCGTCAACCATCACATCGGCGTGTCCTTTCCATAAAATTATAAAATAAAAGAAGGAGGTATTCAACGCCATGAATATCTCCTTCCAAATCAGGAATCGATTATTTCACTTCCGCTTCATAGCGGGCCAGAGTGAAGCAGAGGTCAGAGAGACGGTTCAGATAGCGGATATCCACATCATGTACATCTTCTGCTTCTGCCAGACGCCACATACATCTTTCAGCACGGCGTACCACGGATCTGGCCACATCCAGGAAGCTGGAACCCTTTGTATCTCCGGGCACCAGGAAATGGTCCAGAGGTGCCAGGGATTCTGTATACTGGTCGATGATGTGTTCCAGGTTGGTCACATGTTCCGGCGTAATGTTCGGTTCCTGGTCCAGGCTGGCCACATCAGCCATCAGAAGCCACAGTTCCTTCTGGAGCTTGTAAATCGTTTCCTTCACATTGTCATGAGCCGCAAAAGCGCGGGCCATTCCCAGAACGGAGTCCGCTTCGTCCACTGTACCATAAGCTTCAACGCGAAGACTGCCCTTCGATACCCTCTGATTGGTATAGAGGCTGGTCTGTCCCTTATCACCTGTACGTGTATATACCTTTGCCATGACAATCACCTTATTTCTTCAATTCAGGGAACCAGAGAGCAATTTCTCTTGCTGCTGTTTCCGGAGCATCGGAAGCGTGAACTACGTTTTCATCGATGGAAGTAGCGAAATCACCGCGGATGGAGCCGGGTACAGCTTCCAGCGGGTTGGTAGCGCCGTTGATCTGGCGAACTGCTGCTACTGCATTTTCACCTTCGATAACCATAGCCAGTACAGGACCGGAAGTGATGAAATCGATGAGAGCCTTGAAGAAGCCTTTGCCCTTATGTTCAGCATAATGTTCTTCAGCCAGTTCTACAGGAACATTGATCATTTTGATTGCGTGAATGGAAAGACCCTTTCTTTCAAAACGGGAAATCACTTCGCCGCAGATGTGTTTCTTCACGCCGTCCGGTTTTACAAGTACAAGAGTTTTCTGAATGTCAGCCATAAATATGACCCTCCTTAATAAGAATGCATTTGTGCTGCGATCTCACGCAGCTTTTCCACCCGCTCCTCCGTAGAAGGATGCGTTGAAAACAGATTTGCCATTCCGCCGACACCGGCCAGCGGGTTAATAATGAAAAGCCCACTGGTAGCCGGTTTCGCATCAGCCATTACCTTATGATGGGCATAGGCATCCAGCTTCAGAAGCGCATTGGCCAGCGCCAGAGGTTTACCGGAAATCTCTGCGCCCGAAGCGTCAGCCATGAATTCCCGGGACCTTGACAAAGCCAGCTGGATCAGAGTCGCCGCCAGCGGAGCCACCACGATGGTCACCAGAAGAGCGATGGGGTTTGCACTTCTCCCCTCCTCATCCCGGCCGCCGCCGAAAATGGCAGCCCACTGGGCAATATTGGCAATGTAGCTGATGGCTGTAGCAATAGATGCAGCCAGCGTCATTATCAGTGTATCACGATGACGGATATGTGACAACTCATGACTTAAAACTCCTGCCAGCTCATCGCGGTCCAGCATGGAAAGAATCCCTTCTGTCACAGCTACAGCCGCATGATTTTCATTCCGGCCCGTAGCAAAAGCATTGGGCACATCCGTAGGAATCACATAGAGCCTGGGCATGGGCATATGGGCCTTCTCCGTCAGCTCCCGCACCAGCTGGTACAGCTCCGGCACATCGGACTCCGACAAAGGCTGGGCATTATAGGCACGGAGCGCCATTTTATCACAGTTCCAGTAAGTATAGAAATTCATGGCGAATGAAATAAGAAGCATGGTGAAAGCACCACTCCTGCCGCCCACGACACCGCCGATTGCCATGAGAATCACGCTGAGCAGTGTCAGCAGCATCACCGATTTGACTCTGTTCAAAGAAAAGACCTCACTTTACGCAATAAATAGAAATTTATGAATATGCTGAAATAAAAAAAGTGGTCGGAACGACATGATTCGAACATGCGACCTCTACCACCCCAAGGTAGCGCTCTACCAAACTGAGCTACGTCCCGACATCGGTTACAAGTAATAGGATACACAATGAAGAGAGATTTGTCAAGAGAAATTTTACATTTCTATTTGGGAAATAAGAAAATGAGGGTTCTTAAGATAGACCGGCCGCTGGCGGTCGGGTTCGTAAATGGGTCTTCGGCCCCAGGGTTGGAGTGGCATTATGGGTCCTGTGGGCGCATCAAAAAAGCTTCCTGATTTCTCAGGAAGCTTTTTGATCAGAATTGAAATACCACTTTGCCCAGCACATGGTCCACCGGCACGGGACCGATAAACCGGCTGTCGGAGCTGTGATTGCGGTTGTCCCCCATCACAAACACCATGCCCTCGGGAACCGTATAGGAGCCATCCATGGAAAATTCCATAGGTTCATTGATATAAGGCTCATCCAGCTCGCTGCCATTGCGATACACATGGCCGTTCTTGAACTCCAGCTTATCGCCGCCTTTGCCGATGACCCGTTTAACCCATACATTATGACCCTGGGAAGATTTGTCGAAAATGGCAATATAATTCTTCATCGGTTCATCCAGATCATCCATCCAGGAACGCTCCCTGTGGGTCCGGCTGTCGATAATGACGATATCTCCGTAATTCGGCATTTCTCTAAGGACATGACTGATTTTCGAAACAATGAGATACTCGCCGTTGGTGAGGGTGGGATACATAGATTCACCGGACACCTTGGTGGGTACAAACAAAAAAATGTGAATCAGCATGGCCAGAAACAGGGCCACCACAATAGAATAGACCCAATCTAAAACTTCGTGCATAAACTCTCCTTCATCTATCTGAAAATGTAAAATCCCTCTGCGCATGTTTCATTGTACAACATCACTCCTCTTTCCGCCAGTTTTTCCTGTAAAATCCCCGGGACCTGCTGATAAAAAAATTTAAGTCTCTGGAATGCCCCTTTCTTCCTATTCTCCGCCGATTGTCACGAAATGATTTCTGTATTAGCCACAGATAAAAGTGCAGGCATTAAATACAAGAGGAAAAACGTGACCGAAACGGTCACGTTCTCCCTAAAATGGAATTACCTGCAGAACTACAGGTAATTCTTACATTTAAAAAACAGAATGAGTTCCCCGCATGATAGAGATTCCATGTTTTTCAAAGATTCGACATATGACAGCAATTTCCCTGCAAAGCTCCCTCTGTCGTCCATCATGGCAGCAGCAGATACCCAGATGCACTACGTCAGGATGCCTGTTCAACAGATACTGAATTTTTTCATCCAAACCTGCATCCTCACCTGGAAAATGACCACATCCGCTGCATTTCATAAAGGCCAGTACTTCAACATCTTCCCCTTTATAGCGGGTAAAAGCCTTTGTCCTGCTGTTCAGAGCAGAAAAGCAGCCGCCTCCTGTGCATACATTCTCAGCCTTGGGACAGGTTAATAGGGCAATACGTTTCATAGAATCCTCCTTTACGAAAACGCATCTTCAAACCTCAAGATCTTTCTTATCTTTTTCTACGATATGCCAGTGCTTCGGGATATAAATGATATTCATCCTTCCTCCTTCAAGATTCTGGATACGGCAGTCCACATCATACAAGTTCTTTATAAAGGCCGGTGTCAGAAGTTCTTTCGGGGTACCCATCCCTACGACCTTCCCCTTACGGATAGCAATGAGTCGGTCACAATACATACAGGCAATATTCAGGTCATGGATGGCAGCCATGACCGTATAATTTAGAGATCTGACAATATCCATGATTTCAAGCTGGTACTTGATATCCAGATGATTGGTGGGCTCATCAAGCACCAGACATTCACTGCCCTGGGTCAGTGCCCTGGCCAGGATGACCCGCTGCTGCTCTCCGCCAGAAAGGGTTGAAAAATTCCGCTTTTCAAAGCCTTTGAGCCCTACTACTTCCAGTGCATCGCGGGCCAGGCGGTAATCCTCCTCATTATCCCTCTCCAGCATTTTCTTATGGGGAGAGCGGCCCATGAGCACCACATCCAGCACAGAAAAATCAAAATTGTAATAATTGTGCTGTGCCACCACCGCCAGCATAAGAGCTGACTGGCGATAGGAAAGCTCATCCAGAGACTGTCCATTAAAGAAGATGCGCCCTTCCGAAGGCTTCTGCACCCGGTACACACATTTCAAAAAAGTACTCTTTCCGCTACCGTTGGGACCGATAATGCCTAGAAACTCCTTCGGCTTTAGGTGAAGGTCGATGCCCTTCAGTATTTCCTTTTTCCCTATGAAATACTTCACCGCTTCCGCCAGGATCTCCATTATTCACCACCTCCAAAGCCATAACTTTTGCTGATCATGAGGTAAATAAAGCAGGGAGCCCCTATAAGAGAAATCAGAAGTCCGATAGGCAGTTCTGTATGCGGAATAAGAATCCGGCAGAGGCCGTCACAGATGACGAGAAATATGGCTCCCACCAGAGCGGAAACCGGGACAAGATGTTTATGATCCGGTCCCGTTACCATACGAATGACATGAGGAATGATGAGTCCCACAAAGCCAATGACTCCTGCTGAATACACCGCAAATCCCACGATCAGGGAGCTGACCAGAAGATACACCTGCCTGTATACGTGAAGGTCTGTACCCATCGTAATGGCGGCTTCATCTCCCAGAAGCATAAGATTCAATACACGGCTCTGGGTCCAGAAGAAAAGGACTGAAAAAATGACGATAGGCCCAATCACTGCCAGCTCATTCCATCGTGCTCCTGCCAGACTTCCCATAAGCCAGTAGGTAATTGTCTGTATACCATCCTTATCATTGGCAAAATATACAATAAAGCTGGAGAAAGCCGAACACACCGCTGATAGCGCCATACCTGCCAGAAGAAGTTTCACGGAAGAAGAACGGCCGCCCAGATTGGAAATAAAAAGCACAGCCACGGAAATAGCCATGGCGCCGATGAAAGCAGCGATTCCCACAAAATTTGGGCCAAGGAAAGCCCCTATTCCAAGGAGAATAGCCGCCGTGGCGCCAAGGGATGCACCGGAAGAAATGCCCAAGATGTAAGGATCTGCCAGCGGATTTTTCACGATGGCCTGCATAACCACACCGCATACAGAAAGCCCCGCACCTACTAAAGCAGCCAATAAAAGCCGTGGTAGCCTGAGCAGCCAAACAATATCATGTACCGGTCCCTGCCCTGGTGCCTCTATGGCTCGACCCCTTTCCAGCTGCTCCAGGATGGCGCTGAAAATCTGGGGTAAGCTTAAATGGACGGTGCCAATAGATAGGGCCCAAAATAGAGCAGCTGCAAGAATAACCCATAAAAGGAGGAAGAATAAACCGAACCTAATATTTTCAATAATTCGTCTCATCTGTTTCACCTGATAGCACTTACGTAAAACCTGGCTGGTCCCGGAAAAGATCCGGATAGAGTCCTTTACCGATAAAATTGATTCCATCGGACATGCGGACACCGGCACTGTAGATGGAGTACAGCGGCAGCACGCAAATTCTATGGTTTCTTACGCAGTTGACACTGTCAAAAGCTTTCTCATCATAGAAATAGGAAAGGATTTGGTCCGCTTTGTCGTAATTATTTTCAATAACTACGACGAAAAGAGCATCTGGATTCAGCTCGATGAGCTGCTCCTTACTAATCTCCCTGGAATCCGGAACCAGAAGCTCGCCGCCCATGGATTCCAGAATATTCCCGGCCAGGGTCTTTTTCCCATACACCGTGAGGGACTTTCCCTGCAGTTCCACAATGAGCCCCCGGGGATGGCGGCCAGTGGCTTTTGCTTCTGACTGCGCTTTCCCAATCTGCTTCTTCATCCCATCTACGATCTTTCGGGCCCTTTCTTCACGGTCGAAAATCTTTCCCATGTTCAGAATATCCATATATTCATTCTCCACCGTTTTTTCAGGTTCTTTGGAGGACGAGTTGACAGCAATGTAGGTCCGGACTCCCCGTTCATGCCAATAGTCCGTATCCCGGAGTACCTTGGCAGAAAACGTAGAATCCCATCCCACAATGATATCCGGATTCATCATGGTAATAGTCTCCATATCCAGATTTTGGAGGCTGGTATAGGGTATTTTTTCATACTGGCCACGGTACTCCAAGGAAAGGTACTTTTCATTGGGTATCCCCATACCTGCTACGATGCGGTCCCCCACTCCCAAAGCCAGGAGTGTCTCAATGGAGTTCTGCCATACCGCCACCACCCGTTCCGGTGGCTTATCAAAAGTTTCCTCTTCCATGTCTCCCCTGGAATTTAAGGAGGTCACGGTGACGGGATAATGCGCACTATCCTGCTGCAATACAGCCCGCCGGCTCCGCACAGAAGGAGATACCCCCTCACGGACCAGGGGATAGCAGGCCGATAAGAATAGCCCAACTACCAGCACAAGAAGTGCCAGACCAATTTTATGAAATCCATATTTCATGATCGATTACCCTTTACCGGGAATCCATGTCGGATTCCTGTACTCTCCAATCCATTCTTTATAGGTGTCTTCTGATTTCTTATTAGCTACTACGGCGATGTTGCCATCGACGAAATCATCAGATTTGGCACCTTCTTTGACGTTGCCTTTAATGTTGACGGTCTTGTCCAGCTTAACAGCTGCACCATCTCCAAAGTCTCCGGCGTACTTCATGCCGTCATCAAGGGTGGCTACTTTATGAGTGACCTTATTATGGTCTTCATAGACAATGCGCGTCATGCCGTCTTTGCCATCATGCCCATCTGTCCCGTCAACACCGGCATCACCTTTGGCACCTTTGATCGTCAGGCCATTAGCGCCATCCTTGCCATTCAGGCCGATGGAACCGTCCTTGCCATTGATGACGACAGCAGAACCGTCTTTGCCATTGACGCCAATCTGGCCATCAACGCCATCCTTGCCGGCCTGGCCTTCTTTGCCCGGCTCACCTTTTTCACCGACCGTGATGCGGTCGCCCTTGATCTCCTTGTCCATCATGATCGTCAGGCTGCCATTAGCATCTCCAACAACCTTGATGTTATCAGCGGAGTAGCTGCTGTCATCCTTAGTGCCGTTGCCCTTGATGGTCAGCGTGCTGCCCAGATCACGATGTACCGTGACATCTGTATTGTTGCCCTGGAAATTCAGGCCTTTCGTTGTCATACCTGCAGTTGCGTTTTTAAGCTGGGCAACATTGACGGCATCGGTCTCGTTTGTACCGGCGGCTACGCCGTTGATCTGGCGGGTTACCTTACCATCGACGGTACCGATGGATACGGCTGCATTAGTGGCCTGCCAAGTAGAAGTAGTCTCTGTTGAATTCTTACCGGTAGTAGGATCATATCCTTCAGTAGACTTACCAGTTACAGTGGCTTCAGATCCGCTGCCGATAGCTACGCCATCAGCAACCTTTGCATTGGCATTGTGGCCAAGGGCAACAGCATTAGTAACTTTGTCTCCATAAACCCTAGCGTATCTGCCGATGGCAATGTTGCTTCCGGAAATTGCACTGGATTCAGAGCCGATGGTAATACTGTTATCTCCTGCCGAGGTATTCACACCAATTGTTACGGCATTGCCGCCACCAGCCGTAGCAGAAAGGCCAATAGCAACTGCATTGTCAGCGCCAGTGTCGCTGGTTGCATTGGCATTATGACCAATGATGACGGCATCGGAAGCTCTGGTTAATGTACCTTCAGTATCAGCAGAACCGATGATTACATTGTTCTTTTTGCCAGTCAGTGCATGATTATCACCAATGACGACATTAGACTTATTGGACCTCTTAATGGGCTTGGCATTGTTGTCGTCGTAGCTGTCCCCATCAAGTTTATTATTGGCGCCGATGATATAATCATGCTTGCCGTTAATAACCTCATTGTTGAAGCCATCGACGTAGTTGTACTGTGAAGACTTTTCAGAGTCATAATCCTTGATAGCTGTATCGGAAGTGTCAGTAGCCCATTCGCCTTCAGTGTTCTTTACCTGATTGCCCTTGACCGTATTGCCGACACCGACAACCTGGCTCATATATGCACTTTCGACGTTATTGCCGCCGCCCATGACCATGACCTGTCCGCCGCTATCCTTGACGGCATCCTGCATAGCCTTACCGAGGTTTGTCGGATTGGATACATTGTCTAAGATGGCCCCAGCTTTCTTCGGATCAATGGGACGGTAGGAATTCGTAACGGTGTTGCCTGCACCATAGATAATCGCAGCATTCGAGTCCGTCGTCATGTTGGCCTGGCCGACAATGCTGTTGGCTACACCGCTGTATGTTTTCGTAGCAGCTGTATCAGCTGTATTCTGGTTGACGTTGAACGTACCATAGGACAGAGCCGCTGCACCGCGGAAATCCAAACCGCTATTACCATTCTGGTTGATAACACCAGAATAGGAACCAGCTACTGTTGAAGCAATGCCGTCTGCTTCCGTGCTGAAGCCGGATGCCAAACTGCCCATGCCTTTTGCACCCTTATTATCCGAATTGTCGGCAAGAAGACCTTTCACAGTAGGCAAAGTTTCTTGCGTGCTGCTTTTTTTGTCATTAACAGAATAGTACTTGATGTTATGAGTCTTATCGTTCAGCTTAGATGCATTATCTGCAACCTGTGCATCGAGAGCACTCAGATTCTGGCCAGTCGTGTTGTTTGCCGACACATAATTCAAATTCTTGCCAGTTTCTGCAACCGGTGCGTCATAATTGTACAACGTCTTGCCCGTTACCAGCTGGTCGGAAGTAGAAGCATTCGTAGCAGTAGTGGTCGTGCCTGCAGTGAACTTTTCTGCACCAAGAGCCTTGCCCCAGTTATCTTTATTGGTTTTCTTCTGGTCATCTGTTGCATCGGCTTCTGTAATGGTTTCTCCATTATCACCGACGGTGTAGGTCTTCAAGTTATTGCCAATATTGGATGCGTCCGATTTGGTATACGGTTTCAGCTGTTCCATGACCACGGCATCATGGGCATCCTTGCCATCATCCACTTTAACAAGTCGGTTATATTCGGCGGATTCGTAATACGTGGGCGTATACACAACGCTTCTAGCATCTTCACCACTTGCAGGCGGAACCAAATAACTCTTAACCTCACCAGAATAATAACCATAAGGACCATATTCTATCTTTGATTCATATCCGGAAACATCTCCTTTATCATGCCCAAAGGATATCGTTCCCTCTTTATCAGCAGTCGCTTTATATCCTAATGCCAGCCCGTTCTTTGATGTAACGACAGCATGAGATCCTATAGCTGTTGCATGCTCAGCGCCTATGCCAGTAGAGGCACCACCAATTGCAGTTGAATAGTTCCCAATAACTTTCTGCTTTTCTCCTCCAATAGCTGCCGAAAATAAGCCAGCTACTTGGTTTGCGTTACCCCCAGCTGCAAAAGCACCATAAGCCAAAGCAAGGTTAAGTTGTCCACCAACAACGGTCGTAGCATCTACCCCCATATTGTAGACACCGCCAAGAATTGCAGTAGCGAAACCAAGTGCCTCATTGAACTGACCACCACCAATAAATGAGCTAGCCCCTGAAGATTCGTTTTTATAACCACCAGAAACAACATCATTTATTCCTTTTGCCTTGTTTCCATCTCCACCAATTATTGTTGAAAACTGTCCAGAGGCCTGGTTATAAGAACCACCAATAACTGCCGAATTTTCACCTGATGCTTTATTATAAGAACCAGCAGCCACTACTGCGCGTTTTCCTGCACTTTTTATAGAGTTATTATATCCGCCGACTAATACGGAATAATCTCCATCCGTACCAGCCGTGACATTCGTATCAAATGTAGTAGATGCCTCACCACCAAGGATTAATGAGTTTTTACCTTTAGTTTCAAAAGAAACCTTACCATTATAAACCTTACCATTATAATTAGCCTCAGTATTACCATTATTTGTCCCCAGGTTGCGGTTCAGACTGATGACATTTTTAGTTACCTTTCCGGTCGTGTCTTTTTCATCAGCAACGTTGATGCCCCAGCCAGCATTGACAGAGAGGTCTTTCGTCAAATCGTTTGTAGCTTTGGTCAGCTGTTCCATGACGACGACATCATGATCATCCTTGCCATCGGCGACTTTGACGAGACGGTTGTAAGCAGCTTTATCATACGTTTTTTCTACAACTGTCGGGGTCTTGCTGTAATCATTCCATGTACCATCAGAATTTTTCAAAGCATCGTATTTAGCTTTACTGATTTCCTTATTGTTAGCATCATAATATTTTCCATTTTGTTTCGTCGCTTTTTGTGGCCAAGTCGTAGACGAATAATATGCATCTCCAGCATCATGACCAAATGCAATTGTGCCTGCTTCATCAGTTGTAGCCTGATAGCCGATGGCCGTACCATTTTCCACAGTTACATTTGCACCATTACCTGCTGCCAGTGCATAATCAGCATTTGTAGAGCCACCAGCAATACCGACGGCAAAAGTTCCATTTACTGTGCTCTGCATGCCGCCAACAGCTACAGAGGAATCTCCAAGGGCACTATTCACCCCACCGCCGAAAACAGAAGCAGCTGCGCCATAGGCTCTATTCATACTGCCACCACTTGCTGTTGAATACGTTCCATGAGCATCGTTATCATGACCGCCAAATACAGAGGACTGATTGCCCAGAGCATCGTTTGCGGAGCCACCTATCACCGTAGAGTACTGTGCAGACGCTGTATTGGATACCCCACCGACAACGACAGCTGCATCACCATTTTCTCTAACGGTATTATCTGCACCACCAACCGTGACAGAATCCTGGCCTAAAGCACCATAATCCTTTTCAGCCGTTTGTCCACCTGTGGCATCGCCGGGATTAACACGACCACCAATAACCAAAGCACTCTTGTTTTCATCAGCCTTAAGAACGGCTTTATCTTTAGTATATGCATCCCTGCCCAGGTTACGGTTCAGGCTGATGGCTTTGCCATCTTTGTCCTTAGCAACACTGATTCCCCAACCAGCATGGACAGACGGGTCTTTCTTCTGATTCTCCAAAGCCGAGTAGACTGTACCACCGGTAACAAGCTGGCCATTGTTCTTTTCTACCTTGCCAGTACCAATCGCATTGCCCCAGGCATCCTTGTTATTCTTTTTATCAGATGAATCAGCAGCTGTCTTACCGTCTGCTTTCTTTAAATTTTCACCAATATTAGATGCGTCAATGTTTGCCTTCTTGCTGGCATCCGTTTCTTCAACTGCTTTTTTCAACTGTGCAATAGTAGCTGCATCCGAATCAGCGGCACCGTCGGCGACGTTGGAAATGCGCCGCAGGGCACCTGTTTTACCGACCGATACATAGGAATCTGCCTTGTTGTCTGTCAAATAGGATTTGATTTCTTCACCATCAGGTGTCTTGGCTGTGCGAAGATCTGTAGAAGCATCGGAATAAGAACCGATGGCGATATTGCCATTATCGGCGCTGGCACCATAGCCGATAGCTACAGATGCGCGCTGGATATCCGGCTCACCATTTAACGTGATACTTCCATCACCGCTGGGGACTCTGAGTTGGATTCCATGCCCTGTTGAATCTTTATCATACGAATTTTTAGCGGTTGCATTTGAGCCAATAGCAATAGAACCGTAGCCTGTTGCATCTGACTGATAACCTACGGAAGTTGCCCAATATCCATCATCCGTCTCACTAGGTAAAACTTTTCCCGTTGGCATTCCCGGACCACGACCAACATAGACACTGCCTAGTGATTTTTCAGCTCTGCGGTCACCAATCGTGATAGTGCCATCACCGCCACTGGCTTTCAGGCCAATCGTAATGGAATCATCACCATGGGCACCTTGACCATTATGATTTGCATAATCTGAATCTTCAAATAAACCATCTGTACGCTCTACGCCAACAAAGTTAGAACCGTCTGTCCTGGTTTTAACAGCAGCTTCTGCCGTCATAGGCACAAATGCAGTTGTAAAGGAAAGACTTCCCAGTGCAATCAATACAGCGGCCGTCAAAGCAGCATGCTTCCTCACACCGCTAGACTCCCCGTTATGACCATGGCTCTTGGCAATTTCGGAAACAACGACGGCGCATTGCTTCACTTTACTGTACATGACCTTATAGATTTTGT